>Ga0207891_1000215_pt1 | contig 47041 bp, 37 predicted proteins | sample LinPmetageLP50_FD_184061 | JGI IMG/M metagenome (GOLD analysis project Ga0207891, IMG submission 184061) | Marine viral communities from the Pacific Ocean - LP-50 (SPAdes) | ecosystem: Environmental > Aquatic > Marine > Oceanic | place: Pacific Ocean | collected 2011-08-27 | reverse complement strand
AGTGCGGTATTAAAGTAAAAAACAGAATATTCTGAATTACCAGCTATCGCTTTTTAAAATTTAAAACTATCACATTGTCAAAACTCTACATTGTACCCACGCCTATTGGCAACTTAAAAGACATGACTTTTCGCGCTGTTGAAGTCCTAGAACAGGCTGATTTAATTTTAGCGGAAGATACCCGAACCAGCGGAAAACTACTAAAGCATTTTGAAATCACAACACAGATGCATTCGCACCACATGCATAACGAGCACAAAACAACCGAAGGGATTGTAAAAAGAATTCAAAGTGGTGAAACCGTTGCCTTGATAAGTGATGCGGGAACACCAGCCATTAGCGATCCGGGATTTCTCTTGACCAGAGCCTGTGTGGAAGCGGGAATCGAAGTTGATTGCCTGCCAGGAGCAACTGCTTTTGTACCGGCATTGGTAAATAGTGGATTACCTAATGATAAATTTGTGTTTGAAGGATTTTTACCCGTAAAAAAAGGAAGACAAACCCGAATGCTCGCATTAGCGGAAGAAACCCGAACCATGATTTTTTATGAATCTCCCCATAAATTAGTAAAAACCTTGGGTCATTTTGTGGAATATTTTGGTGAAGACCGAAAAATTTCTATTTCACGCGAAATTAGCAAACTGCACGAAGAAACAGTGCGCGGTACAACTACCGAAGTATTACATCATTTTACACAGAAACCTCCAAAAGGGGAAATTGTGGTTATCGTTGATGGTAAAAAGGAATGAAAAAACTTCTTTCAGAAATAAGAGGCTGTACTGTATGCAAAGAACACCTTCCGTTAGGACCTAAACCTATTGTTGAAGCTTCGGCAGATTCTAAAATTATTTTAATCAGTCAAGCACCGGGTCGTGTAGTACATGAGAAGGGGATTGCTTGGGCAGATCAAAGTGGTAAAAAATTAAGGGAATGGTTAGGCGTGGATGAAAACATTTTTTATAACACAGCCAATTTTGCGATCCTACCCATGGGTTTTTGTTATCCAGGGAAAGCCAAAACAGGAGATTTACCTCCCAGAAAAGAATGTGCTCCCTTATGGCATAAACAGGTGCTGTCTCAGTTTAAAAAAGTACAACTCACCATTTTAATTGGGTCGTATTCTACAAAGTATTACGTAGCCAAAGACGGTCGAAACCTGACCCAACACGTTGAAAATTTTGAGGCGTATTTACCAACCTTTTGGCCCATTCCGCACCCATCGCCAGTCAATCGATTTTGGCGCGCGAAAAATCCGTGGTTTGAGGAATTGGTAGTTCCTCTTTTACAAAAGAAAGTTAAAGATATTTTAAAACACGAAAACTAAAAACAAGCACCATTATCAATGGGAACGATATTTTATAGTTCATAAATCGTCAATCGTCAATCGTCAATCATTCATGTTTCCCTTTGTTCCACCCATGCTTACCTAGATATTGTTCGCCACTTTCCACAGCTCCCTCATTAGTACATTAAACGCAAAGTTTTATAAAATAAAGCGCAGAAAAAAGTTCTTCATTTTATAAAACAAGCACCATTATCAATGGGAACGATATTTTATAGTTCATAAATCTAAAATCGTCAATCAAAAATCTGCAATCTTATTCATGTTTCCCTTTGTTCCACCCATGCTTCCCTAGATATTGTTCGCCACTTTCCACAGCTCCCTCCTCAATGGAGGTTCCCATTGAATCGTTCCAGCGATTTAGGTAGCCAAAAAGGGAGATGACACCCAGCATTTCAACGATTTCACCTTCATCCCAGTAGTTTTGCAAACGATCTTTAATATCTTGGTCAACGGCGTTGGGCACTTGTGAAGCGGCTAGCGAAAAATCTAAAGCGGCGCGTTCTGCTTCAGAAAAAGCAGCATGGGTTCTGTATTCCCAGATATTATCGAGCTGTTCTTGTTCGGCTCCGTAGCGCTCTGCAGCTCTTATGGCGTGGGCCTGGCAGTATCTGCAACCTGTGGCATTACTGCTTACCCAAGCTATCATACGTTTTAATGCTGAAGTAACATTGCCTTCATTTGCCATTACGGCTTTGTTGAGGTTGATGAATGCTTTGCTAATAGCGGGACGACGTTGCATCGTCAAGACACTGTTAGGGCAGAAGCCCAGTGTTTCATTAAAAAAGGCTGCTAATTCTTTGGTTTCTTTATCGTGTTCTGGTGAGAGTGGCGTTACTAAAGGCATTGCTTTGCGTTTTAAAGTTTATGAGCTACCGAAGATACGGTTTACACGAAGCAACTTCCAAATTTCAAAAAAACAAATTCCAAAAATGCTATTGTTTCACCAATTTAATCGAAGTCCCACCTGCGTTTAAAAAATACAATCCGTTGGCTGTGTTTGAAAGGTCTATTGTGGTTTCAGTTGCTTTTAGAATTCCAGTCTGGATTATTTTACCTGAAATATCTGTGATTTGAAACGGTGTGTTTTCAATTAAAGTTTCAGATTTAATGTTGAAAATCCGGGTTGAAGGGTTGGGGTATATGGTTAGGTCTTGTAAGGGGTTTTCTTCTACTGAAAGCGGACTATTATTAAGACGGTATAAATTTGTGTCAATGGGAGGATTAAAAAAAGCGTTGTTGCTTAACACATATATTTTTTCGTTACTGTGCAGTAAATAGGAAAGACCATATAATTCTGATGTTAAGAAGCTTGCAGAAAAACTGTCATCTACATACCCACCCGATGTAAAACGCAATATTCTTGGGCTTATCTGCCCTTCGAATCCAGGACTGGCAAAACCCAAGGCTAGAAGCCTACCATTGGGCTGCTCGCTTACTCCACCACTAAAAGTGAAGATATTTAAACTACCATCACCAGCAAACCCTGTCATTAAATTACCTTGCGAATCTCTTTTAAATATTTCTGTATTTTGTGTATAATCATCACTATTATTAGAAGTATCGTTAGGTGTGCGACATATATTTAAAAAAGAACCGTCCCGTAGCAATTTAATTCCGCATGTTGTAAATGGGCCAACAGGAAGCGTTATAAAACCATTAAGGCCAAATGAATTTTCAAATGTTCCACTTGAACTTATTTTAAAGACTCTGTTTTCATAAGTTCCGTAAGCTCCAAAAATTGCATTGGCATAAATAGTACCGTCAATCACATCAATAGTTGGCCTAAAAGAGATGTCTTCAGAAAGCGATAGGTTAAACGCTCCATTTGTACCATAGGATGTATCTAATTCAGCATCGAGATTAAATTTTCTAATTATAAGTTGACTGTCTACTAAAGACGAAATAAAAAATCCATCGTTTAATGCCTTGTAGGTATATGAAAGATTTGAGCCACTTATATTTACGAAACCATCCTCACCAAAGGTCGTATCCAGATTTCCACTTTCGTTAATCGCCATGAGAACATTTAGGTTTTCATCTTCTAAAAAAGCAGGCATCAATATTCTGCCCGTATCTTGAAAATCCACAAAATTCCTTGCAGAAATATTAGAAGGAAGCATAAAAATCCCGTTTGTTCCAAATGCTGTATCTATTTCACCGTCTTCTGAAAGCTTTACTAGTACGTTTTCAGTGGTGCCATCAATATCCGCATCAACAGAAATCATCATGTTTCCATTAGATATCTCTATGATGTCATACACTTGATCATCATCTGTAAAATCAAACGTAATAAGACCATTTTGACCTATGCTGGTATCTACGCTACCATCTTGAGCAAACGCAAAAAGCCCTATAAAAAAAATACTAATGAGAATATAATACTGTTTCACGGTACAGGGTTTTAAAACAGGGAGTTTTAATAAAGATAGAGAAAAATGCTGCAAGCTGCAAACAGCCAAAAAGTATTTTATGATGCTAATTTAATTTCTAATCGTACCTTTACGGCATACCACTCCCCTTTAAAAATACAATTCCATATTTTACATTTGGGATTTTATTTTTGTAATTTCTTTATCTATGCGCTGGACCCTTCAACCAAAACAGAACCCCGAAAAAGTGGTGCAACTTTCGCAATCCTTGGGCGTCGTTCCGCTTATTGCAGAATTGTTATTGCAACGCGGAATTGAAACCTTTGAGGAGGCAAAAAAATTCTTCCGTCCTAGTTTAAAAGAGCTGCATGATCCTTTCTTAATGAAAGACATGGATGTTGCTGTCGCTCGTATAGAAAAGGCAATTACTGCGGAAGAAAACATATTAATTTATGGTGATTATGATGTGGATGGCACTACAAGTGTTGCGCTGCTTTCGTCCTACCTTAAAACCTATTATCCAAATGTGGCAACCTATATTCCCGATCGATATGATGAAGGATATGGTGTGTCTTATAAAGGAATTGATTTTGCTGAAGACAATAATTTCAGTCTAATTATCGCATTAGATTGTGGTGTAAAAGCAATTGATAAAGTGGCGTATGCTTCTGAAAAAAAGATCGATTTTATTATCTGCGATCACCACCGCCCAGGAGATACATTACCAAAAGCAATTGCTGTTTTAGATCCAAAAAGAGATGATTGTGACTATCCTTTTAAAGAGTTATGCGGTTGTGGTGTCGGGTTCAAATTGGTTCAAGCGCTTTCAGAAAAAAGAAACCTCAAGACCGAAGATCTACTGCTCTATCTAGACCTTGTTGCAACAGCAATTGGCGCCGATATTGTTCCTATTACAGGAGAAAACCGAGTTTTGGCCTATCATGGGTTGCGCGTTATCAATGCAAATCCGCGTACAGGTTTTAAGGCAATTTTAAAACAGGTGAAAAAAGAAACCCTTACTATCACCGATGTGGTTTTTATAATCGCTCCACGAATTAATGCAGCCGGGCGTATGAAGCATGGCAACCATGCGGTAACGTTGTTGACCGAAACAGATATCAACAAAGCGGCAATCTGGGCGGCAGAAATTGAACAATTTAATACAGATCGCCGTGACGCAGACAAAAAAATAACGGAAGAGGCACTCCAGCAAATTACTGAAAATGGGGAAACAGACCGCATCACTACGGTCGTGTATGACGAGGCGTGGCACAAGGGTGTTATTGGAATTGTAGCGTCAAGATTGACCGAAACCTATTATCGTCCCACCTTGGTATTTACTAAAAGTGGCGAACGATTGGCAGCTTCGGCACGCTCTGTAAAAGGCTTTGATGTTTATAATGCGTTGGAAGGCTGTGCGGAATATATTGAGCAATTTGGAGGGCATAAATACGCCGCAGGTTTGACTTTGTTTGAAAAGGATTACCAAAATTTTAAAGCCGCTTTTGAAAAAGTCGTACAACAAACCATGGATCCTAAATTATTGAAACCTGAGCTTACTGTAGCTGCAGAAATTGATTTGAAGGATATCGACTCAAAATTTTGGCGAATCTTAAAACAGTTTGCGCCCTTTGGCCCAGGAAATATGACTCCCGTATTTATGTCACAAAATTTAAAAGATGTCGGTTTTGGGAAATGTGTGGGAGAAGATAAAAGTCATTTGCGGTTAGTGCTGAAGCAAAAAGATTCTAATCAATTTACGGCAATAGGTTTTGGAATGGCAGAAAAGCATGCTATTGCATGCACGGGTAAACGGTTTAAAGCAGCCTATGTAATTGATGAAAATGAATGGCAGGGCAACGTGAGTTTACAGTTGCGATTAAAGGACCTGAAACAATAGCGGCATTTAGTTCTTTGAGAGAAACTGGCTTATAAAAGTTACAAGCACTTTGGGTTTTTCTTCCTGAATAAAATGTTTCGCTTTTATAAGATGTGTATCTTCTTCTTTAATGTTTAAATCTGAAGTCACTCGTTTCTGTTGTGGTTCCCACAATAAAAACTCATCTTCTGCTCCCCAAATCACCGCTACAGGAATTTTCAAATTCTGCAACGTATTGCTGTAATCTGGCAAAGCATTACAGGTTTGTGTGAAGAAGTAATACATTGCCTTCGTTTTTCCTTCGCGTAAGGGTTTTTTATAGCCTTCTACATCCTTTTTATTAAGGTTATTTTCTATTAGTCCGCTCTTAAAAAGATTGTTTAACATCATATTAGTTGTAATGCCATTTCTATATGCCCACATAGCGGTACGTGCAAAAAATCCTTTTTCCATTCGGATAGGGGGATCAAAACCTTCTTCATAAATGATTGAATTTAAAATGATGAGGTTTTCTATTCTAGTGGGATCTTTTTCTATTAATTCCCACGTCCATAATCCACCAGCGTCGTGCATTACGTGCGACCAATTTTGAATTCCCAGCGAATCCATAAGTGCTAGGAGTCGATTGGCATGATTTTCTTCTGAATAAACTTCATATCCTTTAGGCGAATCGCTGCTACCAAAACCAAGCATGTCTGGCACGATCACCCGATAGTTTTTTGAAAGCTCATCGATCATATTTCTGTATAACCATCCAGAAGTAGGTACGCCATGCAGCAATACAAGTACATCGCCATCGCCTTGATCCCTGTATTTTAGCACGCCATCCTTAGAAGTGAAACTTTTTTGCTGGACTCTAAAGGAACTATAGGTAATCTGGTTTGTCTTCATAACCGAAGATTTATAAGGTTTGCAGGAAAATAATGTCATGGCAATGATGACGATTAATAAGAAGTTTCGCATCGCTTTGTTTTTCTAAAGATAGCTAATTCGGTATAAAGAGCGTTAACCCTCAAATGTCTTCAGCTGGAAAGTGGTTCCATCAAAAACACCGTAGGTATAATGCCCTATCCAATCGCCAAGATTAAAATAGGTGCTGTTTTCTCCTACTTGTATGGTCATGGGTAGATGGCGATGCCCAAAAACAAAATAGTCGTAGTGTTTGGTTTCCAGTTTACGTTTAGCATAGAGCGCGAGCCATTCGTTTTCTTCGCCTAAGAATTTCTTGTCCTCTTCACCAGAGATCAATTTATTTTTTACGGAAAGATATTGCGCTATTTTCATCCCTAAAGCTGGATGAAACCAATGGAATAACCAATTAAATACAGGATTTTCAAACACCTTTTTCATGCGTTTGTACCCTTTGTCGCCAGGCCCTTTGCCGTCGCCATGTCCTATAAGAAAATTTTTATTATTAAAGGTGAACTCTTTAGGTTCGCGATAGGTAGGGATATTGAGTTCTTTATCAAAATAGTCACCCATCCATAGATCATGATTTCCTACAAAAAAATGGATTGGAATGCCGCTATCACTTAATTCGGCAAGCTTGCCAAGCACACGTACAAAACCTTTGGGCACTACCGTTTTATATTCAAACCAAAAATCGAAAAGATCGCCTAATAAGAAAACGGCTGCTGCATCTTCTTTTATTTCATCGAGCCATCTTACAAATTTTTTTTCACGAGGGAGACTTTCAGAAGCATTGGGAGCGCCTAAATGATTATCACTTGAAAAATAAATTTTTTTTCCTTGAGGAATTTGCATGGAGGCAAAGATAGTAATTTCCCTTTTCGTACTAGTTTAATTATCTGTTGCAAACCATTCGGCATAACTCGTGGCGGTTTCTTGCAGTCTAAGCGAGTGCAACGCAATATCTTGAGGTAGTCGGACTTTTATTTTTTCGGCAAAATCTATCACCATCATCTCACTGGTAGGTTGATAATTAACTAATAATACATTGTGCCCGCGATCACTCAACTCTTTTGCAAGTTCCACATGCGGGGTATTTTTATTAAAAACGGTAGCGTGATCAAAGACATCCACGATTTCTTCTTTCACGATTTTTTTTAAATCCCCAAAATCGATGACCATCCCAAATTTTACATTTTCTTTCTCTGAAATTGGAGTGCCTATCACAGTAACAGAAAGCTTATAACTGTGGCCGTGCACATTACGACATTTACCATCGTAGCCATAAAGCGCATGACCCGTTTCAAAAGAAAACTGTTTTGTGATTCGTATTTGGCTCATAGCTTGATTTTGGAGATTTGTAACGTTAAAGAACAAAGATACTATAACAAAACAAATAGAATATGGACACCATAGTATCAAAAGAGCTAAAAATCCTATCTTTTGCTAAAAAAGTCCATTTCAATTGGTTATATTAATAGCAAAGTGCAGTATATTGCAAAAAATATTTAAAAATCATGAAAATAAAAAACTTTATTCTATTAGGCCTGATGCTCTTAACATCTGGTCTTTATGCTCAAACTTCTCAACCGCCAACGGACATTGTTACTGGTACTTTTTTAGGAAAGACTATTCCGCTTAGAGATTTTCCTCTCTTTGATGCTAGTAAGTCTAATGCTGAACCAAAAGCGATCATTGCAAATGCATCGATTACCCCTACGCAAAAAAATGAGACGACAACAGTTATTGAAAATATTCAAACTGAATTTGGAAAAATTGTAGCACAGCCGCCTTTACAAAATTTTATTGGTGCGTCATCTTCAGAGTCTAATGCTTTTCCGCCAGATCCAACAGGGGCTGTGGGACCAAATCATTATGTACACTCAGTAAACTCATTGGTTAAAATTTTTGACAAAACAGGAACACTTTTAGTTGGGCCCGTTTCTTTAGCAAGTTTTTTGGGAATTGGCTCTAACGCAGGTGATCCTATAGTACTTTACGATCAACTAGCTGATAGGTGGGTAGTAAGTGAATTTGGAGCTCCTACTAACTCTTTGGCTATCGGTGTTTCTGAAACGAACGATCCTACAGGAGCTTACAACGTATATCAATATGTATTTCCAGCTGGATTTCCAGATTATCCAAAATATAGTACATGGCACGATGGTTATTATGGAACTGTTAATTTAGGTGGTGCAACCACCCAAGGATTTGTAATGGAGAGAGATGAAATGCTCATTGGTGGTCCAGATCCACAAATATTAATTTTTAACTTTCCTCAGATAGTAGTAAATCCAAATCAGGTGAAAAGTCCGGTTGCAGCAAATATACTAGGTTCAGCAATAGACACATCGCTTCCAGGATATGTTACCTATCTACAGGATGATGCGTGGAACGGTGTAAGTGCGGATCACTTAAAAGTCTGGGAAATAGACGTAGACTGGGATAATTTATCAAACTCTACAATCTCACAGCCATTAGTGATTCCAACAGATCCTTTTGATGCGGGTGAATTGTTTGGTAACGGCAATGGCGCGATACGTCAGCCAGGAACAAGTCAACGACTTGCAGGACATGGAGGTATTATTTCTTTTTCGGCTAACTATAGAACGTTTGCAGATCACAACTCTTGGCTAATTACCTTCAACACCTTCATTGATAATAATGAAACTGGAGGAATACGCTGGATAGAGCTTCGTAATGATACTACAAATGATTGGAGTATTTTTCAAGAAGGAACCTATTCTATAGCAGATGGACATAGCAGATTAATGAGTAGTTCTGCAATGGATGCCGCGGGTAATATTGGTATGGCTTATACAACTGCTAGTGTTAACTTGCCAGTTTCTTTACGTTATACAGGTCGATTTAATAATGATCCTTTAGGGGAGATGACCTTAGACGAAACTGTGATTATAGATGGTCCTGGTGTGAGAACAAATTCTAACCGATACGGAGATTATTCTCATATGACCATGGATCCAGATAATTTTACATTCTGGTTTACATCAGATTATTTTTCGTCCAATAACAACTGGAGAACACAAATTGCTTCTTTCGCTTTAGTAGGAGGATTTGCTGACGATGTTGGGCCTAGCGCCATTATAGCACCAGAAAGTGGTCTACTAACAAATGCTGAAACGGTTACTGTATCGATAAGAAATTTTGGGACAGAAGCACAAACAAGCGTTCCACTAGAATTACGTTTGGACGGCGTTCTAGTTGCTTCAGAAACATTTAATGGAACTATAGCTTCTTTTGAAACGGAAGATTATACTTTTTCTCAAACAGTAGATCTATCTACGTCTGGAGAAACCTATACACTAGAAGTGACTACAGGTTTAGCAGGGGACGAATTTACGCCTAACAATGTATTGTCAAAAGACGTAATCAATTTCTTTCAGGCAGACATTGGAGTGGATGAAATTTTATCACCAGAAACAGGTCTTGGTCTAGGTACAGAAACAATTTCAGTAAATCTTAAAAACTTCGGATTTAATCCACAATCTGGTTTTAATGTACAATATTCTGTAAACGGAGGTACTCCAGTAGTAGAAGCATTTACAGGAACACTTGATTTTGACGAGGAAGAGGTCTTTGATTTTGCAACTCAGTTTGATTTTACAGATTTAGGAAACTATACCATTGTGGCTAGCACAGTATTATCTGGTGATCAAGACAGCAGCAATGACGAAGCAACCACAGATGTGGAAAGCCAATTGTGTTCTCCATCATCAAATTGTAGTGGCGGTATCGGATTTAGATTGGTGTCTATTGCAGAAATCAATAACCCTTCGGGTTGTGAAGGTTATGGTGATTTTACTGACCAGATAGCGAATGTTGCACAGGGGTCGATCAATGATATCACTTTTGGGACAGAACGAGGAAATATGAATGTAATGGCTTGGATTGATTTTAATGACGATCTTTTCTTTCACCCAAATGAGGTAGTAGTAGCAAACTTTGTAATTGCTCCAGGTCAAGGAGGAGGTAACTATACTGAGACAGTTAGTTTAAACATTCCAGTGGATGCCCCAATAGGAGAACACCGTATGCGTGTAAAAAGCAGCTTTAACGAAGCAGTTGAGGCCGATGCTTGTTTAGCTCCAAATAATGGTGAGACAGAAGATTATACCATTAACGTTGGTTCGTTAGGAGTTGAGGATTTTGAGATTTCTAATGGAGAACTAATCGTTACAACCCTAGCTAACAAACAATTTGAAGTAATTTTGAACACAGACTATGATGGAGGTGTTTACATGGGAGTTTTCAATATGTTAGGTCAAGAAGTTGGTTTCAACAAACAAGTTCCTCGCAATAATGGAGCTTATAAGGTTGCACTGGATATGTCTAAAATGTCGAGCGGAGTTTATTTAATACGAATGGGAGGACATGGTACCACCAGCTATAAAACAGCAAGAATTATAGTAAACTAATTAAATAAGTTAAATATTAAAACAAAAGAGCGGGCACTGCCCGCTCTTTTTTATGCTTATTATTCATTACTTGCAGGTAACTTTTTTTGTGCTTGAAACAAGGATTTTTTAAGATAGAAGTTGTCTACAGTTTTCGTTTTATAATGAAACTATATATGTAAATTATAAAAAATAAGATTAATTACCCATAAAGAATAGGACTATTCTTTCTTATTACGATGCACTGGATGAAAAAAGCGCCAGTTTTTATATTTATTGTAAAAAAAAATAATTGCTGCTATAGCGGCCAGTATTATAAAACCGCCCTTACCACCTATAAATTCAAGAAGGCTCATAATAGTTTTGTTATAAATTAATAGCAAAATTACTATGTGCTTTAATACCGTTAATGAAATTAACGCACTTTAACACCTTAGTTATTTCCGTTTTTTAAACTTGCTATAAATCACTACGATGATAACTAAAATGGCCAAAATAAGGAAGAGACCTGGTCCACCAATAAACTCTAAAAATTCTTTCATGAAATTTTTTTTCAAAAGTAGGTAAAAGGAACTAAAGTTGCACTTGTGGCATCACTCTTTAGAACTCGTAATTAAAGGGATGTACTTTCGTTTAAATTTAATAATTAATGCAACCCCTCTGTAGGCCACCCATACAATTAAAGCTACCCATATTCCTTTTAGTCCCCAACCCATATATTTTGAAAAGTACAGTACGGGTATAAAACCAAAGATAGTTGCTCCCAATAGAACATTACGTAAATAACCCATCTCGCCCAATCCCTTAAAGATTGAATCGAGTGTGAACGCCATAGCATTGAATGGGAGGCAAACGAGCACTAGAAAGAACATTCCAAAAAAGATAGATAATACCTTCGGATCCTTATTAAACATTAAACCTAAGGGTTGGTACAAAAACAAGCCAGCAATCACGAGCATACTAGCTACTATAACATTATATAAAGTTACTTTTTTAGTTAAACGCCAGAGCGAGCGATAATTTTTTTCGCCAAGTAACCTGCCTCCTAAAATGTTTCCGGCAGCACCATAACCGTCCAAGAAAAATGCCGTAAAAATCCAAATATTAAAAGCGATGGTATGCGCCGCAATGTATTCTTTACCCAAGGCGGCGGCTTCTCTGGTGGCCAAAATCAAAGCAGCATTCAAAGCTACCGATCTCAGAAATAAATTAAAACTCATAGAAACTAATCGATTTATTTCTGGATGCAATGGAAAGGTAAGCCTGAGGGATACTTTTGTCTTTTTAAGAACAAAATAAAGTGACAACAGTGCCATAACACTTTGCGCAATTAAACTGGCCCATGCAGCGCCTACAACACCCATGGGTTCAATGTAAGCGTCTATACCATATACTAAAATAAAGTCTAATGCGATATTTAAGCCTGCGCCAATCGCAGCGATAATCATGGGCCAAAAAGTGTTTTGAAGCCCTCTAAAAATACCAAAAACAGCAAAAGTGAATAAAGTAAGTGGAAAGCCCCAAACCCTAATATTATAATAATCTACACTATAGGTCAATATGAGCCCATCGGCATTTAAAAATTTAAAGATTTCTTCAACGAAAAAATAGGTAGATCCTAATACGATGACACTCAGTGCAATGTTGAAATAAATGGCCTGTGCGGGGAAGCTTTTTAAGTTTGTAATATTTCCGGCACCTAAATTCTGTGAGACAATGGCAGAAATAGCACTTCTGGTTTGCCCTAATATCCATATAAGTGCTGATAAAAAAGAACCCACAATCCCTACGGCAGCGAGTGATTCGGTACCAAAATCAGGGATATTCCCTACAATAGCAGCATCGGTGCTAGACAATACAGGCTCTGCAATACCAGCAATGATAGCAGGAATGGCGAGTTGCTGTATACGTTTAAAAGAAATATTAGTGCCGCTCATACGTAAAGTGCAAAGCTACACTTTACATCCTAAAAGCGATGCGCTTTGTTTACGATAAAGGCAGCTCATAACAATAAAACGGGTGTTCACTTTGCTTCGGAAAAAAAATAGACTCTAATTGCTTATAGCCTCGAGCTTCATAAAACTTTTGATTTCTTTTATTTTGACTGAAAGTATCTAATCGTATTGAAACGGCGTTGTCCTTTCTTGCAAAATCTTCGGCAAAGTCCATTAGTTCTTTGGCATATCCCTGATGCTGAAATTCGGGAGCAATGTTAAGGCGATGGATGTAATAGTGATTAGATTCGTTTGTCAACCACGACACATCATTATATTCTTCATCTTTTTCTGAAGAAATGGTAACACTGCCTATAACTTTTTCTTCAGCAATCAGCACGTAGAGTTCCTCTCGTTCCAGGTCCTTTTTAAACGCATTTAATGTAGGATAGTGTTCGTTCCATTGATATATACCATTAGCAATCATTTTTAACGCGCAAGCCTTTGTTATTGCCATTAATTGAATAATTTCTGTCGGTTTCGCTTTCCTAATCATTTATAAGGATTAATTTTGCCGTAAATTTAAACATACTTCTTTGTTATGAAAAATATTTTAGTTCCCGTGGGTTCTTCGGCCAGTGCAGTAAGTAATTTACAATATGCTATTGATTTGGCACAAGAAACAGATGCCTTTGTTTATGTTATTTCTGTGTTTCAGGAATTATCTAAAGTAGGTGGATTAACTAAGGTAAACACTATTATAAAAGAAGATGCGACCAACCAGTTGGAAAAAGTGCTAGCGCAGGTGAATAAAAAAGACGTTACCGTTATTTCTCATTCCATTAAAGGAGGAATGATTGACGGTGTGGAGCGCTTTAATAAGCATGTGCCTGTAGACCTTATGGTACTCTCGCCTAGAAGTAATTCGATCCGGGAGGAAGTTTATTTAGGAAATGTATCGGGTAAATTAATGAAAGGCACTAACATCCCTATTTTAATAGTGCCGGAAGGCGCGGTTTTTGAACAACCGAAAACAATTCTTATGGCGTTTAAAAATGGAACGTTTGAAGATAAAAAAATGTTGGAGCCTTTAAAAAACTTCTCAAAAAATTTCGGAACCGAAATAAATATTTTACACGTAGAAACACCAGAAACTACCAAAGAAATGGAGTATGTGAGCGATAAATTGAAGAAGCTCATGACGAAATATACCAAGGTAGAGAATGCCACAACTTTTCAAGCTGTTTTAGAACATTTTCAAAGTCATAATCCAGATATGTTGTGCGTTGTACGCCGAAAGAGAGGATTTTTCAAGAAACTATGGGAAAAAAATGTAGTACTTAAAAAAGAGTTTCATACCACTAAACCTTTATTGGTATTGCGCGTTCAGGAATAGAATATTTTTATATATTCGTACCCATAAATGGGGGATTAGCTCAGTTGGCTAGAGCGTTTGGCTGGCAGCCAAAAGGTCATCGGTTCGAATCCGATATTCTCCACAAAATAGGACAGTCTTCGTGATGTGTCCTTTTTTTATTGAAACGATGCCTCGGAAGAGAAGTTTATGCTGAGCTTGATCAAGGCACGAGATCAAAGTCGAAGTAAATCCGATAGTCTCCACAATCAAGGTCATGTCATTATGATGTGTCTTTTTTTATTCATCTTTTATGGATAGGTCCTCTAAGGATAGTTTTTAAATGCGGTTTCATGGATAGTGACATAAGAAGCATTAAGAAAAATCTTTTTTTAAATGGTTGAGGTACTCCTTAAGATCATGATTAAATTGTTTAACGTCATCAGAAGTTGGTACGCCCTTGAGTACTTCTCCCCATGTAGTTCTAAGGTATCGGACAGTTTTTTTTTGAGTTTGAGACATAATTTTTTTGTTTAGTTAGCTCAAAGATCAAAATTAATAGGGTTTTTAAACAGGGGTAAAACCCTGTTTTTGGGAGGACTCATTCCCTGTATTTATTTCAGAAAAGCTACGGAGGCATTAATAACTTCATTTAAATCTTCTGGAAGGGTTTGCTTGTCCCAAGGGTGCGATGCTCCAAAAACGTGGTTGGCGTCATTTATTGTCTTTAAAACACTCTTGGTGTTCCAGTGGTGCAAGGCCTCTGCTTCTTTTATGGAAACCGAGGTGTCGCCACTCCCGTGAATAATCAAAAGAGGCTTGTTTAAATTAGTAACAGCCCTTTGTATGGTAAGTCGCGCTTCGTTGGCGTTAAAATCCTGATAGAACTGCCAATCGTGCGGCATTTGTTGTTTGGTTCTACCATTTTCGACATACATGCGTCCTGTTTTTCTAAAAGCTTCAAAGGCTTCAGTACCTTCTTTAAAACGAACTTTATAATCGCTTACACCCGCCCAGGTTATCACTTTTTTTATAAGTGGGTTTTCTTCGGCTTTAATGAGAACAATCCCGCCACCGCGGCTATGGCCAATTAAATGGACGGCTTTTACATTGGCATCCATCGAATATTTTTTTGTGCTTGACATATGATCTATGACACGCTCCAAGTCTTCTAACTCTTTACTGTAGTTATTTTGTGCAAAGGCCTCTAAATCTGGAAAATCGATAGGTTGCGCTACAGTTCCTCCATTATGTGAAAAATTGAATTTTAGGAAAAAAAATCCGTTTTGTGCAAAAGTCTCCGCAACAAGGTTCCACGCTCCCCAATCCTTGAAACCTTTGTATCCATGACAAAAAATTACGATAGGTTTCGGGGACCTTGATTCATTATGAAAAACATCATAAACAATGGGCTTTTTTCCCGCAGATTCTAGTACGTTGTTGTGTTCAATATGCATGTTATTCTATATCCTTTTCAGTGAATGGGATCTCTGGATTACAAATTTCCACAATAAGTTTTTTGAGTTCAATCTTATAATTTTCTACAGTTTCCGCAGTAATAATAACTTCTTTAGTACGACTTCTTGGAGCGGCTTTTGTTGCAAATTTTAAGAAACCATTCTGTAAATTTTTAAATGAAATAATACCTGCTTCACAAGTGGTCTTATTTATTTCATCTTCCATCATAGTAGCATATGCCAATACCTGAAATGCCTTACTGTATTTGTAGTCTAATGTAAGATCCTGCCAATCCACAATTTCTAAATCCCCTTGATTTACAGTGCCTGTTTTATAATCTATGATTCGGGTGATACCATTGTATTCATCTACGCGATCCACAGAACCACCAAGATAGACAGGAAAATCAAGTTGAGGGATCGGTAGTGGGACCCGTAGATCTTTTTCCAGCGAAATTAATTTTATAGTGTCACCTGCTTCGATACAACGAATTTCAAAAGCGATAAAATTTGAAATATATCTTTTAGCTACTTCAAAAATGAGCAGGTTTTTTCCTTTGGTATAGACGCCACCTTTAAAGTGTTTTATAAATTTTTTGTTCACTTCTTCCTCAATGTTAGCTTTAATGGACTTAAGACTTTCGGTAGTGAGCTGCTTGTTGAGAAATGGGCTGTAGAGCGCCTCTAAACTTTCGTGAACGATGGTTCCAAGGGTATTGGCTGCCACAGTTTCTTCAACCTCTTCTGTTTCGTTTAATTTTAATACTTTCTGAAAATAAAAGTCTAGTGGATTTCTTATATAGGACGTTAAGGAGGAAGGCGAAAATTTCTTACCTGCAATTTCTTTTAACCGAAGTAGTACGCTTTCGGTTTTTTCAATTTGCTTCAATTCTTTGGTGCTGACCGTTATTTTCGGAGAAAGAATTTCTTTGGTCAATGTATGATTAGGTAGATTTTCAATTTCCATTTGTAATAAAAATCTACTTTTTTCTCCTGTGTTGATTCCTTCAGAATGGTTGTTATACAATAAAACTACGTTGCTGGCGCGTTGCAGTAACCTATAGAAATGATACGTATAAATAGCATCTTTCTCGGTGTAGAGCGGAAGGTTAAATGCTTTTTTTAAGTCGTATGTTATAAAGGAGGAATTTGATTTGCCCGACGGTAAAATGCCTTCATTGACCGAGGCTACAATGACATTTTTAAAGTCTAGCACCCTTGTTTCTAACACTCCCATGATCTGAAGCCCGTTATAGGCATCTCCTTTAAAGTCTATGGTTATGGAGGCAATCAATTCAACAAATAACGATTGAATTGTTTTAACCGACTTTAAGTGTGGATACCCATTATTTAAAGCTGCTATTTTTTCAAAAATTTCATGTAACTGAAAAAGTACCACTTTTTGGATGGTATTTTTTTCTGAATTATTTTTTAAAACAGCGAGCAACGATGTTATTTGTAACAAGGCCTTATTGCTGTGATTGTCCCAATTAGAAAAAAGGATTTTTATTATATCGTGATCGCTTTCTTCAACATAGGTTAGCAGGTATTCAAGTGTGATATGAGTTGTGTTATCTTTTATGATTTGAGCGACCACAGCTGCTGTGTTTGGAAGCAATAAATGACCAGTAGGGTGATTTAACAAGGAAAGAACATCCTTGTAATAATATGTTTGGCTTGATGCACTGTGAAGCGAAAGGAGTAATTCAAAAAATACGGTGGTAGGCACAGATCGTAATGGGACACCCATCGTAATATTAATACTTGTAACGTGCGCTGGTATGGAGTGCAACACTGGCAGCAATAAGTTTTCGTCAGCTAAAACAATTGCTGTTTGCTTTAATTCCTCTTGAGAATAGGTTTCAAGTATTTTCCCAATGTATTTGGCCTGCCCTATGTTTTTTTGAACTTCGATTGTCCTAATTTGCTTTTGGCCGGTATAATTTTGCGGAAAACTGAGTTGGTTTTTTTCTTTGTAATAGTTCCATTCAGAGAGATACTTTCTAATGAATAAAGATGTACTGTGCTTTGGATCATTGTAGAAATGAGCATCCAAATCCCAATAGATGTGTGAATTCTTTGTTTCGAGTAGCGCTTGGATAATGTTTTGTTCGGCTGCATTCAATGCGTTAAATCCGATGAACGCGTGAGGAATATGTCCTTTTGAAGTTGCGTATGTTTCACTATTTTCAGAAGCTTTTCTATAAACTAATCCTTGATAGGCAATGTTTTGTTCGATTAGGTCAGACTTTAGGGTTTTATAGAAACGATACAGGTTATCCCAAAAAGTTAAATACTTTTTAATGAGCGGTGTTTGCTCGTCTTTTACATTCCATTTTTCCAATGTTTTTATACTGCCTAAGTAACTGAAAAATGGTTCTGGATCTACTAGATATCTATCAATTTCATTAAAGTCATTCAACAGGGTTGAGATCCAAGTAGTATATATTTCAAAATCTTCTTTTTCTCTGAAGGCATCCGTTTTAAGATAGGCTTCATAGCTTTTAAAAATAAGTTCGGTCGAATCAATAATTTGAAGTCCAGAAAGTTCTTCGATAAATTCTTCTATACTTATTATGAGGGGAGCAAAGGAAGTAGTGTTGCCCGTTTCTTTGAGGTGGTTTTTAAAGAACCCTCCAGCACGTTTGCTGGGAAGGATGATAATAACACTAGAAAGATCTTCATGGTGTTGTTTAAGCGAATCAATAGTTTCTTCAATAAATGTAAGCATATCCTAAAAATAAGAAACGCCCCCTAAAAAGGGAGCGTTTCTGTCTATTTATTTAGAAATGTTTTATTTCTTATTTGTTTTTGTCTAAAGAAATTTCAACACGTCTGTTTTGTTGTCTTCCAGCTGCAGTATTGTTAGTTGCAATTGGACGGGTTTCACCGTAACCTTCAGAAGTTAATCTAGAAGCTGGGATACCTTTCGACGTTAAGTAAGTCATTACTGAAGCAGCTCTTTCTCTAGAAAGCTTCTCGTTGTAAGAATCACTACCTCTACTATCTGTGTGACCTTCCACGTGGAAGTCAGCAGTAGGATATTCTTTCATGATGTCTGCAATGCTCTGCAGTGCATCGTAAGACTCTTGACGAATAGTTGCTTTGTCATAATCAAACAAGATTGTTTTACCGTACTCGTTTAATTGATTAATGATCTCTACAGTTACTTCTGGACAACCGTTGTTAGCAACAGTTCCAGGAACATCTGGACAATCATCATCTTTATCTAATACACCGTCACCATCTCTATCTTCGTAAGGGCAACCGTTGTTAGCAGCAGGACCAGCTTCATTAGGACACTCATCTTCTGCATCAGTTATACCATCACCATCTGCATCTGGACAACCATTAAGGGCTGCAATACCAGCTACAGTAGGACATGCATCTTGAGGATCTGGAATACCATCACCATCTGTATCAGGACATCCATTGTACTCAGCTAAACCTGGAGTTTCAGGACATGCATCTTTTCTGTCTTCGATTCCGTCACCGTCTGTGTCAGGACATCCATTAAATTCTGGAAGACCTGGAGTTTCAGGACATTCATCATCTTTATCGTAAATTCCATCACCATCTGTATCTTTTCCACCAAATTGGAAAGTTACACCAGCAGAATGTTGGAAGTGTTGTATACCATAATTATCTTCGAAAGCATACTTGTAAGTAGACTGTAAGCTTAAAGCAAAGTTTTCGCTAAACCAAAAACGAACACCAGCAACACCGTTGGCAGTTCCAAATCCTATATCATCTATCCAAGTGTAACCACCACCAACACCAATAGTTGGATCAAACCAACCACCAGGACCGTTGATTAGGTCTCTAAAGCTATATTCGATCTCACCATCAAGACCATAATATGTTAGTTCGTCTTGAACAGGACCTAGTTGACCACCTGTTCTAGCATCTCCAAGCTTTTCAAGCCTGTTTAAAGTACCAACAGCTGTAAAAACAAAACCACTACCAATGTAGCGACTTACTCCTACTTTAGAGATTGCAGGTAAAATGTTCCAGTGATCATTTGCATTAAAATACTCATTAAAAAGCTCTCCTTTAACTGCTTCACCATTTATGGTTGCAGGAAGCCTTCCTTTGTCGTCAATTCCAACAGGATAAACGTCTACTGCGTTTACTCCTATTTCAAAAGCCCAAGGGTTGTTAGCGTCTTGAGCATTTGCTGCTCCTACACCAATTAGTAAAAGGGCAGCAACTAAAATACTGTTAAGATGTTTCATATTCGATTGTTTAATTTTTAAGTGTTAATGAAGCAAAAGTAAGTTGTTATATGTTATTAACAAAAGCAAATCTATTAAATTTTTCCTAAATAGCAAGCAAAGAGGTAGTAAATATAGTTGCTAAGCTTATATTATATGAAGTTCCTTACCTACTTTTTTAAATGCTTTTATCGCTTTGTCGAGGTGTTCTCGTTTGTGCGCAGCAGAAAGTTGCACCCTAATTCTAGCCTTTCCTTTTGGAACTACAGGATAAAAGAAACCAATAACGTAGATGCCTTCCTCTAAAAGCTTGTCTGCCATGGTTTGAGAGAGCTTAGCATCATATAGCATAACGGGCACTATGGCCGAATCCCCATCAATAATATCAAACCCAGCTTCTTTCATGGCGGTTTTAAAATAGCGTGTATTTTCCTCGAGCGTGTCTCTTAGCGTGCTGTCATTAGAAAGCATATCAAATACCTTGATAGAAGCTCCTACGATTGCTGGTGCTAAGGAATTTGAGAATAAGTAGGGCCTAGATCGCTGCCTTAATAATTCGATAATTTCTTTCTTACCCGTTGTATAACCACCCATAGCACCACCCATTGCCTTGCCTAGGGTTCCGGTTATAATGTCTATCCTACCCATAACTCCTTTTTCTTCAAGGGTACCTCTGCCTGTTTCTCCTATAAAACCAGTAGCATGACACTCATCTATCATAACCATAGCATCGTATTTGTCGGCTAAATCACAAATTTTATCTAGGGGTGCTACGAGACCATCCATAGAAAACACGCCGTCTGTCACTATAATCTTAAAACGAGCGCCATTTTCATTAGCCGCTTTAAGTTGTTTTTCGAGATCTTCCATATTACTATTCTCATAACGATAGCGAGCTGCCTTGCACAATCGTACACCGTCTATAATAGAGGCATGATTTAATGAATCTGAAATAATCGCGTCTTCCGGTCCTAATAAAGGCTCAAAGACTCCACCATTGGCGTCAAATGCTGCTGCGTACAATATGGTGTCTTCCGTTTGATAGAAATCGGCAATCTTTTTCTCTAAAGTTTTATGAATATCCTGGGTTCCACAAATAAAACGTACCGAAGACATCCCAAACCCATGCGTATCCATAGCATCTTTGGCGGCTTGGATCACTTCTTTATTTGACGATAGCCCTAAGTAATTATTAGAACAAAAATTTATCACCTCTTCACCCGTAGAAATTTTAATCACTGCATCTTGTGGAGAAGTGATGATGCGTTCTTTTTTAAAGAGCCCATTATCTTTAATATCCTGTATTTCGTTTTCTAAGTGTTCTTTTATTTTTCCGTACATATCTTACTGTTTTGAGTGCAAATTTATACTTTATTTACTACAATCTTTTCACCTTGGGTGTATACTAATAATTTTGATTTTATAGCATACTTCATTTCTTCTAGCGCAGCAGCATACGTGTCTATTTGTAGTGCGTGTTGTTCAATAATATTACCTGTTTTATAATCTAATATCGTTACCGAATTGTCTTTGTGAAAATTAATCCGGTCGGGCCTTAGCATATACCCCTCTTTTGTTAGGATGTCCCGTTCGTTCATTACCAATTCATCTTCTTTAAATAACGATGCGAGTTTGGGGTGGTTCATTATTTTTGAAATAGTTTGCGATAGGTGTTCAAATGCTGGCGCAGCAATAGTTTTTCTTTTTTTTAATTCTGAAAGTACAACCACGGCATCTTCTTCTGTTTTTATAAGCGCCATGGTATCATGAAGGAGATTTCCAGTTTCAATGGCTACCGCTGCTTCGGTATCCCAAAGTAAGGCTTCTTTTGCAGCAATCTTTAAGTTGTGCTGTTCTGGGGATGAAGCGATAAAATCTGGGGTTATTTGTGCGATGCCGTTCGGTTTTTTTACAGCTTGTTTTTCTTTATTTTTTCCGAAAGAATACAAAACCTGCGAATCATTCCAATCCCCTTGATTCTGAAGAAAAGACATAAATAACTGACTGAAATTTACAGGAGCACCCTCTTTACTACCTGAAAGTTTTTCAGTTAAAATATATAGCTGTTCCACGGGCCGTGTTAAAGTAACATACAGTAAATTAAAAGCATCCAACTCGAGCGTGTTTTGTCGCTGTGTAAAAATTTCCTCACCTATAGTCCCAAACTCCTGCACCTCTTTGTTGTAATTAATAAGTGCTTCATCAAAACCAAATAGGTCTTCATTGATAGGAAACCACGCTTTGGCTTCAATCTCATTATAAATACCCACGTTGGCGTAGGGAAAAATAACCACTGGAAATTCGAGTCCTTTTGCTTTGTGGATCGTCATGAGCTGCACCGCATCTATACTTTCACTTGCGGCAATGGCGGCGCTCTCTTTTTTTGTTTCCCAATAATCCAAGAAAGCAATTTTATCTGCCTGCGGTTGTTGCTCAAATTCGTAAACAAAATCCAAGAAACTAAAAAGGTATGCATCCGCTTTTTCGGCCAAACGGAGCTTACGAATAATATACTCACAACTTTCGTAAAGAGAGATTTGCTGCAGTTTTTCTAAATTGAAATCAATATCATAAGCTGATAACTGACCTGAAAAATCGTTATCCGTTTCAACAATGAATTTAGAGAAAAAAGTGTGTTTTTCTTCGGAAATAAGTAAATGGTCATGAATAAAATCTAAGAGCGCAATTTTGACAGAATCATTTTCTGGATAGATGCTCAGCGTGATCGCATTCAGTAAACAGTGTACAATAGCAGAACTTTGTAAAAGAAGGGTTTCTTGAGATATGACCGGAATACCCTGCTCCATTAAATATTGACTTAAGAGAATCCCATCTTTTTTGCGCCGCGTTAGGATACAAACATCCCTTAAACTGAATTTGTTCTCAATTGCTTTAAGAATTATATCGTGAACCTTTTGCGCGTAGGTTTCATCTTTATCCTCTTTTTCTGTGTCTAAAAATTCTATTTCAACATATCCTTCTTCATTCTTATTAATCTCTTGGTCGTTTCCTATGGTATATAATTCGGTATGCGTTTGATTGCCAAAATAAGTTGATATAAAGCTGAAAAAAGCGTTGTTGAATTTCACGATATCATTAAAACTCCGGTAGTTCTTAGGCAGGGTTTCTATGTGTATTTCAGAAATTGAAAATGGATTTTTATGGCCATACAGATCGATAAATTGTTCTGGTAGCCCTCCGCGCCAACGGTAAATAGATTGTTTGGCATCGCCTACTAATAATAACGAACCGTGTTCATTATTCTCATCCAATTGCGAAAGCGAGTTGTCTATTAAAGGGATCAAGTTGTTCCATTGCAATAAAGAAGTATCTTGAAATTCATCAATAAAAAAATGACGGTACCGTTCTCCAAGGCGTTCGTAGATAAAGGGTGCGGGTTCGTTTTTGATCTCTTTATTGATGAGCGCATTAAATTCTGAAATGGGAAGGATATTTTTTTCCGCTTTGATCACTTCCAGTTCTTGCTGTACCAAATTTATAACTGAAAGGGGCACCAAATTTCGCAAAGCAGAAGCCAATAGTTTTTGTTGATAGACAAGGCTTTTAATGTCGTTATAGTATGCTAACAGAAAAGGAGTAATCGCATCTATCTTTGAACCTATGTTTTCGTCTGTTGCTTTTTTGTAAAGCGCATTTCCGCCCACTTCCAGATTTTCTTGTAGTTTATTTCCGTAGCTATCATATTGACCGTTTTTTATATTTGAAAAATGACTCGGAAGTGTACCGCGCATAAAATCGGAATGCTCAATTCCTTCAGAAGAAATTTTGTCCAAAACAGCAATTGCTTTTTCTGAAATTTCTGAATCGAGAGATTTAATTTCTTTCTTGAGTGTTGCTCCAAAGGTTATAAAATCATCTAGCGATTTTTCTTTCAGTTTAGCGACATGGACAGCATCGTTTTCAACAAAGAGTAGTTTTGACGCCTTTACAATATCTTTAGAAACATCCCAAGAACGATCATCGTCGGTTTTTTCTAGAACAAAATCCAACAAGACCTTTGTGATTTTCTTGTTTTCGCCCGCCTTATTAATGAGTTGGTCTACCGCTTCACTTAAAAGCTGATTGGTATCCAGGCTTACTTCAAAATTTGATGATAAATTAAGATCCCTGGCAAAGGTGCGTATCAGCATGTGGTTAAAGCGATCTATTGTTTCTACACTAAAACTCGCATAATGGTGCAGCAGGTGTTTTAATACAAGTGCTGCTTTTGTGTGTATTTCAAGAACCGTCTGGTTAGTTTCCGCTGCGAGGGTCACAAGCATGGCAGGAGGCTCTTTTACAGCACTAATTTCAGCAAACAGCACTAAGTTTTCTATAATGCGCTGTTTCATTTCTGCAACCGCTTTATTGGTAAAGGTTAAGGCAAGCAGGTTTTTGTAACCACTATTCGCTCGAGTGCTCAGTACTTTTTTTAGGTATTCTTTTACCAGCGAAAAAGTTTTTCCACTTCCGGCAGAAGCATTATAAATGGTAAATGGAGCAGTGTGTTTCAAGAATTGAAGAGTTTGCTACTAAATTACTTAAAAAATAACCCAAGATAGAATCAAAATAAAAAGAATCTATCCTAGTATCAAAATCTTATAAATTCTATAACAGTATTTAGCATTGGTAATGGTTATTTTTGAGGGAGATAAAAGAATAATAACTTAAAAAACTAAACGATATGGCTTTCGAATTACCAAAATTAAAATACGATCATGGAGCCCTAGCTCCCAATATAGATGAACAAACCATGAAAATACACCATGGAAAACATCATCAGGGATACACAGATAAATTAAACGCTGCGATTGAAGGCACCGACAAGGAAGGCAAGACCATTGAAAATATCTTGACAAACTTAGATATGGAAAACAAAGCAGTCCGAAATAACGGAGGTGGTTTTTATAACCACAGTTTGTTTTGGGAAGTAATGTCCCCTAAAGGAGGAGGAGAACCTACAGGAGAATTAGCCAAGGCCATAAATAGTGCCTACGGCAGTTTTGCAGATTTTAAGGAGAAGTTTTCTACGGCAGCGAAATCACAATTTGGTTCAGGATGGGCTTGGCTGTGTGTGCATGACGGTGGAAAAGTTGAGGTATGCTCAACACCAAATCAAGACAATCCCCTTATGCCAGGTGTAGGGTGTGGCGGTACGCCCATCTTAGGGCTTGATGTATGGGAACATGCATACTATTTGAAATATCAAAATAAGAGACCAGATTACGTGGAGGCTTTTTTCAATTTGATAGATTGGGAAGAAGTAGGGTCTAGATTTGCCAAGAATAAATAATTTCTTCGGAAAAAGTAAAAACTTAAAACCCCGTTCAAAAACTGAACGGGGTTTTTTATGAGGTAGATTTATCGATTTTTAGACTCGAAGTATCTGTGCTCTATGTGTTTAGGAATGTTTAATAAAACCATTTCAATGTTACCTAAATGTTATGAGAATGTAAATTTAAGGTTATTAAATGTATTTTCTGTATCTTTGCTTTCTTAAATGAATGATTATGAAGACTGAAGAACATAAGAAATATTTAGTTAAATTGAAGTATGAGGTAGTTGACCTAGAAACGGGCAAAAAAGCTTCATTTATCAAAAAAGGGAAGTACACTTTTACGGTTGATGATCCAAGAACCATAAAAAAAGGGATGGCAGCATTCAGAAAATTTCCTCATGACGAAATTAAAAATACGCATAGTAATATATTTTCTAAGCTTTTTTATTCGCTAAAAGGGTATGCGGGAAATTGCAATAGCGCTTATTATCGGATGCTAAGAACTTAATAGTACAACACATTTGAATCAAAAAAGTCCTGCAAGCGCAGGACTTTTTTTGATTTGTGCTTTTTTGGTCGTTAGGGTTTGAAAAGACTCACATTCAACCTTTGTCCTTAGATAATACATAGCATTACTGGTTCGCCACCCCGTTTCGATTTGGGGCCAACTAAAAAAGGTAAACAAGTTGTGATGCAGATAGAGAACGGCTCCCATTGCGCGTTCGTCTTTTCAACTTAGCATTTGGGCTGGTTCGCCACCCCGTTTCGATTTGGGGTATTGGATTTATGGCTATTAGAGGAAAGAAAACAAGTTATGATCTGAAGAGGAAACGGCTCACGATAAACCTTCGTCCTAAGACATTTAGGATAGTTGCTGGTTCGCCACCCCATTTCGATTTGGGCCAAATAAAAAAGGTAAACAAGTTGTTTACCTTTTTTGCCCCAAATCTTACCATGAACTTAACCTACTTATGCTATGGTATAGATCAAATATATATTTTAATTCCATACTAAACACCGACTTTTCTTACTTTTGGATAAAGTGTTTTTAAAAACCGATTAAGGACATCTTTTTTCTAAGAAATTTTAAAATTTAACATTAATAAGCCCGTTCTGGGTTGCCTTCATAGAAGTTTATGTACGCTTTATTAACCACTCGATTACCTCCAGCGGTTGGATAATCACCTGTAAAATACCAATCTCCTAAATTTTTAGGACAAGCTTTATGAAGATCATCAACAGACTGGAATATAATTTTCACTTCGGCATTAATGCTTTCGTTCGAAATAATTTCAGCAATCTTGTCTGAGATTTCTTCATCTGAAAAAGGATCATACAGTTTCTTTACATGATTTATAACTTTATTGTCAGCAAGCTCCAACTGTAATTTGCAATCCTCGTAAATTTCCTCAATAATGGCCGCAGTTCCTCTTTCTTTATGTAATTCTAATGCGGCATTAAAAGCAACTAGATCTTCTAATCGCGCCATATCAATACCGTAGCAATCGGGATATCTAATTTGTGGTGCGGAAGAAACCACCACAATCTTTTTAGGCTGTAAGCGGTCCAACATTTTTAAAATACTCTTTTTGAGCGTTGTGCCACGCACTATACTATCATCGATAATAACAAGATTATCATTAGGCTTAACCACACCATAGGTAACGTCATAAACATGGGCTACCAGATCATCCCGACTACTATCGTCTGTAATAAAGGTTCTAAGCTTGACATCTTTAATGGCTAGCTTTTCGGTTCTAATTTTATGCGATTGTATTTCTAGTAATCGTTCATCGGTCAGGCTTCCTGCTTCTTTTAAAATGGCCTCGTTTTTTTGTTTATTGAGTTCATTCTGGGCAGCATCCAGCATTCCGTAGAAAGACGTTTCTGCCGTGTTGGGAATAAATGAGAAGACGGTATTTTCAGTGTCATGCTTAATTGCTTTTAACACCTTTGGCATGAGCAATCGTCCTAATTCCTTCCGCTCTTGATAAATTTCTGCATCACTTCCGCGGGAAAAATAAATACGCTCAAACGAACATGATTTTCGTTCTGTAGGTTCTAATATCTGTGAAACATTCATTTCCCCATTTTTACGCATGAGCAGAGCAGTACCAGGTTCGATTTCCTTTACATCTTCAAATTTAACATTGAATACAGTTTGGATTACAGGACGCTCACTGGCCACTACAATCACTTCATCATCTTTATAATAATAAGCAGGTCTAATCCCTGCAGGATCCCGTAGCACAAAGGCATCTCCATGACCTAATAAGCCCGCCATTGCATAACCACCATCCCAATCTTTAGCAGATTTCCGAAGAATTTTAGCTAAGTTGAGATTTTCAATAATAAATGGAGAAGCTTCAATTTTGGTCAAACCTGCTTTTTTCGCTTTTTTGTATAATTTGCGTACGGCATCATCAAGAAAATGTCCTATTTTTTCCATTACGGTAATGGTGTCGGCTTTTTCTTTAGGGTGCATCCCGAGCTGAATAAGATTGTCAAAAAGCGCAGTTGTATTGGTCATGTTAAAGTTTCCTGCAATAATAAGGTTGCGGTGCATCCAATTATTGGTTCGTAGAAAAGGGTGCACCGTTTCTACACTATTACCGCCAAAGGTTCCATAGCGTACGTGCCCCAAAAATAGCTCGCCAATATATGGAATGTATTTTTTTTGAGCCGCCACATCGTCCTTAAGACCAGGTTTGGTCATAAATTCTTGATTGATGCGCTCATTGATCTGAGCGAAGATATCCTGTATGGGTTGTGATTGGTTAGAGCGGATGCGGCTTATATACCGATCTCCTGGATCCACATCTAGTTTAATGCTTGCAAAACCGGCACCATCTTGACCACGGTTGTGCTGTTTCTCCATCATTAGGTACATTTTATTTACACCGTAAAATGCGGTACCGTATTTTTCCTTGTAAAATTCAAGTGGCTTTAGCAATCGTACTAAGGCTATTCCACATTCGTGTTTTAAAGCGTCGCTCATTGTAGTTAATTCTGATAATGTATCGATACCCTAAAAGATACGTTTTCTTTAGTTATGTTTTTAACTTTTTCTTCTTTTTAGGGAGCAAGAAGAAATAGAATATAAAATAAAAAACGCCCCGAAAAATCAGGGCGCGTTGTTATGTTAATGCGATATCAAATTGCGTTAAGCTCTTGAATTGATGTAAGCGTTTTTCAACTTCATCTGGTTTTAAGTTCTGCATGCGTTCTGTACCAAATTTCTCGACACAAAAGGAAGCCAAGCACGATCCATATATAATGGCCCGTTTCATATTTTCAAAACTGTAATCTCCTGTCTTCGCCAAAAACCCTGTAAAACCACCTGCAAAGGTGTCTCCTGCGCCAGTAGGATCGAATACTTCGGCCAACGGTAGCGCTGGGGCGAAAAACATTTTACCGTTTTGAAACAGCAAGGCACCATGCTCACCCTTTTTAATGACTACATATTCAGGTCCCATAGCGTGTATCTTTTTTGCTGCATTTACCAAAGAATATTCGCCTGATAACTGCCGCGCTTCTTCATCGTTTATCGTAATCACATCTACTTTACCAATCACTTTTTTTAGATCTTCCAAGGCTACATCCATCCAGAAATTCATGGTATCTAGGACTACAAGCTTCGGATTTTTCATCTGGTTGATCACGCCCATTTGTACCATAGGATGTAAGTTCCCCAGCATTACTACTTCGGCATCTTGATACGCTGCGGGAACTTTAGGGTTAAAATTTTCAAGCACGTTAAGCTCGGTTACGAGTGTATCACGTGAGTTCATATCGTTATGATATTTACCACTCCAGAAAAAAGTCTTACCGTTTTTTACGATTTCAAGACCTTCTACATTCATTCCCTTGTTTTCAAGCATTTTGATGTCTTCTGAAGGAAAATCATCGCCTACAATTGAAACAATGGCACCATCGGCATCAAATTGGCTCGCTGCCAGCCCAATATAGGTAGCGGCGCCACCCAAGATTTTATCTGTTTTGCCGAAGGGTGTTTCAATAGCGTCAAAAGCGACGGTACCAACAATTACTAGTTTACTCATAAAAGGGTTTTAAATGAAGATGCAAATTTAAGTATTTTATATGATACTATTTAAGGAATGAATATCCAAAATATACGATTTAAATCTTGGCTACTTCCGCCCAAAATCCGCAGGGATTTCTCCCCAAGCTTTGGTTTCCCATTTTACGACTGTAGTAGTATAGGTGTTGGCTTTTAACCAATGTTCGGCTCTCGCAATTAAGTCAAAGACTGCTTTGTTTTTTACCGATTTTTTGAGCTTCGTATTGCATTTTTTCTTTTTCACCCAACCCATAGCAATACGGCTATCGCTATAGATGATGCGGTCGCTGTGCTGCTTTTTTAAGAATGCGAGGCCGTGCACTAAAGCCAAAAACTCACCGATATTGTTGGTGCCTTGCACAAAAGGCCCTTGATGAAATAATTGACGTTTGGTTTGTGTCTCCACACCACGATATTCCATTTTGCCAGGATTTCCGCTCGAGGCTGCATCTACGGCAATACTGTAGAGATTAGGCTCCCCGTATTTCGCTTTTTCTGCAGCAGAAAGTGTTTTTTTCTTGCTGGTACTTTTGCCCTTGTAGTCTTTATATTCTTTGTTGTAAGCTATTTTGGCTTCTTTCAGGCTCTCAAAACTCATGTACTGCGCCCCAGAGATCCCTGCAATCGCTTTTTTGCATTTGTTCCAGGAATCGTATATGCCAGCCGGATTTCCGAACCAAACCACGTAATATTTCTGTTTCTTTTTAGCCATTTACTATTTTTCACTACTCACTAACAGCTCTTCAATCACTTTCGGTACCCATTCATATTCTAACGCATGTACTTTTTTTGCAACCGTTTCAGCAGTATCATCAGTTGTGATTTTAGTACTTTTTTGAACTATTATGGCACCTTCATCATAATTTTCGTTTACATAATGGATCGTAATTCCGGTTTCTGTTTCGTTATTTGCTACGACAGCTTGGTGTATATAGTTACCATACATTCCTTTTCCACCATATTTTGGTAATAAAGCAGGATGAACGTTAATAGCTTTATTGGGGAATTCTTTCAGCAGATTTTCAGGAAATTTCAAGAGAAAACCTGCTAAAAGAATAAGGTCTGGTTGGGCTGCTTTCAATAATTTTAAAATGGTATTTTCTGAAAAAAGAGCTTCTTTAGAAAACGCGAGTGCCTTTGTGTTTAGCGCCTCAGCGCGCCGTAATACTTTGGCATCCTTCTTGTTGGAGAGAACCAGAACAACCTCAGCAACACTACTGTGCTGAAAGTATTGAATTACGTTTTGAGTATTGGTACCGCTACCCGAAGCAAATATCACAATGCGCTTCTTCATAGTATTTTGTTTAGGTATTTCATTAGAAGTTTTACAAATAATAACACAAAAGTAAGGCAATCGGGTTTCACTTCGCCCAAAATTGTTTAAATTGGGTTCACATTTTACATATTAAATGGTTTATTCAATTAAAATATTTTATTTTTGCCACTTAATTAAATTTTAAAAACAAGAATTATGTCAGACATTGCATCAAGAGTAAAAGCTATTATCGTAGATAAATTAGGTGTAGACGAGAACGAAGTTGTAACCGAAGCGAGCTTCACAAACGACCTAGGGGCAGACTCACTGGATACGGTAGAGCTTATTATGGAATTTGAAAAAGAATTCGACATTCAAATCCCAGACGATCAAGCTGAAAATATTGCTACCGTAGGGCAAGCAGTTTCATATATAGAAGAAGCTAAGTAAAAAACTAACTTCTCTATGGAATTAAAGCGAGTTGTAGTCACAGGCCTTGGTGCCCTCACACCCATTGGTAACAACATCCAGGAATATTGGGATGGTCTTATAAATGGAAGGAGTGGGTGCGCGCCTATTACTTATTTTGATACTGAAAAGTTCAAAACAAAATTCGCTTGCGAAATAAAAAATTTCGATCCATTACAGCATTTTGACCGTAAGGAAGCCAGAAAATTAGACCGTTTTGCACAGTACGCCCTCGTTTCGAGTGATGAAGCTATTATAGATGCAGGTATTGACCTGGATACGGTAGATAAATTTCGAGTGGGTGTTATTTGGGGAGCGGGTATTGGAGGCTTAGAGACGTTTCAAGATGAGGTAATAAACTTTAGTGAAGGGGATGGAACACCACGTTTCAACCCCTTCTTTATTCCAAAAATGATAGCCGATATTGCGCCTGGTAATATCTCTATCAAGCACGGTTTTATGGGACCCAACTATACGACGGTCTCTGCCTGTGCTTCATCAGCCAACGCGATGATTGACGCACTTAACTACATACGTTTAGGTACCTGCGATATTATTGTTACAGGAGGAAGTGAAGCAGCAGTTACCAAAGCAGGAATGGGTGGTTTTAATGCCATGCATGCACTATCAACCCGAAACGAAAGTCCGGAAACAGCATCGAGACCTTTTGATGCAACCCGCGACGGATTTGTATTAGGAGAGGGAGCAGGAGCACTCATATTAGAAGAATACGAGCACGCTAAGAAGAGAGGTGCAAAAATATACGCCGAAGTTATCGGAGGTGGTATGTCTAGTGATGCCTATCACATGACAGCCCCTCATCCAGAAGGGATAGGAGTAGAGCGTGTAATGCTCAATTGTCTTAAGGACGCAGGTATCGATGCCAGCGAAGTTGATGCAATCAATACACACGGAACCTCAACACCACTAGGTGATGTCGCCGAATTAAAAGCGATTAGCAAGATTTTTGGTAAGCACGCTAACGAAATCAACATCAACTCTACAAAATCCATGACAGGGCATTTGTTAGGGGCAGCAGGGGCAATTGAAGCTATTTCTTCAATTTTATCGATGAAATATAGTATCGTACCCCCTACAATTAATCATTCTACTGTAGATGAGAATATAGATCCTTCACTCAACCTAACCTTGAACAAGGCACAAAAACGGGAGGTGAACATTGCTATGAGTAATACTTTTGGCTTTGGAGGACACAACGCTTGCGTTCTGTTCAAAAAAATGGATGCCTAAGTATAATGGCATCTTTAAAAAACATATTTAATTCCCGTTCTGTAAAAGACGGGGATTTTTTTTTAGCCATAAAGAAAATTCTGGGTTTTAAACCCAAAAATATCACCATCTATGAAGAGGCCTTTACGCACCGTTCTACGAATGAAAAGGATAGTGATGGTAATTCTCAAAACTACGAGCGATTAGAGTTCTTGGGAGACGCGATGCTAGGATCTGTGATTGCAGCACACCTATTCAAAAAAGTGCCAGGGGGAAATGAAGGTTATTTAACTAAAATGCGTTCTAAAGTTGTTAGTAGAGAGCATTTAAATGAACTGGGCAGAGATCTAGAACTCATTAAACTCGTAAAAACCAACATTCCTACCAAGCAATTTGGCAGCAACATACACGGCAATGTCTTTGAGTCACTCGTAGGTGCCATTTATTTAGATCGCGGCTATCCGTATTGTGAGAAGTTTATTCAAAAAAGAGTGATAAAACCATATGTGGATATTGAAAAGCTAGAAGGAAAGATCATTAGCTACAAAAGTTTGTTTATTGAATGGTGCCAAAAACACAAAAAGCGTTTTAAATTTTCCGTGTATGAAGATACGGGTAACGATACCTTGAAACATTTTGCCGTCAAACTTTCGCTCGATGATAAAATAGTAGCAAAAGCAAGGGCAACCTCAAAAAAGAAAGCCGAAGAACGTGCTGCAAAAAGGGCCTACTACAAAATGCAACCTACTATAGAAAAGGACTTCAAGTAGCATTTTAAAAGCACTATCGCTTATTTTGCACGAAACGGTTTCATTAAATTTCACATAGATTTTACACTAAAATCACTCGAATAAAGTACAGTATTACTACTTTTAACAGGCGGGGTTTTACAGCTTAGGCTAAAAGATAGCTTCGCATCCGTTAAAAATGTTTAAATTAAGTTATGGCAATTCAAAAATTGGTACTAGATGATGAATTTGGGGAAGAATTTTCTCTTATCGCCATTCATTGCAGTGAAGAGGCTTATAAAATGGGTTTTTTACTCAACCAACAACTATCTTTGCGATTGAAGCGTGAGGAATGTGATCTGGATTTTTCTGCGAAAGGGCTTGAAGCAAGTTTTCCATTATTTAAGTTTTATGATGCGAACACCTATTGCACTTTTCACTTAGTGGCAAATAAATTTACCTCTGTGATGGCGCATACTGCTAGTAGCGGCGGTCTTTTTAGTGAAGAAATAGAGGAGGAGACCACTACTGTATATTTGCTCCCAGAAGATAAAAAAGCAGATTATTTTTTGAAAATTTCTTCGGAAGGGATCCTCAATAGCGTCCGTACTAAGACGGTTGCCATCAACGAAATAAAACAAGTGATCTCTGCATACGAGATTACTTCAGAAAAAATAAAGAACAAGAACAATCTAATATTTGACTAAATGCCAAATCAAAAGAAAACAAAAATTGTAGCAACATTAGGACCTGCCACATCTGATAGAAAAATTCTAAAACAGATGATGATTGAAGGTGTCAATGTGTTTCGTGTCAATTTTTCGCATGCGGATTATGATGATGTAAAGAGCACAATTGCCACAATTAGGGAGTTGGAAGTAGAAACCAATATTTCAGTTGCAATATTGGGAGATTTACAAGGCCCTAAACTTCGGGTGGGAATCATGAAAGAAGAAGTGGTAGTAAATCCAGGAGATAAAATTTCATTCTGTACAGGTGAGGAATTTGATGGTACCGCCAAGAAGGTATATATGAATTATGACACGTTTCCGCAGGATGTGAAAGCCGGTGAACGCGTATTACTGGACGACGGAAAACTCATTTTTGAGGTGATTTCTTCCGACGGAAAAAAAGAAGTAAAAACAAAAGTTATTCAAGGAGGGCCTTTGCGATCGCGCAAGGGAGTAAATCTTCCCAATACCAATATCTCTTTACCAGCATTAACCTCGAAAGATAAAGAAGACGCGATTTTTGCCATTTCGCAAGAAGTGGATTGGATTGCCTTGTCATTTGTGCGCCATGCCGAAGATCTAAAGGAACTGCAAGCAATCATTGAAGCACATTGTGAATATAAGATACCTATCATCGCTAAGATCGAAAAACCTGAAGCGGTTGCTAATATTGATAGAATTGTTGCCTATTGTGACGGTTTGATGGTAGCTCGTGGTGATTTGGGTGTAGAAGTGCCTGCAGAGGATGTTCCTTTAATTCAGAAGCATTTGGTGTTAACCGCTAAACGGGCAAGAATTCCGGTAATCATTGCCACGCAAATGATGGAAACCATGATTACGTCATTAACACCTACGCGTGCGGAAGTAAATGATGTGGCGAATTCGGTAATGGATGGTGCCGATGCTGTGATGCTCTCTGGGGAAACCAGCGTTGGTAAATATCCGGTGGAGGTCATTAAAAAAATGGCAGACATTTGCAGAAACGTTGAGAATAGTGAATTAATCCATGTGCCACAAGAGCCGCCAAATGTGCGGACCAATAGATACATTACAAAATCCATTTGTTACCATGCCGCGTCTATGGCAAACGAAATTGAAGCAACCGCAATCTGTACGTTGACCAATAGTGGGTATACCGCATTTCAGATTTCAGCTTGGCGACCCGATGCTCATATTTTGGTGTTTACTTCTAACAGAAGAATTTTATCGCGACTCAACTTATTGTGGGGCGTAAAATCGTTTTTCTATGACAAATTTGTTAGCACAGATGAAACGGTAGATGACGTAAACCGCATTGCCCACGAGCAAGGTTTTGTTAAACAAGGAGATTACCTTATTAACCTTGCCGCAATGCCTATTGTAGATAAAGGGATGGTGAATACATTACGGGTTTCACTAGTGAAATAAAAAATGAAATTAGTTTCAATTAAATATGCGATAATTGGTTCGTTGTTAGTGCTCACTTCTTGTTCTTCCCTACAATATAGAGCTACCGACACGGAAATAAAAGCCCAGTTTGCTGAAAAAAATATTGAAACTCAATTTTTGTATTTTGATGTGGACAGTCTTGATCTAAAAATTAGGGTGCAACGCGTAACAAATCAAAATTCAGAAAAAAATCTTTTATTCTTTCATGGCTCTCCAAGTTCATTATCTGCATGGAGGGTGTATTTGATGAACGAAAAACTTCAAAAAGAAGCTAATTTATACGCTATAGACAGGCCAGGGTATGGGTACTCCAATTTTGGGAAATCCATGACGTCAATTTATTTGCAGGCTAAGGTGATGAGCGCATTAATTAACAAGTATAATTTACAAAATGTAATTTTAGTTGGTGCCTCTTATGGTGGTCCGCTTGTCGCTAGAATCGCCGTTTTAAACCCAAATATAAAAGGAGTAATTATGGTATCGCCTGCTATTGACCCAGCGCAGGAAAAACGAATTTGGCAATCAGATTTTACACAATTTTGGGGCACGCGATGGTTAGTGCCTACGGGATATCGTGTGGCTGGCGATGAAAAGACGGTTCATGCAGAAGAGTTATCAAAAATTGAAAAGGATTGGCAGAAAGTTGTAGTTCCGGTATATCACATTCACGGAGATACAGACGATATTGTTCCCTACGGAAACGTAAATTACACCAAAGATACATTCAGCAACATAAAAATTATTACAATCGAAGGAAGGGGACATGAGATTGCCTGGAGAAATTCAGACCTTATGATACCTTATATTTTAGAAATGTTTGAGGAAATAAAATAAAAAAGCTACTAAATTATAAATTTAGCAGCTTTAGATAGTTACGGTCAATTAATCTGCCACTTCGGTCTTTTCTATTTTTATATTTTCGCCTTCTTTTGTGATGGTAACAGAACTACTATATCCTTCACCGGCATAGGTATACGTTATTTTTTGTAGCGTATCATCCATACGTTCTACCGCTAAATCACTTACCCATAAGGTAGGGGTCTTTTTACTATTGGTTAAGATCTCTTTGTCTTTTCCCTTCGGATTTGGAAAACTGAATTCCCCAGGTATTTTATATAGTTTTTGGGCAATGTAAAATCCGTCGTGCCAGTTTTCGGTAGGTAAAACAACCGTTTCTGTGTTGCTCGGGTTACTGGCAGTACCTCCAGAACTTTCAGCATAAGATGCCGTAGGGAATTTCTTCTGAAGATCTTCTACATACATTTTTGCTTTAGCGCCTTTTTCTGGTGGGAAGAATTTAGAAAGAAACCCATTAAAGGCGAACCCTTTTTTGTTATTAAACTCAACTTCGTTCATGCCTCCTTTAATGCCGCCCACGGTCATTGTGAGGTTTTTTTCAGAAGTAATTACTTTTACCTTGGTTCCGTAAGGCATAATAGCAAGTTTCTCGCTATTTAAGTTATTAAACTCTCGGAGCGTGAGCCCGCTGGGTGCGGTAACGTAAAAATCAGTTTCTGTAATTTCCGGAGTGGTGTCTGCAACAGCAAGGTCTTTGTCCTCTGTTGTTTCTGGTTCGGTCTGCTTGTCTTTACAAGAAGTATAGGCAGTAATGGTGATTAATGTCGCGATAAAAAAGGCTACTTTTTTCATAGTGTTAGGGTTTTAGCGTTAATAAAGATTCAATGAAAAGTAGTTTTTTTACATAGTTTAAAAGTCGAGTTTTAATTGGACATTAATAGTTTTTTCCTCTTTGAGCGGTTTTTTCTTAAAGCCTTCGTTATTAAGGTTTGACATGCTTATACCCAATAAACGTACCGACTCTCGCATTTCGTCTTGGAATAACAAATCTTTAACATGTTCCATGATCAATTGGGCACTAGATAGGTACAATGGGAGCGTTTTACTCCGTGTCTGCATCGTAAAATCTCGGTATTTTATTTTAAGTGTGATGGTTTTTCCGGCGACTTTACTTTTTTTAAGACGGCGTTCTACCTCACTGGCAATCTCTTCTAATCGCTCTAACATAAAAATTTCACTGGAAATGTTTTCAGAAAATGTACGCTCTGCGGCGAGTGACTTTCTAGTGCGTTCGGCCTTTACTTTACTGGTATGGATACCACGTACGATGTTGTAATAATAAGAACCACTTTTTCCAAAATTTTCTTGAAGAAACTCAAACGTTTTGCCTTTCAAGTCCTTACCCGTGTAAATACCATGACGATACATCTTTTCTTTCATGACTTTCCCTACACCGTAAAACTTTTTGATATCCAACGTTTCTAAAAATTCAAGTACTTCTTCTGGAGGCACGGTTTTTTGACCGTTGGGTTTGTTTATATCACTGGCTACTTTTGCAACGAATTTGTTGATACTAATTCCTGCCGAAGCATTAAGACCCGTCTTTTCTTTAATTTTTTTACGGATTTCTTGAGCAATCAAGGTGGCACTGGGATTTCCTTTGTTGTTATCAGTGACATCCAGATAGGCTTCATCTAGGGATAGTGGTTCTACCAGATCTGTATACTCAAAAAATATCTTCCTTATTTTTTCGGAAAACGCTCGATACCGATCAAAATCACTTTTTACAAAGATGAGCTCTGGGCATAATTTTTTAGCCAGCACGCCACTCATGGCAGAACGAACGCCAAATTTCCGCGCCTCATAACTCGCAGCACTTACTACACCACGTGTGCCTCCGCCACCCACAGCGATTGCTTTTCCGCGTAAGGAGGGGTCATCCAGCTGCGCTACAGACGCATAGAATGCATCCATGTCCACATGGATTATTTTACGAAGGGGAAGCGCGTTTTCCATGCCTTAAAAATACTATCTTTATTGTCAATTATGAATAAGACAGCAATACTATTAGGAGCTACAGGATTAACAGGCGGGGTCCTGTTAGATTATTTACTAACGGATGAAACCTTTACGAAAGTTATAATCTTCGGAAGAAGCTCCTGCGGAAAAACCGACGATAAAATTGAAGAGCATCTGGGTGATTTATTTCATTTGGAAGCATTTTCTGAAGTGTTTACAGGAGATGTCGTTTTTTGTTGTATCGGGACAACAAAATCAAAAACACCTGATAAGGAAACCTATAAAAAAATAGATTACGGTATTCCGGTAGCGGCGGCTAAATTGAGCAAGCAGAACGGAATTGATACTTTTGAAGTTATTTCGGCTATGGGCGCAGATGCAAGTAGTGGTACTTTTTACAATCGAGTGAAAGGTGAAATGGAACGGGATGTGTTGGACGTGGGGATTAAGAATACACATATTTTTCAACCTTCATTACTGGGTGGCGATCGGGATGAAAAACGTTTTGGCGAACGTATGGCGCAGGTAGCAATGAGCGCTTTTAGTTTTTTGGTTCCGAAGAAATATAAAATTATTGAACCAGAAACCATTGCCAAAGCGATGCTTTTAGTTGCAAAAAATGGACATGCTGAAGCCCGCATTCCGTCAGATAAAATTAAAGAAATCGCCAAGATTTAAATTAATTAATGTCCCCTTGAACTGCCTCCGACGACTGAAGCATGAAGAAGAGGAAGGCATTTTTTAGAGGTGTAAAAGCCTGAGCAGTAAGAGCAATAAAAAAATGCAAGAAATAGAACGTAAATTCTTAATAAAAAATGACGGTTATAAAACCGAAGCATTTTCAGAAAAACGAATTGTTCAAGGGTTTTTAAACACACACCCAGAACGTACCGTACGCATTCGAATAAAAGGAGAAAAAGGGTTTTTGACCATTAAAGGAAGATCTAATAAAACGGGCACCACAAGATTTGAATGGGAAAAAGAAATTCCAGTTCCTGAAGCTGAAGCATTACTGAACCTCTGCGAAAAAGGTGTCATTGAAAAAACACGCTATGAAGTAAAAGTCGAAAAGCACATTTTTGAAATCGATAAATTCTCAGGGAATAATAAAGGATTAACGGTCGCAGAGATTGAGCTTACATCAGAAAATGAGGCCTTTTTAAAACCAGATTGGTTGGGAGAAGAAGTGACGGGACAGCTCAAATATTATAACTCTCAATTGAGTAAAAACCCATTTAGTAATTGGTAATCCATTCCCTATGAAAACAGCAAGCTATATTTTATTTTTTATCGGAATTTTCGCTTCGTGCAAACAAGAGGTACAGCGAGAATATATCATAGAACCATGTCCTGATAAAGAAACAGTCGCCGCTTCAAAACAAATCGAGCAACTCAAAAAAGCTGGTTTTGAGATCTTTGATTATGTAGATGAAAAAACAGGTGACACCGTAATCATGCAACAATATTTTATGGCATTTTTAAAATCGGGACCGAGTCGAAATCAATCAAAAGAAGTTGCAGACAGCTTGCAAATACTTCATATGGCGCACTTATCTCGGATGTATGAAGAAGGTTTTGCAGATGTTTCTGGGCCCTTTGGAGACGATGGGGAGCTGCGCGGAATAACAATTTACAATGTCCCAACTTTCAAAATGGCAGACAGTTTGGCTAACATGGATCCTATGGTGAAATCAGGAAGATTAAGTATCGAAATAAAAGCGTGGTGGGCAGGAAAAGGATACGGTATGCGATAGTGGAAACTAATTTAAACTAAGAAATTAGTTGTAACATTTTTCGGATAATTTCTTCATCGGAAACACTAGCTGTTTCAGCTTCAAAAGTGACAATGGTAGTGGCTGGTTTAGTTTCTGTAATCCTCTTTTTACTTGCAGAAGAATGCACGATAGGAAATCCTGCTTCTTTAAATTGAAGTATATTTTCAGGCGTTATTCCGCTGCCTGGCATCACTTGAATTTTACCCGCAGCAGTTTTCAATAATTCTTTTAGCAGATCAATACCATCAACTGCTTTTTTCTGCTGTCCGGAAGTCAATAGTCGTGTTATGCCTAGATTAATAAGGTTTTGTAACTCTTTGCTAGGGTCGTTGCAACCGTCGAAAGCGCGATGGAATGTAAATTCCATTCCTGCGGCCGCGTGGATTAACTTTGAAGTAGTGCGTATGTCAATATCATTAGTTGCAGTGAGCGCGCCAATTACAACACCCGCACAACCTAGAAGCTTGCAAGCGGTAATATCTCTTAGCATTGTATCAATTTCAGCCCGATCGTAGGCAAAATTACCACTGCGGGGACGTATCAATACATGCACAGGAATGTCAAGTTCTGAAGTCACTTTTTCTAGCAGTCCATAGGCCGGAGTAATTCCGCCTACTGAAAGTTCGGTACAAAGTTCAATCTGGTCTGCTCCCGCCTTTTGTGCAGCGAGGGCAGATTTAAAACTGTTGGCGCATATTTCTAGTTTCATTTTTAATAGATTTTAACATACATTAATGTTGACATTTTTATCTAAACTAGTATCAACCTCCAGAAGCCACTGAAATTTCCAACTGTTGTTTTATCGAATTTCCATTTTGATCTGTGGCAGTTAATACATAACTTCCAGGTTTGGGGACGACGGCCAACTCATGAAAAGTTTCGGTAACACCAATAAATTCTGAATTTAAATACCAATACACGGTAGTTTCTGGAAAGCGGTGCGCCAATTTAAAAATAACTTCATTGGTATTTTCATTAAAATCACGTGCCAGTAAAATGGTTTCGTTTTTCTTCGGAAAAATAAAATCCATTTGCTTTTCACCTTCCTGCAAACAATCATACTTAAAAGGCGGTAACGGTTTGTATTCTGGGTGTAAAGGTGCATAATAATGCTCCAAAACGGGTGGAAGAGCAAACCAATTTTTCTGTTTCATTTCAGAAAGTGGATAGCAGGACGAGTTTACGCGATAGGTTTCGGAAGCCTCTAGAAAGGCTATTTGATGATACGGACAAGCCGCCGTTCTCATACCATTCTTCGGAATAAATTCTTTAATAATATCATCACAAAACACACCGGCCAAATGACCACTTTTTTGACATATGGTTGTTTCTATAAGTTCATCATAAGGCGTTGCAAACCATTCGCTTTGTGGTAAGACTGAAAGCGCATCGAATAAAATAGGAGCCGCTGCTTGTAACCCTGTTAATCCAGGACGCCCTTCACCATCGGCATTGCCCACCCAAACACCAATAGCATATTGGGAAGTGACCCCAACGGCCCACGCATCTTTAAAACCAAAGCTTGTTCCCGTTTTCCAGGCGATAGGTTGAGAGTTACTAAAGAAGTTCCAATTTTCTTCACCTTGCGGTCGGTTTACTTCCTGCATGGCTGTAAAAGCTTCAAAAATAGCCCCTGCATTAAACAACGGCGGATTGGTTTGTTTGTTACCGAAATCTCTTTTTTCTTCAGAAATATAAATGGGTGAAGCAAATTCATTAGGGCGGTATTCGCTTGAAGTCTCGTTGAAATAGTTAAGGGTAGATGCCATGCCCGCATATGCCGAAGTAATTTCCCATAAGGAGCTTTCTGCACCACCCAATATCAATGATAGCCCATAATAATTAGCAGGTTTGTCAATTGATTTTTGATTCATTTTTTTAAGATTGTTGTAAAACCTTTGTAATCCATATTCCCGAAGCATTCTAACAGCAGGTACATTTAATGATCTTGAAAGCGCAACGCTTGCAGGAACGGCACCGTTAAATTTTTTATTAAAATTTTCTGGGCTATATCCATTGATGACCGTTGGTATATCGGCAACTAGTGTGTTAGGAAGTAATTCACCCGCATCGAGTAGTGAGGTGTATAAAAAAGGTTTCAAAATGCTCCCAGTACTTCTGGGCTTGTCAATAATGTCAACATAATTATTATGATCCAAAGATGTTGGCGCATTACCCACATATCCTAGCACCTCGCGGGTATTTACATCCAGAACCAATATGGCCAGGTTATTTATTTGGTTTTGGCTCAATAGATAATGATGTTCTTTTGTAATCCGATTCAATTTTTGTTGTAATGCAAAATCTATGGTTGTCTTTATTCTTTTTCCCTGATGTTCAGCTCTGGTTTTTTCGGTTAGGTGGGCTGCGATTTCGGGTAACGGGAGCGGTTTTCCTGGTAACTTTTCAAGCAATGCCAATTCATAAGTTGTTTTGTCAATGACATTTTTTTCAAATAATTTAAGTAATAACCTATCGCGTTTCTTTGTAAGGATTTTTTCATTTTTCCCAGGAAATATTAACGCAGGCGCATTGGGCAATACCGCCAATGTAGCCGATTGGCCCCAGCTCAGTTCACTAGAAGGCAGTCCGAAATACCGCCATGAGGCAGTTTCTAGCCCCACGACATTACCGCCAAAAGGTGCGTAGGAAGCATATAAATTTAAAATTTCTTTTTTAGAATATCCAGCCTCAAGTCTTGTTGCTTGGATGATCTCGATTCCCTTTTCAATATAGCTCCTTTGCTTGTTTTTTCGGGAAAGTCGTATCACCTGTTGCGTTAATGTGCTTCCGCCACGACGTTTGTCTGTTGTTAGGTTTCCCCATAGTGCTTTAGAAATAGAAACAGGGTTAAATCCAGGATGGCTATAAAAGTATTCATCTTCAAAAAGAAGGATGCTCTGCTCAAATCGATACGGCACGCTATCCATTTTTGGAAAACGCCATTGACCGTCATCTGCAATACGGGCACCCAACATATATCCCTCTCTGCTTTCAGCTACAGTTGCCGTTGGGACATCAAATAATTTTGATGGCAGACAAAATAACCAAAACACAAAAACGATCAAAAAAGCACTGAGCTTGAACTTGTGTTTCTTTATTCTGTTAAAGATGTTTCTTTTATTAAAATTCATTTTCTGATTTCAGCTTTAATTTCAAAAAAACTACTGACTATCGACTCTCAAAGGTTGCTAAGTGTTTTAAAATGCTGCAAGCAATTTTAAAATGTATCAAAGCATTATTGTGCTATCTCCACCCAAATTCCTTGATTACGGGCATAATAATTAGTGTCGTACATCGCTTCCACCTGCGTGCCCGGCAGATAGTATTTTCCTAAATAGGAGGCGTTCAATTTAACCACGAACGTCTTGGATTTTTTAGCACCTAGCTCAAAATAAAAATTAACCCGATCGTCCCTAATATCAGTATATCTCGCATTCCCTGTAGCGCCACCACCAAGCTCCGTAAAACTGGTATTGACGATTTCCCAGCCACCTGGAAATATTTTTGTTAGAGCAATGTTATTCACATAATCGTTTGATGAATTGGTGATAGTCACTTTTGCTGTGATTTCAGTTCCTTGGCGTACATTTTTAATGTCCAATGTTTTGCCTTCACCGTCGAGATATTGTGATTGCAGAATTAAATTTTTGCGCTCGGCCAGTTCTTTTCCTAGCGGTAACTTTCCTTTTTGGTTTAAAGATATATAGACAACATTCCCTTTTTTATTTGAAACTGAAATAGCATTACTACCCATCTTTATGCCTAGGTCCCGTTGCGCCACAGCTCGATCAGTTTTTATGGAAGTCGCTTTTCCACTTTGATCGATCACTGAAAGCTCCATTGCTTTTCCGCCATTTTTCTCAATCATTTTTGCCATGGCCAGTAATCCGTAGGCGGTTTCTTGCGTACTATACCAGCGTTGAGATGACAACTCTTTTGCTACCGAAATAGCCATGTCACGTTGTTTGCTATCCCCAATTGCTACCATCGTTTCAAGCGCCATTGCTTTATTTCTAAAAGGCGATCCGTACGTATAATAATCGTAATTTTTCGGGGTAAAAGTGATGTTCGCAGTTTGAGTGATCTGTTCAGCTACGTTGTTTTTACCTGCCAAGGCATAGGCCGCTGCCAAACGCCATTTTGCATCATTGCTCAAGTTTTTACTTTCGCGTAATCGGTTCATAGCGGCTAATTCTGGTTGTCCTGCGAGTGCCAAGGTATATAATCGATAGGCTTGTGTCAAACTTTGATTATAACGGGTAGTACTATTACGCCATTGGCGGGCTTCATTTTTTTGATAGCGTAACCAATTACTCATAAAGGTGAGCGGCAGCGCATATCCTTTTGCCTTCGCTTCAAGCATAAAATGTCCAGCGTAATTGGTGCTCCAATCGTCAACACTTCGTTCTCCTGGCCAATAGCTCAATCCGCCGTTGGCTGTTTGAAAATTACCTAGTTTCTGGATCGCTGCTTTTACATTTTCTTCGATCGCTTTCTTTTTGTCAAAAGTAATATCAAAAATATCTGCTAAATATAACTGCGGAAACGCTCCCGAAGTCGTCTGTTCTATACAGCCATGTGGATATTGAATTAAATACTCCATCCTTCTACTGAAATCCATAGGAGGAACAGTCGAAAATTCTAGCACGGCTTCATTAGTGCCCGCTACGCCAAAAGTTTCAAAAGTGATATTTTCTGAAGCATTTTCGGACAATGTATATTGGGTGGATTTCTGCGAAATGGGATTCGGGTTTTCCACATCGATTTCTACTTTATAACTAGCAGTTTCTCCATTTCCAGAAGCTGAAACTTCGATCGTTTGAAATTCGTCTGTGGGTACTACTTCAAATTTGAAATTCACTATTTGTTCCCCTACTTCAGGAAAGGAGATTTTTTTTGAAGTTCCATCAAGCGGTTTTAATGCATCTCCCACTTTTACTGAAACGGTCGCGCTTTTCACCTTCTTTTCCATTGCAAAAACGGTTACAGGTAAGGTTACGATTTCTCCGGGTGCCAGCACTCTGGGCAGTGAAGCCAAAACCATTAGCGGTTTGCGAACGGGTGTTGTTTTATCTACTTTTCCGTAGGCACTTTTACTGTTATCACCAGCAATCACCATGGTGCGCACAGAACCGACGTAATTAGGCATCGTAATTTTATGGGAGGCTTTTTCACCTGCTTTCAGTTCAAAAGGACCTAGGTATTTTACAACGGGTTTAAAGCGATCTGCTTTACGGTTTTTAGCGCCTGCTGCTGCATCGCCACCCCCTATTGCATAGATATTATCGACACTTCCCGAGTAGGCACCTATCACATAATCGTACATGTCAAACGTTTTAACGCCCAGCGCTTCGCGAGCATAAAATGCTTCATGTATTTTTGGGGTTTCAAAACGGGTTAAGTCCAGCAGCCCTTCATCTACTATCGCCACGGTATAGGTCATGGGTTTGTTATTTTGCTCAGACACCTTTACCATGAATGTTTCTTCAGGTTTTAGGACCGCTGGCATATTTATGACGGGTTTTAAAAGAGTAGCAGGGTTTTCAACCAAAATAGGAACAACACCATATAACCGAATGGGCAAGTCATTTTTGGTTTGTGAATGCGGTTGTAATAAAGAAATATTCACATAGACATTGGGCGCCATTTCTGGGGTGAGTCTTATCCCTGCTTTGGTCTCTCCTTTCTTGGTTTCAATCCATTTTGTTTCTAAAACTTCGGTGCCATTTTCAATACTGATGAGTGCACGCCCATCACTTCCAGAAGGGAACGTAATAAAAGCTTCTTCCCCAACCTTATATTTTTCTTTATCTGAAGAAAAAACCAACATCTTAGCACTTTCTGAATCCATAGGAGCCTTCCACCAATTACGATAGAAATAGGTGATTCGTCCTGTAGCATGACCGCTCTCTTTGTCAATAACACGAATGAGATAACGTCCACCTTCTTTTTCAGGGATATTGAGGTCAAAATTAGCTTTTCCTTGGGCATTGGTCGTGACCGTAAAATCATTTACGGGTGTGTGCACCGAAGCATTCTCGTAGCGGGAAAGATTATCGCCTCCGCGATTCCACCACCAGCGCCATTCAATTTTAAAAATCTTTACTTCCAATTTTCGTCCGCCAGCAGGATTGCCTTGAGCATCCACACTTGCAACATCAAAAGTGGTTTTCTCGTCTGTATAATAGGAACCATACCGATGTGCCTCGGGAGATCGAAGCCCGACAAAATGTGAAAACGGAGCGAGGTCTTTGCTATAAACGTCTATTGAAAAATCGCCGCCACCTTCAAAAACCTTGGTCAGGAATGTTGCTTTAAGCATCCCCGGCGCTTTATTGCTAATGTCAAACTGTTTAGAAAAGGTAGTAGTTCCTTCCGCAGACAAGGATTGTTTTACGATAGGAATTTCAATTTCATCAAAACTGCGAATGGGATCATTAAAATTGTAGTTTGGAAATTTTTTGAATGAAGTTGAGCTGCTTCTCAAGGTTGCGTCCATTTCTACTTTCAGATTACGGGCAGGGGCACCATGAAGCCACGTTCCAGTAATTTTTCCATCAACAGATTTGCTCGCGTCGAGAATTTCATCGTCAAAATCGAGTTTGATTTTTAATCGATTGGGTTTTACCGTGGCTACTTTTAATGGTTTTGTAAACTGCACGCCACCTACCGAGACTGTAGCGTTCCAATTGCCTGTTGGCGCGTTGGCATCTGTTACAATAGGGAAATAATAGAAGTTGTTTAAAGCTTCGGCAGACACCCTCCTTAGTCCCCCCTCAAGGGGGGAATTATTACTTCCATTAATAACTGTGCGTTGTACTACTTTTCCACGGGCATCGGTTACTTCGAGCGTGATGGGATGATTTTTAGGGAGCGGATTAGCAATATCATTTAACGCAAAGGTCAAGTGGATGCTGTCTCCGGGACGATGAACACCTCTATCGGTATATAAAAATCCTTTTAGCCCTTTTTCTAATTGTTTCCCTGAAACGTCAAAATTACTCATGGAAAGCGAGTTTCCGTCTAGTAATCTCGTATAGGCGTAGTTATTTCCTTTTTGCGCTACGGCAAAAGCAATAGTTTTATCGCTATCGTACAATGTTAGCCCTTCACCGTCTGTTGTGATGGTTTCTATAAGGCGTTGTTGATAGTTGAATAGTTTAATTTTTGCACCACTTTCAGGTTTTGTGGTTAAGAGATTATTGACCGCAAAATGATAGGATTTATTGCTCCCTTTTTTAACGATTAGCCCGATGTCGCTACCAATAATATTAGTAGAAACGACTTTGTTATCGTTGTAATACGCTATATGACAAGGATTATTTTCCTGCTCCCAGTTATAGATATTGCGTCGCCAGTTATACAGTTCGC
>Ga0207891_1000214_pt1 | contig 47141 bp, 40 predicted proteins | sample LinPmetageLP50_FD_184061 | JGI IMG/M metagenome (GOLD analysis project Ga0207891, IMG submission 184061) | Marine viral communities from the Pacific Ocean - LP-50 (SPAdes) | ecosystem: Environmental > Aquatic > Marine > Oceanic | place: Pacific Ocean | collected 2011-08-27 | reverse complement strand
GTGCGATGTTAGAAGTATTAGAAAGGTTTACGATCGCAGTAGCCGGGTTAGGGTACATTGCGATTGCATTGCTCAACTCATTCTCGTCAACTCCTAAGAAATCAACGTCAAGTGTGAACGTACAAGTACTCATGTTACCAAGGTCATCAGTAGCAGTGATTGTAACTGTGTAGCTTCCTACTCCTAGAGCAGTACCTACAGCAGGATCTTGAGCGATTACTGTTACAGGATCTGTACAGCCATCTGTTGCCGTTGCCATTCCTGTAAAGTCTTCCATCGTATAAGTTCCTGTACCTTCTTCTGTTTCTCTTACTTGGTCATCAGGACACGTCAATACCGGTCCGTTAACATCAACAACAGTTACCATTGCAGAACAAGAAGCGATATTACCGCTTGGGTCCTGTACAAAGAGGGTTACTAATGTAGGTGTACCAATGTTAGAACAGTCGAAGTTGGTTACGTCTGCTGTTGCAATATCAAATCCACAAGCTTCAACACTGTTGTCCATATCTAGCAAACTTAAAGGGTCTAGTACCGCAGTACCGTCATCCTCTAGCTCTAAAGTAAAGTCTTGACAAACGATCACAGGGTCTGTATTATCCTGTACGTCTACAATTGCAGTACACATAGCTTCGTTTCCAGCAGTATCTGTTACAACAACCTCAACTTCGTTAAGACCTACATCTTCACAAGTAAAGTCTACTGTTGCAGCACCTCCAGTACCTTCAGTATAAATTACACTACCACTAAAATTACGTGGTGTAAATACAGACGTTCCAAATGGACCAGATCCACCTGAACCTTCAAGGATTTCAAGATTGTCATCTGAAGCCCATAGAGCACCAGGTGCTCCCGTACCCGAACCAATATAGTTAAGAGTACCACCATTTACCGTAGTAATATGGAACGCTACTACATCACCTGCAGTCAACTCTTGCCCTAACGTAAGGTTAAGTGGTGTTGGCACGTCGTCCCCGTTAGAGGTTATACCTGTAGCTTCCCCTAATAATGTCCATGCAGTCATATCGCTTTCAAAACCAACGTACGTTCCCGTTTTAAACCATACTTGTACATCGTCTGTTACGCCTGCACCAAGGTTTACATCAAATGAATTGATCGTTACATCATTAGTGATGTTCATGTCAAACCAGTTAGCATTAAAGCCGTTGTTTGAAGCAAAGTCTGTTGTAAGCGTAATAGGATCATCACCTACACCACCTGCAGTAACAGTTACAGCACCACAGTTATCTGTTGCCGAAACCAACAAGTCTGCTGGAGCTATAGATCCAAGACCATCAGCATCAAGTTCTACAACTAATGGAGGTAATGGAGTAGCTTCGTACATAAGGTTTAAGCCCCATGAGTTGAAAACACCTTCGTCACCAAAAGCACTATCTGTAATTGAAAGTGTCCAATCACCTGCTGTGTCTTCACCGTCGAACGCAGAAAGTGCGTTACTTGGCATGTAATCAGCTTCAGTATAAGCCTGATCATCAGTACCTCCTTGACATCCCGAAGAAAGTGCGTTAGCAGATTCGTCATCAAATGTCAATACTATATCGTTAGAAGAACATCCGTCTGCAGCACCGTCGTAAATAATGACGCTCGTACCTGTAGGAGAAGTAAGTTCTATCTCAAGATCACCCACCCACGTATGGTTTACGTTCAGGTCTATGTTTACATCAGTAATAACTTGAGTTTCAGTAACTGTAATAGTACTTACCGCAGGAGGCGAAGTATTTATGATCTGTGCTGCTGGTGCAGCCGTTTCAGAAATAGTATCTTCTACAGAACCTTCACAAACAATCACTGGCGCTTCAGTATCTTCAACAGTTACGTCCACAGTACACGTTGTCATGTTTCCACCAGCATCTGTATAAGTAAAAGTTACTGTAGTTGTTCCTACATCATAAAAACCAGAAGCATCTTCACCGCTAGTCTGACCAGGGAAGTCATTTGTAAATGTTCCTGGCTGTGCAGCCTCACAGTTATCAGTCACTACTGGTGTAGGTACTGTAACCATAGCCCCACAAACCCCAGCGTCATTAGCCATTAAGATAGCTGCTGGACACTCGATTGTTGGTTCCGTTACATCGTTTACAGTTACATCAAAAGAACACGTTACCGTGTTACCATTGCTGTCTGTAGCTTCAAAAGTTACTGTTGTAACCCCAACTGGAAATTCCTCACCAGATGCAGGAGCACCATCATCTACTTGTGTAGTAGCGATTACACCATCTTCAGGATCCACCGCAATTGCATCTGCAAAATTCACAATAGCACCACAAGCATCTTCATCATTATCTGCTGTGATATCGGCTGGACACTCAATTATAGGGTCTGCACCTACCATACCATTAAAAGGAATTAGCAAGCAAAAATCGGCTAATGTTCCACCACCATTGGCACCGCCATTAGTAATTGTTAATATCCAATCTCCACTAGTTTCTTCACCATCAAATGCAGTATTTAACAATCCTCCTTCTGCCATAAAATCTGGCTGAAAAGTAACTGCATTATCCCAGTCATCTACATTGTTTGCAGAGTTATCTGTAAAAACTAAGTCTCTTGGTGTACCATCTGCACTGTTCCCACCATCATTAGCAAAAAGTGTAACCGTTGTTCCGGCTGGTGAAGTAAGGGTTACCGTTAACTCGTTAACCATATTATAGTCCAAACCACTTACTTGAACTTCCTCAAGTGTATACATATCTGTCATACCTGCACCTATAGTTCCGATACCCATGAATGGTAAGGTTACTGGTGTTACAGTACCCGGATCACCCGCTAGCGCGGTAGAAGCCCCAACACATTCTGCAGTAACTGGTGGTACGATAGAGAATGTAATAGCATAACTATTCAAAGTTCCACAGTCACCGCCTACATTATCCTCAACAGTTAAAGTCCAATCACCGCTCACATCGACACCGTCGAATGCCGCAGCAAATGTTCCTCCTTCTGGTTGATACGTTCCTGAATATGGAGTTGCGGCACCAACAATAGCACCACCACCATCAGCAAAAGTTGTATTGGTATACGCATCATCTGTATTACCACTATTATTGCTACTAAGCTCTAATTGTGTTGCACCATCTGGTGCTGTTAATGTTAACACTAAATCTCCAGACCACGTATGTGAAATATCTAAATTCACATTGTCAACCTGATAATCTCCAGGATTGGTACCTATAACCCCCGTCAAAGACGATGCATCAGCGTCACTTGTAATTGCAGGTCCAACAGATCCTGTACAATTACCAGTAGTTCCAGACCCAAAAGTAGGACTAGGCGTACCCGCACCATTAAATGTCTGCCCACTTACCTGCCAAAAACAGCAGGCGATAAGCATCACGAATAAATTTAAAGTAATTTTTTTCATAATATTTTTAAAATTTAATTATTAATTAGTATGCAATATAGAAATTTTACAGCACTTATTAATATTTTGTTAAAAAAAATTATGAGAAAACATATCATATTATCATCTATTGAGATTTGTTTCTTAGGAATCTGTAATTTTTTCAAAGACATTTTAACATGATTATTCCCGTGCTTTTATATATTTGTCTCACTACTAATTTTAACATAGGGTTATGAGGCACTTACTATTATTCTTTATAAGCACATGTTTCCTCTTGGCGTGTGATTCAGAAAATAACAAGACAGATAAAAATGGAAGTTTCACTGAGGGTGCCACTAAACTTTTTACGAAGGTTTCAGAAAAACAATCGAACTTAACTTTTCAAAACAAAGTTGTAGAAACCTTGGATTTTAATTTTCTTAATTACCCTTACATATACACAGGAGCTGGTGTTGCCGTTGGCGATTTTGACAATGATGGATTAGAGGATATTTATTTTGTTTCAAATTTTGAAAGCAATAAACTCTATAAAAATAAGGGTAATTTTAAATTTGAAGATATAACGAAGTCTTCTATGACAGAAGATACGAATGGATTTTCGACAGGCGTAAGTGTAATTGATATTAATAGTGACGGCTGGCTGGACATCTATATTTGTAAAGCCGGATCGTTAGGTAATGATGATGGCAGAAGAAATAAATTATTTGTCAATCAAAAGAACGGCACTTTTAAAGAAGAAGCCAAAAAATGGGGCCTAGATGATCCAGGTTTCTCTACCCAAGCGTACCAATTAGACTATGACAACGATGGCGACCTAGATATTTATATTGTTAATTATCGATATGACTTTAATAATAATAGTAAAATAAGTGGTGAAATACAGCGACAAATAGAAGAAGTCACAAGCGACCAATTATATAGAAACGACACAAACACCTTTACAAAGGTTACCAGTAAAGCTGGCCTTTACAATAAAGCATGGGGGTTAAGTGCAGTCATTGCAGATTTTAATGAGGATGGTTGGGATGACATCTATGTATCCAATGATTTCCTAGAACCAGATCAATTATACATCAATAACCAAGATGGTACATTTAAAAATGAGATTTTAAGCCGAATAAAACATATTTCTTTCAATAGTATGGGAAGTGATTATGCGGATTTAAATAACGATCTACAGCCAGATTTAATAACCGTAGATATGTTGGCAGAAAACTATGCACGTAGTAAAGAGAATATGGCATCCATGAGCACGGCTAACTTTAATGCAATAGTAGATATAGGCTATCATCACGCCTATATGGCAAATATGCTTCATTTTAATACAGGTAAAGGGAAATATAAAGAAACAGGTCAAATAAGTGGGGTCGTTAAAACAGATTGGAGTTGGGCACCCCTATTAGCAGATTTTGATAACGATGGACTTAAAGACATCTACATTTCTAATGGTGTTTATAAAGATTATACAAACCAAGATTTTAGAACAAAAATTAAACAGTTAAACGCACAAGGAACTTCCATGTCTTTAGATGCTGTTTTAGAAATGATGCCCGCCGAAAAGTTAAGTAATTATGCTTTTAAAAACAATGGAGACCTTACCTTCACTAAAAGCATAGAAGACTGGGGGCTCGAAGATCCAAGTTTTTCAAACGGTGCAGCTTACGCAGATTTTGACAATGATGGGGATCTTGATATTGTAGTAAATAATATAAACAGTGAGGTTGGGATTTATCGTAATAATGCCAATTCTAATTTTATACAAATAGCTTTGAAAGGAAGCGCCAACAATAATTTGGGGATTGGCGCCAAAGTCTATGTCGAAAATGAAGATGGTGTACAATTATCCCAACAATATCTAGCAAGAGGTTTTGAATCTTCGGTCACTCCCCGAATACATTTTGGATTAGGAAAAAATGAAAATATCACAAAGATTAGTGTGCAATGGCCCGACGGGAAGATCTCTGAAATTGAAAACCCCAAAGCAAACCAAAAATTAGAGATCGACTATAGCACAGCAAAACAAGGTCAATTAAGTTTTTTAGCTAAAAAGTCTAAGAAAAACAACCTTAACCCCGTTGACCTGGGCATCGATTATTCTCAAAAGGAGAATGCGTTTAATGATTATGACCTTCAGTTATTAATTCCGCAGAAACAATCTACAAAAGGTACGGGTATTATAACCGCAGACCTAAATGGTGATGGCCTGGACGATTTTTTTGTGGGGAATGCAGCTGGTGCCGTAGCCGCTATGTATCTTCAAAAGCCAGATGGGACCTTCAGTAAAACAAACGAATCGCTTTGGAAAAATGAAGCTGTCTATGAAGATGCTGGTGCGCTATTTTTTGATGCAGACGGCGATGGGGATCAAGATTTATATGTGGTTAGTGCAGGATATGAATTATTAGAAAACAGTCCTTTATTACAGGACAGGTTATATGAAAATGATGGTAAAGGAAGTTTTGCTAAAACAAACAAGCTTCCTAAAATGTTAGTTTCTGGCAAGAGCGTGGCTACGGGAGATTATGATGGTGATGGCGATCTGGATCTTTTTGTGGGTGGTAATGTGATCCCTGGGAAATATCCCTTATCTCCAAAATCATTCTTATTGAAAAACGAAAAAGGAAGATTTGTAGACGCCACTCCAGAAAATAATGCGCTCACCGAAATGGGCATGGTAAGCAAAGCTATCTTTACAGATTACGATAACGACTCTGACCTTGATATTATGGTCGTAGGAGAATGGATGGGGCCCACTTTTTATAATAATACCAACGGCACTTTTACAAAAGCCGAAGTTACCGGACTCGAAAATGCAGAAGGATGGTGGTTTGGTCTTACCGAAGCAGATTATGATGGCGATGGTGACCAAGATTATATGTTGGGCAATGTAGGCATGAACAATAAGTTTCAACCTAAAAAAGATAAGCCGCTTTACATTTACGCAAAAGATTTTGATAATAATGGCACTTTTGATGTTGCCATGAGCAAAATAAATAACGGAAAATTAGTGCCCGTTCGCGGTAAGGAGTGTAGCAGCCAGCAAAACCCTTTTTTACTTGAAAAAATTGAGACGTATAAAGAATTTGCAAGCTTAGAATTCAAGGATATTTATGGGGAAGAAAAGTTAAAGGATGCTTTTAAGGCCACCGTCCATATGTTTGAAAGTGTGTATGTAGAAAACCTGGGCAATGGCAAATTTGAAATACATAAATTACCCAATCAAGCACAATTAGGACCTACGCTAGCGTTTGTTAATAAAGATTTTAATGGGGATGGGCATTTGGACATTATGGGCATTGGTGCTATTTACGATGCTGAAGTGGAGACCATACGTTACGACAGTAATTTTGGATATGTACTATTGGGCGACGGAAAAGGAAAATTTACTTTTGATGAAACATACGACACGCATATTGATAGCGATGCAAAGGATATCACTCCCATTGCTATTAAGGATAAGGAATATTATATGGTTGTAAGTAATAACGCACCCTTAGAAATATTTACACTTACTCCTTAATAGCTAAAAGTAAGGTGTATATTGAAGAATCCGGAAATCGATGGTATTGATTTCCGGGTTTTTTTGTTTCATCTCCTTAAAAGTCGCTAAACTGCCTACTGCCCTATTCGCTGCGCCACTTGGTGCCATAAGAGAAATAGTTTGTATTTTTCGTCCGCTATTGGGAAGTATAAAAGAATGTACTCTAGGAATTTTGTTATTCTCCAGCGCTAATTTCTTATCATACTTTTTTAAATGCCTTCGGAAAAAATACTCGGGACCATTTTTACTATTTCCACCCGTAAATAATAAGGTATCAATAGCAGGATGCTCCTCTAAAACCGAAACCACATCCCGTAACACAACATCCTGCATCCCAAGATCACTTGCATCTATTTTTTCTCTCTTTGCCGAAGCAACAATATCACAGATGCCGATACCTCTCTTAATTAAAAATTCCTGACGTTCTTGTATGGCTTTATGTGTGGTTTGATACGTCAACGCTAAATCAAAAATGGAATCGAGAATAGGCCACAACTGACCGTCTTGGCTTCCGTAGCAAAAATCGACATCATTCGGTTTTAAATCCCCTACTGTAAATCGAGGCGGAGGCAATGTGCCCACAATTAGTTTTGTGGCATTTGAAGGAATAAACGGAGGATAGGGATGAGTATGGTGAAACAAACTAGATATTATCGTATAAAAACAGGTTCGTTTTCATTTTCGGTATATTCTTCACTATAGGCGTAACCGTCATAGTCAAACCCTTTAATACCGCGTAGGGTTTTAGTATCGTTATCGATGACATATCTGGCCATGCTCCCTCTCGCTTTTTTTGCAAAAAATGAAATGATCTTCAATTTTCCATTTTTAAAATCTTTAAAAACAGGGGAAACAACTGGTATCTTGAGCAGGTCTGTATTCACCACTTTAAAATATTCTTGGCTCGCGAGGTTTAAGAACAATTCGTTTTCTTCTAACTCTTTATTCAAAGCTTCGGTAACTGTATCGCCCCAAAATTCATAGAGATTATTCTTTCTATTTACTTTTAAGCTGGTTCCCATCTCCAATCGATACGGTTGTATTAAATCTAAAGGTCGCAATACGCCATACATTCCGCTTAAAATACGAAGGGTATCTTGCAACAGATCAATTTTATCCTCTTTGATAGTATACGCATCTAGCCCTGTATACACATCTCCGGCAAAAGCATAAGCAGATGGTCTCGCATTACTTTTAGTAAAAGGAGTTTCAAATTCCTTATAACGTTGATAATTGAGGGTCGCTAGGGAGTCACTAATGCTCATTAACTCTTTGATCGCTTTTTTCGACTTGCGCTCCAATTTTTTATTTAATGTTTCGGCTTCCTCTAAGAATTGAGGTTGTGTTCCTCGTCGAGTTGGAAGTTCTGATTTATAATCTAAGGATTTAGCAGGGGAAACTACAATTTTCATTACGCGCTTGTTTTCAGTAAAAATAAAAAGAATATGCGAGTGATAATAGTTTAATCCTAATTTGTCACAATACTGATATAAAATTTTCTAATGATAGCAATTCGGTAATAAAGTTCCGCCTGAGATGTTAATTAAGATATCCTTAACGTTTAAGCTGTCGTTCTATCTCTAAATTTAAAGGAACTAATAAATTCTCAAAATGAAAAAATCAATACTTTACTTCGCTTTAGGCTTCATGATTTTTGGAGTCACTGCACAAAACACAAATGGAAAAAAAGCAACCCTACAGGAAGACGGCACTATCACCATAGAAGATGTTGTTATTCCTACTGCCCCTCTTAACAAAAGTTCCCTAGTAATAGATCGAATATTTAGATATGGGCAACCCGCCAACCCTCAAATTAAAAATTCGCGTGGTGTAACACTAGCTGATCTCGACAATGATGGCGTTGATGAGATCTTGTATGGAATAGACACAAAACTCTACGCAATTAAAGGGGATGGAACCGTTCTATGGGAAAAGGACGTTCTCGGTCCTATATTACTACCACCTACGGCAATGGATATAGACAATGATGGTGCTATAGAAATCGCCGTTAACACAGGATATCCTACCACTGTAGGCCGAATTTATCTCTTGGACAATACGGGAGCAGACCTACCGGGTTGGCCGCTTAATTTTGATGACAAATGGATGATCAACGCACCTGTTTTTGCAGACTTGGACCAAAATGGCTCTATTGATATTATTTCGTGCAGAAGGGTAGGAAGTTCCGAAGGGTATGTACATGCCTTAAACCAAGACGGAACTCCTATAAATGCAAATTGGCCCGTACAATTTGATGCCACTCCAGCTTTTACGCCCTCCATTGGAGATATAGATAACGATGGCGATATGGATGTTGTAATTGCCACCTCATCAACAGGAATGTATGCCTATGATGCCGATGGAAATCTCTTAACTGGATTTCCACTGATGGATCCTGCAAAAAGATACTCTTATCAATCGCCAATCTTGGTTGACTTAGATGGTGACGAAACCTTAGAAATTGTAGGAACAAATCATGGAGATGCTCCCGGTTTTTACGTCTTGAATAGTGACGCGACTTATGCGGATGGATGGCCTATTGCAACTTCGGGGTGGACCTATTCTGCGCCTACCGTTTATGATGTTGAAAATGACGGCACCTATGAGCTTTTTATGGCGGACAGAAACACAAGTAGCGACGGCTCTCCCCTACCTACCATCTATGGGTTAACGCCTGATGGAGATAATATCGACAATTTTCCTATTGAAAAATATGGCGGAAATGAAGGCGTGCTTTCTATAGCAGATATAAATAATGATGATGTCTTAGATATCATTTTTTCAAGCACGTTAACCGATGAAGACGGTTTTGGCTATATTCATGCCTATTCGCTTGACGGAAGCGGAGAAATAGATGGTTTTCCTTTACGCCCTAGAGGTTTTACATTCTTAAATGGTGCTGTTATGGGTGATGTGGACGACGACGGAATGATGGACCTTACAGCCAATTCTTATACACAAAACTTTGGCAGCGGAGTAGATTCTACTTTTGTAAGCGTATACAATCTTAATGTCCCTTATGACGAATCTAAAATTAAAAGAAATGGATATAAAGGAAGTAACAGCCGTCAAGGATATGTAACTCCAGAAGAAATATTAGCTGTAGAGGAAATAGCGCCGAATAAGTTAAGTGTTACACCAAACCCTTCTGATGGTGTTTTACGAATCGCTACTCCATTTAATTTGAGTAATGCTTCCATAAGAATAAGAACCGTGGACGGACGGGAAGTGCTATCAGAAATTAGAGATTTTTCAGAAAATGAGACTGTGACTTTTGATTTGAGATCCGTTCAATCTGGGTTATATTTCATTACCCTTTCAAACGGAAAGAAATCATTTACTGCCAAATGGATCAAAAATTAGCGAAGCAAGATTATTCGATCACATGTTTTGAATAATTACGCCATTTATCTAAGCAAGCCTCTATATCTTCTGGTATAGGGGCTTCAAATTTTAAGAATTCTCCTGTCATAGGATGTTTAAAACCTAATGTTCTCGCATGCAATGCTTGCCGTGGCAAAACTTTAAAACAGTTGTCTACAAACTGCTTGTACTTCGTAAAAGTAGTTCCTTTCAACATTTTTTCGCCACCATAGCGCTCATCATTAAATAGCGTGTGACCTATGTATTTCATATGCACCCTAATTTGATGCGTTCTTCCGGTCTCCAGCCTGCAACTCACAAACGTAACATAGCCTAACCGTTCCAAGACTTTAAAATGGGTCACTGCCGGCTTGCCTTTTTCGTCTGCATCTTCACCTTCAAAAACGGTGTTTTGCAATCTGTTTTTTGGGTGGCGCCCAATATTGCCTTCAATAGTGCCTTCGTCGGCAACTACATTTCCCCAAACAAGTGCTATATATTCTCGCTCTGTCGTTTTCTTGAAGAATTGCTTCGACAAATTTGTCATGGCTGCTTCGGTTTTGGCAACCACTAAAAGCCCACTCGTATCTTTATCAATACGGTGCACCAAGCCAGGTCTATTACTACTATTGTTAGGCAAATTATCAAAGTGATAAACCAGTGCATTTATTAATGTGCCGCTATAATTTCCATGTCCGGGATGAACCACCATTCCCGCAGCTTTGTTCACCACAAGCACATCGTCATCTTCGTAAACAATATCGATAGGTAGATCTTCTGGAGTAAGTAGTTGCTCGTAGGGTGGGTGCTCAAAGAGCACCGTGACCACATCGCCTGGCTTTACTTTGTAATTTTGTTTAACAACCGCATCATTCACATAGATATTCCCATCTTTTGCGGACTTCTGAATTTTATTTCGGGTAGCATTCTCTACCTTATTCATTAAATATTTATCTACCCTAAGTGGGCTCTGACCTTTATCTGCCACAAACCTAAAATGTTCATGCAAGTCATCGTTGCCCGTTTCTTCTTCAGAATTAGCATTAGTTTCCGTCATCTACTGTTGTTTCTTCGGAATTTGTATCCGTATTATTTTCTCCCCCTTCTGGTTCGTTCTGCACTCTATTTTTTGAACCATCACCAACGATAAGATCTATTTTTGAAGTTTTCTGAAGCTCATCACCAACTTCAATCTTTACTCCGTTGTATCGCATTTCTAACACCTGATCACTAATATGTGGCCGCTTGCTTATTTTTCCTATTTCAAAACCAGAGGCTAATAATGTTGGCACCGCTTGTCTTTCAGTCTTAGAAAGAACATTAGGCACCTTAATACGGCGATATCCTGAAGGGTTTAAGTACAAATAGATTTTTCGGTCTTCTTTTACATATTTACCAGCTTTGGGAATTTGTTCAATCACCGAGTACTTTGGGAAATCTGGATTATAATTTGCCGAGTCCAAAATTTCATAGTTTAAATCCTGCTCATCCAGCACATCCTCCACTTTATCTAATGAAAGTTTGGCTAGGCTTGGCACTTCTATCTGTTGACCATGGTTGGTCGTACTTCCCAACCACCACAAAACAAGGAAGCAGAGAATTATAAGTGCCACAACCGCAAGCAGCAATTGCTTTAAAAAGGCCTTAGTCGTTAAAAATTTTATAAAGGTCATCTGTTGAAGATTAGATTGCAAAAATAGTAAACCTAAAGTTAGTATCTTTCTACCGATTAATGATATTTTTGTGAGACCGAAATTTATGTCATTCGGACTACATTATTAACGCACTTTTTAAAGGTTTGTTATGGTTAAAAAGAACATTGCTGTTGCCATGGGTGGCTATTCTAGCGAGTACGAAATCTCCTTACAGAGCGGAGGCGTGGTCTGTGATCAGCTCGACAAAAACACATACGACGTTTTTCCTGTACATATTTTACAAAATGGGTGGTTCTATGTTTCAAAAGAGGGGACACAACATCCTATCAATAAAGCAGATTTTTCTTTTCAAGTAAACGGTAAAACAATAAAACCCGACGTAGTTTTTAATACGGTTCATGGCACGCCTGGCGAAGATGGACATTTGGCGTCTTACTTTACTATGGTAGGTATTCCACAAACAAGTTCTGGCTTTTATGGTGCGGCCTTAAGTTTTAATAAACGGGATTGTCTTTCGGTAGTAAAGAATTTTGGCGTAAAATGTGCGAATTCCTATTATGTTAACAAGGGAACTGAAATACAAACCGAAGAAATAATTAAAAAAGTGGGGTTGCCGTGTTTTGTAAAGCCCAATCGCGCTGGTTCGAGTTTTGGTATTAGTAAAGTGAACACTATCGAAGCATTGCAACCGGCACTTGAAAAAGCATTTAAAGAAGATCATGAAATTATCATAGAGACAGCGCTAGTAGGTACCGAAGTTTCAGTAGGTGTCTATACTAAAAATGAGGTGACCATTGCGCTGATGCCTACGGAAATTGTTTCAGAAAACGAATTCTTTGATTATGAAGCAAAATACCTAGGCAAATCTCAAGAAATCACACCTGCCCGTATTCCTGAAGATGAAATCAAGATAGTGCAAAATGAAGCCACTCGTATTCATAAACTCCTTAATTTAAAGGGTGTGACACGCAGTGAGTATATCATACAAAATGGCGTGCCTTATTTTATTGAAATAAATACCACTCCTGGCCTTTCAAAAGAAAGTATCATTCCAAAACAGGTACGCCACGAAAATATGACGTTGACTGAGTTTTTTTCCATCCTCGTGGAAGAAGCATTGCGCCAGAAGCAGCACTGAGGAAGAAAACAAATTTGTATCTTTAGCTAGCTATAAAATGAGTTGTACCGCTATTAATTTATAAAAAACGTCTTTTGAATACTAAAACTCCCAGTCGTAAAGCAATATTTCCTGGTTCCTTTGACCCAATCACTCTAGGACATGTAGATATTATAGCGCGTGCGTTACCGCTGTTTGACGCCATAGTAATCGCAATAGGCATCAATGCAGATAAAAAATATATGTGGTCGCTGGAAGACCGTAAACGAAGGATTGAAAATGTGTTTAAAGGAAATCCAAAAGTTTCTGTAAAAACGTATTCTGGTTTAACAGCAACTTTCTGTAAGGCAGAAAACGCACAATTTATACTGCGAGGGCTACGAAACACAACCGACTTTACCTACGAACAAACCATAGCGCAAGCCAACGAAAAAGTGAATGGTGTAGATAGTGTTTTCTTAATTTGTAGTCCAGAATTTAGCCATATCTCCTCTTCAATTGTAAGGGACATAGCCAGAAATGATGGGAACTACAGTAGTTTGGTACCGTAAGCACAAATAGAGTTAAACTCAGACACCTATTAAAAGTAGGCACAAAAAAACTCCTTTGATTGCTCAAAGGAGTTTAATTTTTACAAATGCTATGAAATTAAAGTGCTGCTACGTGCTTAGCCATTTGTGATTTTAAATGACCTGCTTTATTATCATGAATAATGTTTTTCTTAGCTAACTTATCGATCATAGAAATAACTTCTGGAAACATTTTTTGTGCTTCTTTCTTATCTGTAAGATCTTTTAACTTCTTGATAGCATTACGCGTTGTTTTGTGTTGGTAACGATTGCGCAAACGCTTTGTTTCGCTACTTCTAATTCTCTTTAATGCCGACTTGTGATTTGCCATTTTATTTTCTTAAATCTTAATTTGTAGTCCGTAGGGGAATCGAACCCCTGTTACCAGGATGAAAACCTGGCGTCCTAACCCCTAGACGAACGGACCATTGTTTTTAAATGCGGATGCAAAAATACAACTTTTTTGCAATGTTCCAAATACAAATAAACTTTTTTTGAAAAAATTAATAAGCCTTTGCAAACAACACTTTTCTAGCCGAAGGTTTTCCAGTAACCATGCAAGTTCCCGAGCTAAACTGAGTATCTATCGGAATACACCGTATCGTTGCTTTAGTTTCATTTTTTACCCGCTCTTCGGTTTCTGATGTCCCATCCCAATGCGCTGAGACAAACCCACCCTTCTCTTTAAGCACCTTTTTAAACTCTTCGTAGCTAGAAACTTCGGTCGTATGTTCACTCCGATAGCTCTTGGCTTTTTCTAAAAGCTGTGCTTGAATTGTCACCATCAATTGTTTTACCTTGGCAACAACATCTTCATTTTTTATGAACTCTTTTGTAAGCGTATCTCGCCTTGCCAACTCAACAGTTCCTTTTTCTACATCCTTAGGCCCTATTGCGATTCGTAATGGCACCCCTTTTAATTCATATTCATTAAACTTCCAACCTGGTTTATGGGTATCCCTGTTATCAAATTTAACTCGTATACCTTCTGCCCTCAACTTTGCCATCAATTCATTCGCAATCGCGCTTACGGCCTCAAATTGTTCGTCATTCCTATAAATAGGAACAATTACAACTTGATCTGGCGCCAAATTGGGAGGCAATACCAAGCCATTATCATCACTGTGAGTCATGATCAATGCACCCATTAAACGCGTAGAAACACCCCATGACGTTGCCCAAACATATTCTTGTCCTCCTTCTTTAGTTGCATATTTTACATCAAAAGCTTTTGCAAAGTTCTGCCCAAGAAAATGAGAAGTTCCCGCTTGCAATGCTTTGCCATCTTGCATAAGCGACTCTATGCAATAGGTTTCTATGGCTCCTGCAAAACGTTCGCTTTCTGTCTTTGTACCTTTAATAACCGGCATTGCCATATAATTTTCAGCAAAATCTGCATACACATGCATCATCTGTTCTGCTTCTGCAATCGCCTCTTTTTCTGTAGCATGAGCGGTATGCCCTTCTTGCCATAAAAATTCTGCCGTTCGTAAAAATAAGCGCGTACGCATTTCCCAACGCACAACATTAGCCCATTGATTAATCAATAAGGGCAAATCCCTATAAGATTGAATCCATTTTCGATAAGTGTCCCAAATAATAGTTTCGGAGGTAGGACGAACAATTAATTCTTCCTCCAATTTAGCATCTTCATCCACGACAATCCCGCTTCCATCTTCGGCATTTTTTAATCGATAATGCGTTACCACAGCACATTCTTTAGCAAAACCATCTACATGACTGGCTTCTTTACTGAAATATGATTTTGGTATAAATAGTGGAAAATAGGCATTCACATGACCTGTTTCCTTAAACATGCGGTCTAATTCAGCTTGCATGCGCTCCCATATTGCGTACCCGTATGGTTTGATTACCATACAGCCTCTTACTCCTGAGTTCTCAGCAAGGTCTGCCTTGATAACCAATTCATTGTACCATTTTGAATAATCCTCTTCTCGTGTTGTTAAATTCTTAGCCATATAAGGGGTTTTGGCACAAATGTTGTGACTTTGTTAACTATTAGTAGTTGTTAGCAAAATTACTTATTTTTATAATGTCCAACAATTAAAAAATGCTGTTATGCGATTAATATATATACTAAAAAACAATATCAACCCCTTAGTCTTTTTAGGGCTTTTGACTTTCATAGTTACGTCCTGTGGAACTTACAACAATGGGGTTTATGATGAGCAAGACGGAATTTACACTTCTGAGACGTCTGTCGCTGATACTGAAGAGGCAGATAATTCGAAAGCGAACTATTATAAACAATATTTTGAATCGAAAGACAAGGATTTTGAAAATCTCGACGGAGAAGATGCGATATTTACTGATATTGAAGCGTATTCCACAACCGAAACAATTGATGATGAAGGCTATATTCATATTGAAGAAAAAGAATATGAAGATGGTTATGGACAGTGGGGAACCAATAGTGAAGAAGTAACTGTTAACATCTATAGTTATGGTGGGTACGGTTACAATAATTATTGGGCAAGACCTTATGGCTATTTTGGGTTTTATAATTCATATTGGGGGTATGGATTTGGTTCAAACTGGGGATTTGGATATGGATTTAACTATCCTTTCTATGGTGGATATTATGGATATGGCTATCCGTATTATGGAGGCTATTATGGGTATGGATTACCTTACAACGGTTACTATGGCGGTAATTACGGCTATAACGGTTACGCATACAATAGAGGCAGAAGAAGTACAGATTACAATAGAAGTCGAGGAAACAGTAGTAGAGCAAATGCAAAATCCTCTTCACGAGGAAGATCCTCTTACTCTAGATCTGAAAATGCAAGAAGATCTAATGTTGGCAAAACCATTAGACGGTCTTCATCTAATAATGTACGATCAAACACCCGTGGTAATTCTAGAGTCAATACCAATACAAGGAATGTAAGAACTCAAAGGTCTAATACAAATCGAAACACACGGTCAGTCTCCCCTACTCGTAGCACTAGATCTAACAATACAATAAGAAGAAGCAGTTCACCATCAAGAAGTTCAGGTTCTGTGAGAAGCTCTAGTGGTAGCTCAAGATCAAGTGGGTCATCAAGAGGTGGATCTTCTCGTAGAGGTGGAGGACGCGGATAAAATTCAAATTAATTTTCACTTATTTTATATGAAAAGAGTATTTCTTTTTGCCATAGTATTTATGGCAACCGTTACAACTTATGCGCAAGATATTACAGACGGCCTTAGGTATGCAACAGATAAAACCAATGGTAGTGCTAGGTTTAGAGCTATGAGCGGTGCGTTTGGAGCTTTGGGGGGAGACCTTTCTGCTACGGCTATCAATCCTGCAGGTAGTGCTATTTTTCTAAAGAACTCAGCTACAGTTTCTTTTGCTGTGGACAATATCGATAATGAAGCAAATTATTTCAACACCATTGCTGAGAGCGCAGATACAGATTTAAGTATAAATCAAGCTGGAGCCATTTTTGTTTTCAATAATGCCAACGAAGAATCACCTTGGAAAAAACTTTCATTGGGCATTAACTACGATAATACGAATAACTACGATGGCGATTTGTTTATTACAGGCACTGGAAATACCTCCATAAGTCGGTTCTTTTTAACACAAGCACAAGGCATTCCATTAGATCTTTTACAACTTAGAAATGGTGAAAGCGTTAGTGATTTATATTCCTTTTTGGGCGAAACTGAAGGCGTTGCCGCTCAAAATGCTTTTTTAGGCTTTCAAGGGTTTATCATAGATCCATTGGACAATGACCCTAACAACACGCAATACATTTCGAATATTGCTGGTTCAAGTTTTAATCAGGAGTATTCTTATTTCACGCAAGGAAACAGTGGCAAATTCACTTTTAATGCTGCTACTCAATATGGTGAAAATTTTTACTTCGGAATTAATCTAAACTCACATACAGTCGATTATGAAAGAAGCACTTTCCTTTTCGAGACTAACAATAACGCCAACAGCACAGTTAATCAAGTTGGTTTTCAAAACAACCTTTCTGTGCTAGGAGCTGGTTTTTCTGCACAAGTAGGGGCAATTGTCAAGCTTGATGCGTTACGCTTAGGCTTTGCATATGACACTCCTACATGGTATAATATTTCAGAAGAAACCACACAATCGTTAGAAACCAGAAGAATTGAAAATAACCAATCTATTATTGAAACGATAAACCCTAGGGTAATCAATATTTTTAATGAATATGATCTTCAAACTCCAGGTAAAATCGCTGCCAGTGCTGCCTATATTTTTGGAACCCAAGGTTTACTGAGTTTTGATTATAGCTATAAAGATTATTCAAATATCGAATTTAGCCCTACTAGAGACCCCTCTTTTTCAGCACTAAATAATTCGATCGATAACACATTAAAAGCAACCAGCACCTATCGCTTGGGAGGTGAATATCGAATTGACAAGTTAAGTTTACGCGGAGGATACCATTATGAAGAGAGCCCCTATGAAAATGAACAAACCGTTGGTGATCTCTCGGGATTTTCATTAGGTTTAGGGTATAATTTGGGTAGCTATAGTCTGGATCTCGCATATTCAAGAAGTGAACAAGATAGAAATCAACAACTTTATAATATAGGCTTGACGGATACAGCGTCGATAAATACTGTTTATACCAATGTGGTCTTAACACTTGGTTTTTCATTATAAGTAAGAAAAAAAATATAGAGGCTAGTAACTTAAATCGTTGCTAGCCTTTATACTTTAAAACTGCTTGACGCACTTTATCGCTTTAATGAGAAGTGCCCCTTAAATACTTTTTGTTTCCCATCCAGCATATATTCCGCTGAAAACCAATAATCGTTTGATGGTAACGGAGTACCATTAAACGTGCCGTCCCAACCATTTGTTGAAGGGGTTATTAACGTTAGTAATTTTCCGTAGCGGTCATATATGTAAATTTTTGCATTTGGATCACTTTCAGACAATGACGAAATATTCCAGGTATCATGGTAGCCGTCTTCATTCGGGGTAATAAATCGAGGAAAATCGATGACATTCACCTCAACACTTACACTACCACAGCCGTTGGCATCGGCTATGGTTACAATATGAATTCCTCTCTGAACATTTTTAAAAACACCTTCATCCTGAAAAGGCCCTGAATCAAGTTGAAATTTATAATTTCCCAAACCGGTCGCTTCGGCTTCTATTATAGGGTTATCGGAAAAAGCTGCTGTAGTCAATTCTACATTCCAAGTGAAAGGTGGTGAAGAGAAAAACACTTCGGTCTCTGCACTATTTTCGCATCCAGTGCGCTTATCTACAACCGTGACTTTATATATACCAGTTTCTATAGCTCTAATAGAAGCGCCTGTTTCAGTTAACAAAACCGTTCCATCTTGCTCCCAAACAAAGGTGTAATCTTGGGTATTTAGACCTGTATCTAAAACTGGAGGAGACGATCCTCCACTTTCTTCAGGTATGATAGCATCCGTATCATCTACACAAATTCTATAGGTATCTTCTAAGCCAATAACAGGAAGTGAATTTACCGAAATAGTGACTTCAGCCACAGCATAACAACCCGTCAGTATATTTTCTACACGTGCAAACAGCGTTTGTGGACTCTGTATATTTAAATACGGGAAATTGATCACAGGAGTTCCGTTTTGGGTTGACTCGAGGGTTTCATAAAAGCTTAGATTAAATTCTGAATCGATTTGTCCTGCAAGAATCTCTTCCCGCAAGGCAACCACATCTGGATCACTCAAATCGTTTAAATCAAAGATCGCACGACCATCATCTATCGCTCCGTCATTATCACAAATTGTAAATATCTCCGCTGGCATGTTTGCAATGGGTACATCAAACACTTCTATTGTCATGGTAGTTTCAACAGCGCATTCATTAGGAAGTGGTGTGAAAGTATAAGTTGTGTCCATCGTATTGTCCAATGCGGGTGACCAAATACCTTCTATTCCATTGATTGACGTGGTGGGCAGAGGATCCAATGTATCGCCATCACAAATAGGAAGTACCTGATTAAAAGTTGGAATTGTTTTTGGGTTTACATCAATGGTCATCTCTACAATGGTAGCGCATTCAAAATCACTCGGTGTAAAGATATAAGTAGTCCGCATTGTATTGTCTAAAGGAGGTGACCAATTTCCTACTATCCCGTTAAGTGATGTTGTGGGCAATGGATCTAATGGGTCGCCATCACAAATGGGCGGCACTTGGTTAAAAGTGGGTATGGTTGGATCCTCTACAGTTATTGTCATCATAACAGTGGTAGCACATTGGCCAGCATTTGGCGTGAAAGTATATTGGGTAGTGGTAGTATTGTCAAGTGCTGGAGACCAAGTCCCGTTGACCCCGTTGGTGGACGTTGTGGGTAATGGGTCGAGTGGATCGTTCTTACAGATAGGTGGTACTTGTACAAATGTGGGTATTATGGGGTTTTCATCTACTTCTACGGTCATCATAGCCGTGGTGGCACATTGGCCGGAATCTGGTGTAAACGTATAATCGGTTGTAGTCGTATTATCTGGTGAGGGCGCCCAATTGCCTGTGATTCCATTATTTGAAGTGGTAGGAAAAGGACCCAATGGATCACCAGTACAAATAGGATCTATTTGCGTAAACTCTGGTGTTACCAACATAGCAGTGCTTGTAACATCAACATCATCTGTGATACTTGAAGGGGTTCCATTGGGAAGATCAAAACTTAAAGTTGCCGTATACGTAGTTGTGCCAAACGGCGGACAAACATTTATTTGAGCTCCCGTTCCCATTACGGTACCAGAAGGATCTGTCCAAACGATAGTGGAATTAGGATCCTGTGGACCATTTGGAATAAACCTATAATTTTCATTTGATGCGCTCCAAACACCTGTATTTCTTCCTGGTGGAACAGCAAATTCGCTTAGATTGTTCCCCTGGATACCTAAGGTTGCACGACCTCCATTCCAGCTAGTACAGATAGGTTTATTAACAAGGTTTACTTCAATGACGTTTGAACTTTCATATAGAATAACTTGCTGCGTCGTTTTTAAACTAGCACACACCGAATGCGCTACTTCAAAGAAATTAATGACAAACGTTCTAAAGGGTGCCGTTCCAGATACAAAATAATTAATTTGGGAAGGATCTGGATTTAGCGCAGGATTCATGTCATGGTAGGCCCCATAAATCGTATTTAGGGTAAAAGTTCTTGATGTGGTAGGCAATAACTCGGTAGGTCCTATTGTATAGCCATTGTCGGTTCCTGCTAGCGAAGTATCAAAACTAATTTGTCCATTACCACATATAACCAACTCACTATAATTATTCTGAAAAAAATTGAAGTTAAACGGGATGTTTATCACTTGGCTCCATTCATTATCAGTTATTAAATTAGAAGGGGTCCCTCCAGAAATAGGTGGCAATGCACAACTAGGTTCCCCTATGGTATAACTTGAGGTATTTGTATTGGGAATTCCAATAAATTCTGCTGTCAAGTTAGTACATAAGTTAGTACAATCTACGGTAACATCGGGGCCAGCATCTAGGATAGCACAAGATGTTTGTGCTTTTAACTGAGTAATGCTACAGCAACTAATGATCCCTACGCATACTATTTTAAAAAATAAGTCCCTCATTTTTATATGATTGAAGAGTGAATTTAAGATTTTTTTTATGAAATTTTAACTTTTATACTATAAAAAATTGTAATCACTACGTTCTCCCTAGCTTGGTGGTATTCCGTATCTTTGCACCTCATTCTTAGTAAAAGAATTATATTATACAGTTTATGGATATAGAGAAACAACTCAAAGCGTTAGAAGAAATGGGCGACGATCATATCGCAGGTGCGACAGACACCCCATTGCGAGCGGATGCATTTGATAAAAGTGATATCGAAAAAATAGCATCTATAAAGGAAGATGTTAAGAATATTATGAACACACTAGGCTTAGATCTTACCGACGATAGCCTTAAAGGAACTCCATCACGTGTTGCTAAAATGTTTGTGCAAGAAATCTTTGCTGGGTTACATCCTGACAGAAAACCCAAAGCATCAACTTTTGAAAACAAGTATAAATATGGTGAAATGCTCGTAGAAAAGAATATTACCCTCTACTCTACCTGCGAACATCATTTATTACCTATTGTGGGCAAAGCGCATATTGCCTATATCTCTTCAGGCACTGTTGTAGGATTAAGTAAAATGAATCGTATTGTTGATTATTTTGCTAAACGACCACAAGTACAAGAACGTTTAACGATACAAATTGTAAAAGAACTACAAGGTGTTTTAAAGACCGAAGACGTTGCCTGTGTTATAGACGCAAAACATTTATGCGTAAATTCGAGAGGAATTAGAGATATAGATAGTAGCACCGTTACAAGTGAATTTGGAGGTGTCTTCAAAAACACAGAAACGCGTAGAGAATTTTTAGATTACATAAAACTCGATACTGCCTTTTAAAATTTATAAAAAACGTGACAGGGGATACCTGTACATTGCAAATAGACATGGAATTATACAAAAAGCAACAAATACATATTTATAATTCACTTACTAAGAGTAAGGAAAAATTTACACCCATTCATGAAGGCGCAGTGGGCATGTATGTATGTGGCCCAACCGTTTATAGCAATGTACATTTAGGAAACTGTCGAACGTTTTTATCGTTTGATCTCGTTTTTAGGTACCTTAAACACCTGGGATACAAAGTGCGCTATGTGCGAAATATTACAGATGCCGGCCATTTAGAAAATGATGGGGAGAGCGGTGATGATCCTATTTTGAAAAAGGCCAGATTAGAGCAACTAGAACCTATGGAAGTGGTTCAAAAATATACGGTTGATTTTCATGAAACGATGGCTAAGTTTAATGCACAGCCCCCAAGTATCGAACCTACCGCCACGGGTCATATTATTGAACAAATTGAAGTGATTGAAAAAATAATTGAGCAAGGGTACGCCTACGAAAAAAATGGCTCGGTTTATTTTAATGTTATTAAATTTAACGAGGATCACAAATACGGAAAATTGAGTGGTAGGAATCTTGAAGATATGATTACCAATACCCGTGAGCTTGCTGCCCAAAGTGAAAAAAACAACCCTCAGGATTTTGCACTTTGGAAGAAAGCCGAAGCACAACATATTATGAGGTGGCCTTCGCCATGGAGTGATGGCTTCCCAGGATGGCATCTAGAATGTACCGTAATGAGTACAAAATACCTAGGAAAAAAGTTTGATATCCACGGTGGCGGAATGGATTTAAAATTTCCACATCACGAATGTGAAATCGCGCAGGCAGAGGCCTGCAACAATGAATCTCCTGTAAATTACTGGATGCATGCAAATATGCTTACCTTAAATGGTCGGAAAATGTCAAAATCTACAGGTAATAATATTTTACCCAATGAACTCATTTCTGGTAACAATGACATCTTAGAAAAACCATTTTCAGCTTCTGTAGCCAAGTTTTTTATGTTTCAGGCGCAATACCGAAGCATTTTAGACTTTTCTAATGATGCGCTAGTTGCTTCAGAAAAAGGATTCAATAAGTTGATGGATGCGAACAGAAACCTTGAAAACCTTACCGTTTCAGTAAAAAGCACACACGACATAGCAGCTTGGCAACAATCTTGTTATGATGCTATGAACGATGATTTTAATAGCCCAATACTCATTGCTCAATTGTTTGAAGGTGTCAAATATATAAATGAAATAAAAGAAGGAAACGCTACTATTTCTGAAAAGGACCTCGAACTTTTAAAGCAAACCTTCACCACTTTTATATTCGATGTATTAGGCTTGGTCGACACCACAACATCACAAAATCTTGATGGCGATAAACTAACAGGCTCCATTGAATTATTGATCGAACTACGCGATAAGGCAAGAGCCGATAAGGATTTTGCAACAAGTGATCGCATACGGGATCAATTGCTGGAAGTAGGCATTCAATTAAAAGATGGAAAAGAAGGCACTACGTTTTCATTAAACTAAGCAACAATTAGCTTTTTTTTGAAAACCTGGGCTATTCCCTATATCCTATTTTGAAAAAAATTATCACATATCCGTTTATTTTACTCATTAGGTTTTATCAGCGCTTCATATCGCCCTTAGCTCCTTCTACATGTCGTTATGCTCCTACTTGTTCCTATTATGCGGTAGAAGCCTTACAAAAACACGGACTTATAAAAGGCGGTTGGCTTGCTATTAAACGCATAGGAAGCTGTCACCCGTGGGGAGGCGACGGCTATGACCCTGTACCAGAAAAGGAAAAATAAATGCGTCTTAATTTGTTTATGCTTGCCACGTAGTTTTACTATCTTTATACCATAAATTTAATTTCATGACACATTTTTTAAGTTTTGTTTGGGATCCCTCACAAGGTATCGATCTTGGCTTTTTCTTAATACGCTACTATAGTTTAATGTTTGTAGTCGCCTTTACAATAGGTTGGTTTATCATAAAAGCCATCTACAAAAATGACGGAGAATCCGAAAAAAACTTAGACAGCCTTTTTATCTATATGGTTGTTGCCACATTATTGGGCGCACGTTTAGGTCATGTAATTTTTTATCAAACTGAATTGATATGGCAAGATCCGCTCGCCGTAATTTTACCAATTGAAACGCAACCTGAATTTAATTTTACAGGATTTCAAGGGCTCGCAAGCCATGGAGCTGCTATTGCCATTATTATTGCTATGTTTATGTACAGTAAAAAGGTCATTAAAAGACCTGTGTTATGGATTCTAGACCGTGTCGTTATTACCGTAGCATGTGGTGCTATTTTTGTTCGTATTGGTAATTTTATCAATTCAGAAATTATAGGGAAACCTACGGGTAGCGATTTTGGCGTTATTTTTAAAAAACTGGGAGAAGACTTTCCTAGGCATCCTGCGCAATTGTATGAATCTGCTGGTTATGTCATTGTATTCTTGGTCGTTTGGTATCTCTACTGGAAAACAGACAAAAAGAAATATCTTGGGTATATTTTTGGCGTGTTCTTAATTCTATTGTGGCTAGTACGTTTCTTGGTAGAGTTTGTAAAAGAAGCCCAAGTAGGAGAACGCGCCAACTGGGTTTTAAACACAGGGCAATGGCTTAGTATTCCTTTTATCCTCTTAGGAATTTATTTAATAGTAGCTTCCAGCAAAAAGAAATATGAGGGTGAAAAAGTATCCTAAAATGAGAAATTAGAATGCTCACGCCTCAAATTATGTTACCTATTAATATCATAGTACAATGAAGAAAATAATGATTGCCGCTGCCTGTGTAGGCTTGTTTCTTAGCACACAAAGTTGCAAGGAAAAAACGGAAGAAAAAGTACTTACAAAAGAAGTAAAATTCAAGAAAGAAGGTAGTTTAATGCTTAAAAAAGCAGCAAATGACTCTGTTATCGCCAATTTAGATATTGAATTCGCAGATGATGAATATGAAACACAAACTGGTTTGATGTACCGTACTTCAATGGCCAATAAACAAGCAATGTTATTTGTTTTTGACGATGAACTCACCCGCTCTTTCTATATGAAGAACACAGAGTTTCCGCTCGATATCATCTACATTAGCGGTGATAAAAAAGTGGTGAATATCCAAAAAAATGCAAAACCAATGGATCCTACTTCGTTGCCTTCTATAGCCCCGGCAAAATATGTACTGGAAGTTAATGGAGGCCTAAGCGATACTTGGGGACTGGAAGCTGGTGATACGGTTGATTGGTGAAGCAATCGTTAATTATTCAAAAAATTAAACTTACAGATTACCCTTTTACTAGCAAAAAATTATAATTAAAAAAGCCGCTTCCTCAAAAGAGAAAGCGGCTTTGTTATTCTTCCGAAGCAAGTATTTTACTTCTTCTTTTTAGTTTCAATTAATACATCTTCCTCTTCTTCTTTCTTTTCAGAAAGATCGATCCCTTTCTTCTTCACCGTATCAAAGAATACGGGTGTTGCAATAAAGAGTGATGAATAGGTACCTACAATTACACCCACAATCAATGCGAAGATTAATCCTCTGATTGATTCTGCGCCAATAAAGAAAATACTCAACAATACGATCAATGTCGTTACAGAGGTATTTAACGTACGGCTCAATGTGGTATTTAAGGCACTGTTGATAATATTGTCCATACGCCATTTTGGATGTTCATTAAAGAACTCTCTAATACGGTCAAAAACAACTACGGTATCATTCAGCGAGTATCCAATTACGGTTAAGATCGCAGCGATAAACGATTGATCAATCTCCATGCTAAAAGGCATGAATTTATACGTTAATGAGAATACTCCAAGTACTATTAATACATCATGAAATACTGCAGCTACAGCACCCAAACTAAATTGCCATCTTCTAAAACGCAATAAGATATATAAGAAAACTACGATCAACGATCCTAAAACCGCCCAAAACGAGTCTTTCTTAATATCATCTGCAATCGTAGGACTTACTTTATAATATTCCATTCTACCTGCCACCTTATTCTCGTCATCTTCCTTAAAATCATCGTAGGTCATCCCAGAAGGTAATTCAGTTTTAAGTCCTTCATAAAGCATTTGCTCAATTTCGTTGTCTACGCCTTCTCCCGTTTCATCTACCTTATACTTTGTGGTAATCTTTAATTGACTGTTACTACCGTATGTTTTAGCTTCAACACTACCAAACACAGCCGTAAGGTCTTCGGTTACCTTCGTAGCACTCACCTCTTTATCAAAACGAACCGTATAGGTACGTCCTCCAACAAAATCTACCCCTTGGTTAAGACCATTGGTGAATAAAGAACCAAGACTAATTAGGATCAATATCCCAGAAATAATATAAGCCACTTTTCTTTTTTGCAAGAAATTGATCTTTACATTTTTGAATAGATTTTTAGTCATCCCTGTAGAACATGGTAATGGTTTTCCGTTCTTAGTGTACCCATCTATAAACAATCTTGTGATAAAAATTGCTGTAAACAATGAAGTTGCGATACCAATTAACAGGGTAGTTGCAAACCCTTGGATAGGACCTGTACCAAATACCAATAATATTAAACCGGTTAGACCCGTCGTAATGTTTGCATCCAAAATGGAAGACAATGCATTGCTAAACCCGTCTTTAATAGCATCTTTTTGTGCTTTCCCTTTGGCAAGCTCCTCCCGGATCCTCTCGAAGATAAGTACGTTTGCATCTACCGAAATACCAATAGTCAATACAATACCGGCAATACCAGGCAATGTTAACACGGCTCCTAGTCCTGCAAGAATTCCAAAAATAAACAAGATGTTTACTACTAAGGCAACATCCGCAAAGATCCCAGCTTTTCCGTAGTAAAAAATCATCCATACCAACACAAAGCCTAAAGCAATTGCAAAAGAAAGAATACCACTATCAATTGCTTCCTGTCCTAACGTTGGTCCTACGACCTCAGCTTGAATAATATCTGCAGAAGCAGGTAGTTTACCCGCACGTAATACATTTGCTAAATCTTGACCTTGTGCAATAGTAAACTCTCCAGTAATCTGGCTACGACCTCCTGCAATAGGCCCTGAAGTTACTCCAGGAGCAGAATACACAACATTGTCGAGTACAATAGCAATCTGACTTTGGTTGGTGTAGGCATTACCCGTCATTTCTTCCCACTTCTTAGCTCCTTGACCGTTCATCTGCATATCTACAGCCACACGACCTACTTGATCATATGTTTGCTCTGCACCTACTACGACAGCGCCAGCCATAGGTGGTTTACCAGAACGATCTACTTTTAGAGCATATAAGCCAGAAGTAACTATCGTCTCGCCATCTTCACTAATTTGAGTATCCTCTGGAATTCCCCAAACAAATTTTGTAAAACGTTGCTCTGCTGGAAGCAAAGAACGTACTTGTGGCATACGCAAATAGTTACCTACTGTTGCCGTATCCTGAATAGCAAATCTTGCAAGTACAGGTGACCCTTGAAATCCTGGAGAAACAATTAGCCCTAGAATTGGGTTTGCCTCTGCTGCGTCTTGTGATGCTGCTTCAATATCCTCCCCTTCTAAAAGATCATTAATAACATCTTCTTCGGTTTTTGTGGTATCTTGAGCTACTTCAGTTACATTTTCGTCTGTAGCAGTCGAATCTTGAGCCACTTCAGTCGTTTCTTCAGTAGTAGAAGAATTCCCTTTTAATTCCTTTACCTTAGAATCTGCTTGTACTAAAAAATTAGAAATACTCTCGCTCTTATAAACGTCCCAGAATTCTAATTGTGCTGTACTGGTTACTAATTTTTTTACACGTTCTACATCTCTTGCTCCAGGCAACTCAACTAAAATACGTGCAGAGTTCCCTAAACGCTGAATATTAGGTTGTGTTACTCCAAATTTATCAATACGCTTACGCAATACCTCAAAAGCAGAAGTGATCGATTCGTCAATTTTCTTCTGAAGGATCGGTCTAACCTCATCATTCGTCATTGAACCGTTGATTTCCTCTTCTAAGTTCTTATTGAAGAAAATACTTGGAGAGGCTAATCTATTGTCACCTGGCAATTCTTCAAAAGCAGTAAAGAACGACTCTAAATACGTTTCTTGAGAACTCTTCTGAAGTTCAGCAGCATCAGCTAACGCCTGTCTAAAAGCAGGATCTTTTGTGTTGTTTGCTAAACCAGAAAGGATATCTTTTACCGAAACCTGTAAGATTACGTTGATACCACCTTTTAAATCCAATCCTTTGTTTAATTCTTTGTCTTTTGCTGTGTTGTAATCAACACCGAGCATTACGGTATTGGTTCCTACCGAATCTAAGTAAGCAGCTTCAGCATCGGCTCTTTCTGAATGTTGTTCTTCAGTAAATTTACTCTTGGCAAATACCTTTGCGTCGTCTTCTACTTGATTTGCGATATACGTAAATGAAAGTTGGTATAAACTAACCAACCCAAAAAGTACCGCAAACACTGTAATAAGTCCTTTATTTTGCATTTTTAAGTTTTTTTATGGTCAAATTTTTTGAACGGGCGAATATAGAATTAACCGTACAATCTGACAATGATTTTTTAATAATTAAATCTTGAAGTAAGCTCTCAAAGAACTGAAAGCTGCTTCTAATTGGAAGTTGGAATAATTTTTATTCCTTAGACGATAGGCCCGGCTCGGACTTCTGGTATGACATAAGAAGTGTTGTCTATTGCAAGCGCAACGTTTTTATGAATAGCATACGCTAATTTATCGGTCTTATTTTTTTCGGAGACCGATAGTACATTGGAAGCTGCATAATAATCTGGTACAAAGAAACGATTGGTCTTTGTTTCAATTTCTAACACATAGCCATTGAAATCAGTTTCGAAATCTGTTCCGTTCTGGATTTCATAGACATTGAGTTCGTAGTTCTTAGTATTTTTTTCTGAAGGGAATTCTGTTGGTTCGTTCGGTGCCTTAAAAGAAGCATATCCGAGATCGAACGTATTTTCTTGAGAAAGTATTCTTTTTATCGATAGTACATCTACATCACTGTGATAGGTGATTTTTAATTGCCCATTGACCGGCTCTTGTACCTGTATATTATGCACGCCAATGGCCTGCAGTTGTTCTTTTACAACGGCAATGGCATCCTGGGTCTCACTTATTGTGACGTCCTCATGCGTAAATTGAACAACAATCTCCTGATTAGGTACGGCAATCTGTTCTAAACTAATCCCAGCGATCGCCAGAATTATGATAAAAGAACTTAAAAGCCATTTTGTTTGCATGCGGCAAATATAAAAAATAAAGACTGTATTTCTACAGTCTTTACTTAAATATCAAATTTTTAAAAATCAGCGACTTAAACGTCTAGCAATGCGTTTGTCTTACTTACGCCTTCTGCACTTTCTTTCATGTGTGCTTTTTCTGCATCTGTAAGTTCAATCTCAACAATTTTTTCGATACCGTTGCGACCTAGCACAACCGGCACTCCTATACATAAATCGCTTAGGCCATATTCGCCATCAAGCATCGTTGAACAAGGGAAAATCTTTTTTTGATCACATGCAATTGCTTGCACCAATCCTGACACAGCCGCTCCAGGAGCATACCATGCAGAAGTACCTAAAAGACCTGTAAGCGTTGCTCCGCCCACTTTGGTATCTTCTTTCACTTGTTCTAGGCGCTCTTCAGAAATGAAAGCCGTTACCGGTACACTGTTACGTGTCGCCAAACGCGTTAAAGGCACCATGCCTTTATCACTGTGACCTCCAATTACCATACCATCTACATCACTAATAGGAGCCCCAAGTGCTTCGGCAAGACGGTATTTAAAGCGTGCACTGTCTAGCGCACCACCCATTCCAATTATTTTTTCTTTTGGTAAACCGGTCACTTTATGTGCCAAATAAGTCATCGTATCCATTGGGTTACTCACAACGATCAATACCGTATTTGGAGATTTTTCTACCAGACTTTTGGCAACAGTTTTAACAATGCCTGCGTTGATACCAATTAATTCTTCGCGTGTCATTCCCGGTTTCCTAGGAATACCGCTAGTGATGACACAGATATCACTATCTGCTGTTTTAGAATAATCGTTAGTAGATCCTGTGATTTTTGTATCAAATCCGTTTAAAGAAGCGGTTTGCATTAAGTCCATAGCCTTTCCTTCGGCGAATCCTTCTTTAATGTCTAATAAAACTACTTCGCTTGCAAAATTTTTAATGGCAATGTACTCGGCACAACTTGCGCCCACAGCACCTGCTCCAACAACTGTTACTTTCATCTATTTCTATTTTTTAAGATTATATTTTTTTCTGAAAAAGAACTTTTCTGAAAATCGATGTAAAAATACAATTATCTAATCGAAATTTTAACAAATTCATCTTAAATTCCGAAGTGCAATCCAGCCGATACATTGCTGTATTCCGCCAAGTTATAATCGGCATGGATACCGAAAAACCCTAACTGAAGTTTCGCACCTATGGTCCCGCGAACCCCAGAAACTTTGGTTCGCACCGTAAAGGGATCCTTAAATTCGTTAGTTGTTTCAAATAAGGGGATTCCACCACGCACTCGATACGTCCCTAAAACATCAAAGTCTGAAGTTCCTGTTACATAGCCCAACCCTCCATACACATTAAAAACAGGAAGTTTTGTAGAAGCCTGTAATTGGAACAACCAGCTATTTTGTTTTAAATCAAACTGCTGATTTTCACCCTCAATCACGGTATCATCGGTAAAATCGTAATTTCCCGTTAAGTTGGTATACCCAACAACGCCGGCGATGGCAACTGGAAAAATATTGTCTGCGGGTAAAAGTTCGGTAAATTCATACTGAAATCCAGCACCTATTAAACCGACCTTTACATCTTCCTGTTCGACTTTAGGAAAATAACGTGCTTTAATTTCAAACCCTTTAAAAAGCCCCAATCTCGCTTGCAAAAAAACCGATGGCACAAAATTTACATTCGCAGAAGCCAAACCTTGCGGTAAGACAAATTCTACCTCTTCAGTAAAAACACCATTTTGTACTTCAGCAAATACAGTAATATTAGGGTCATTATCTCCAAAGGCGGTGGCCACTTCTTTACTGGTACTACCATCCCTGAACTGTAAGTTGTTATAATCTGCTGTGTTTAAGGTAAACGATTTGTTCTCATCACTAACGAACGTGGCATTTCCAATTAGAGAAATCTCAAACCTTAAAGGTTTTTTCACATTTGCAGACTGCACCCAACCATTTGAAGTGTTGTAGATCATCGCCTCGGTCGCAGGAGTGATATAAGCTCTAGAAAATCGCTGTGCATCTTCGATTCCCGCTGCCAATAAATCTTCTAGATTTTCTTGCGCAACCAATGGATATGATGCTAATAACAAAATAATAATAGGCAGTGTTTTCATGATAATTTTTTTCTAAATGTAAAAAACCTGTGTTTCGCAACACAGGTTTTTATATAAATTTAACTAACGTTATCGTTTACACATCAATATTCGCGTATTTCGCATTTTTCTCGATAAACTCTCTACGTGGTGGTACTTCATCACCCATAAGCATAGAGAAAATTCGATCAGCTTCGGTTCCATTATCAATAGCAACTTGACGCAAGGTTCTAAATTCTGGGTTCATCGTAGTATCCCATAATTGACTGGCGTTCATTTCACCCAGACCCTTGTAACGTTGTATCGTAGCGCTGCCACCAAATTGTTCATTAAGTTCGTCACGTGCTTTATCGCTCCATGCATACTCTTTTTTAGCCCCTTTTTTAACCAAATATAAAGGTGGAGTGGCAATATACACATAACCCGCCTCTACCAATTCTTTCATATAACGGAAAAAGAATGTTAATATCAAGGTAGAAATATGACTACCATCTACATCGGCATCACACATAATAACCACTTTATGATATCTCAGTTTATCTAGGTTTAATGCCTTACTGTCTTCTTCGGTACCAATTGTTACGCCTAGGGCTGTATAAATATTTCTAATTTCTTCGTTTTCAAAAACCTTGTGCTGCATTGCTTTCTCCACGTTCAAAATCTTACCTCTAAGAGGCAAAATAGCTTGAAAGTTACGATCACGTCCTTGCTTTGCCGTTCCACCCGCCGAGTCTCCCTCGACAAGAAATACTTCACATTTTTCTGGATCCTGTTCAGAACAATCTGATAATTTACCAGGCAATCCACCACCGCTCATGACGGTTTTACGCTGCACCATTTCACGAGCCTTACGGGCTGCATGACGTGCGGTTGCGGCTAAAATTACTTTTTGAACAATGATTTTAGCATCATTGGGGTTTTCTTCGAGATAGTTTTCGAGCATTTCTGAAACTGCCTGACTTACCGCAGATGTCACTTCTCTGTTACCAAGTTTGGTCTTTGTTTGACCTTCAAATTGAGGTTCCGATACTTTTACTGAAACAATTGCTGTGAGTCCTTCTCTAAAGTCATCACCAGAAATTTCAAACTTCAGTTTGTCCAACATTCCCGAAGCATCTGCATACTTCTTTAGCGTATGTGTTAATCCACGGCGAAAACCAGATAAGTGGGTTCCTCCTTCATGGGTATTGATATTGTTTACGTACGAGTGTAAGTTTTCGTTATAGGAGGTATTGTAAACCATTGCAACTTCTACTGGGATGTCATTTTTTTCACCTTCCATAGAAATGACTTCGCTAATCAACATTTCACGGTTGCTATCCAGAAAACGAATAAACTCTTTTAACCCTTCGTCACTATGGAAGGTTTCAGTTGGAAATTCACCATTATCATCTGCGGTACGCATATCTTGTAAGGTGATTGTTATTCCTTTATTCAGAAAAGAAAGTTCACGTAATCTACTTGCCAGAGTGTCGTAATTATATTCTAATGTTTGCTGAAAGATCTGTTCGTCTGGCTTAAACGTCACGATGGTACCGCGGTAGTCTGTTTCACCAACAGCCTTAACGGGATACATCGTTTTTCCGCGTTCGTATTCTTGCTCATATATTTTACCATCACGATGTACAACCGCTTTTAAATGCCCAGAAAGTGCATTTACAACAGAAACACCCACACCGTGCAATCCACCTGAAACTTTATAACTGTCCTTATCAAATTTTCCTCCAGCCCCAATCTTGGTCATTACTACCTCTAAAGCAGAAACACCTTCTTTTTTGTGCATATCTACAGGAATACCACGACCATTATCCTTAACAGTGACACTATTATCCTCATTGATCCAAACATTGATGGTATCACAGTATCCACCCATCGCCTCATCGATTGAGTTGTCTATGACTTCATATACTAAATGGTGTAACCCACGCACGCCTACATCACCAATATACATGGAAGGTCGCATGCGCACATGCTCCATCCCCTCTAACGCCTGAATGCTATCTGCACCATATACTTTAATCTCTTTTTCGTCGCTCATAAATGAATTATTTATCTAAATTTCAATAACGAACAAATATAAGAAAACCCCTTATAAAATATGGTGTTTCGAGCCTTTGCAACCTCTAAGTTATTAACAAATTATTGTGAAAAAATAATTCAGAATATAAGATATTTGTAGGTGTCGCGTTTTGATGTGTAAGAAATGAAACAATTTTGCGACCCATCAGCTACTTATTACGACTGAAAACGCCACCGATTTACTTTTAAACCCTTTATATGAAAAACATAATTGCCTCTATTTTTATAAGTGCCATACTACTATTTTCAGCCGAAAACCTACATGCGCAACAATTCCCTAAAATGGATGCGAGCCCTATGGATTTAGCGATGGCAAGACCCGATAGAAACACCCCACCGTTGGCGAGGGTAATTTATAGCCGTCCCCAAAAAAAAGGACGTGAAGTCTTTGGTGAACTAGTACCTTATGGAGATGTGTGGAGAACGGGAGCAAACGAAGCTACAGAACTTACCCTGTATGTCCCTTTGCTAATAGGTGGCAAAAAACTACCCGCTGGCACCTACACACTATACACGGTTCCAGGTCCTGACAAGTGGGAAGTCATCATTAACGGCGATACAAATGTTTGGGGCTCGTTTAGTTATAAGAAAGATAAAGACATTGTACGAATTAGCGTACCACGAAGAATAGCGCCCGCGCCCACCGAATCACTTTCTATGGTCTTTAGACCCGAAAATGACGGTACTACCCTAATGATAGGTTGGGACACAACCTACATTGAAGTGCCTTTTAAACAAACAACAATAAATACTAAAGAATAATCTTTAAAACAAACACCATGAAAAAAACAAACATTGTAACCATTTTATCTTTTGCATTCGTACTGCTCATTAGCATGAACGCAACTGCTCAAGAATTTAGCGATTTAGACAAAAGCCCTATGGACGTAGCATCTTTTCCTACCGACTATAAAGATGCCAACAAGCTCATTAAAATAAGCTATAGCAGACCACAGTTAAAAGGGCGTACATTAGACAAATTAGCTCCTAACGGAGAAGTATGGAGAACAGGCGCAAATGAGGCGGCTGAGCTAACGCTTTATACCGATATGAATTTAGACGGTAAAACCATCGAGGCAGGAACCTATACTTTTTACACCATTCCTGGTGAAAAAGAATGGACCGCCATTATTAGCAAAGACCTGAATGTGTGGGGCTCTTATTTTTATAACGAAGCAAACGATGTAGCGAGAATAACGGTTCCTGCAACAACAGCACCCAATTCGCTAGAAGCATTTTCAATTGCATTATCTAAAAGTGATAATGGAGTTGACATGCACTTAGGGTGGGACAAAACACGTGTTACTGTTCCGTTTACGAAGTAAAACACACTATCTATTTATATTAAAAATCCCTATCGCATTGCGCTAGGGATTTTTTTAATATTATTAGGTTTGTCATCATCAAATTCAGTGTTCCATAGCGCTATTTACTATTCTTTATTGACTGTTCACGAAACGCTAAGGAATATTTAAATACTTATGTGTTTGCAACGATACCATCCACTGCGGATTTGCCATCACGTACTCCACGATTAGCGGAATAACGGTATCTCTTTTGCTCCATTCTGGCTGAAGGTATAAAATGCATTTATCGTTCACTTTTGCCGCTTGTTCTTCAGCAAACTTGAAATCGGCTTTGTTATAAACGATTACTTTAAGTTCGTTCGCAACGGCATATATTTCATTAGTAGGTAATTTGAGTTTTTTTGGGGATAGGCAAATCCAATCCCAAACCCCTGAAAATTGATACGCTCCAGACGTTTCAATATGGGTATCCACTCCTTTTTGTTTCAGCAATTGAGTCAAAGGATCCATATCCCACATAAGCGGCTCTCCCCCAGTTATCACAATCGTTTTTGAATGCTTCGCTGCATTTTCTGCGATCGATTCGATAGTTGTAGGTGGATGAATGTCTGGATTCCAGCTTTCTTTTACATCACACCAATGGCAACCCACATCACAACCACCAACCCTAATAAAATAAGCTGCTGTTCCCTTGTGAAAACCTTCCCCCTGAATGGTATAAAACTCCTCCATTAACGGGAGCATTCTGCCTTTATCAACTAATTCCTTTACTTCACTTTTCATAGACTGCAAAAATAAGATTTAGTTAGCAGTTTACAGTGGGAGTAGGTAGTAAATTAATGCTAACTTACTATTAGCCGTAAGCTACTTTTTAACCGCTAATACTTCAATTTCAATCTTAGCGCTTCTCGCCAAGGCCTCAGCAGCAAAGGTGGTGCGCGCAGGTTTCTGCGGAAAATACGCTGTGTAAATTGAATTAAATGCTGAAAAATCATCGATATTATCTAGAATCACCGTGACTTTTACAACATCTTTCATTTCTAATCCATGAACTGATAACACCTCCTTTATATTTTCCAAGGCTTGTTTTGTTTCAGATTCAATTCCGCCACCCACTAGTTCCCGCGTACTGTGGTCCATCCCAATTTGGCCTGAAAGAATAAACAAATTCCCCACCTGAACGGCATCACTAAAGGGAGCATCTTGCTTTTTGGGTTCGTGTGATTTATGAAAAAGAGGTGTTTCAGAAGTGTGCTCTGTTTGTTTTTCTTCGGAAGGGTGTTCGGCACAGGAGAAACTTCCGAAGCAAATGATAATAACTAAAATTTTTGAGTGAAATTTCATATTTGGCTGATTTTAGGTTTTTCGGTATTTTAAAGTACTGAATATTTCTATAGCACCTTTACAATTATTACTTTTATCAAAAATTTAAACATGGCAGACCAACAAGCATTCTTCGACTACATTACTGCGGGTAATACCTTTAAAGGAGATTCCATCGCCTTAGGTGCGGCAATGCTGGATGGCGAAACCATTACAGATGCACTTGTGAAAATTCCGCTGAAAACATTAAACCGCCACGGATTAATCGCTGGAGCAACAGGTACCGGAAAGACAAAAACCTTGCAGGTACTGGCCGAAAATCTTTCAGAAAAAGGGATTCCCGTGCTGCTTATGGATATGAAAGGAGATCTTAGCGGTATTGCACAACCAAGTCCGGGACACGCAAAGATTGATGAACGCCATGAAAAAATTGGTTTTCCCTTTACCCCTAAAAAATTTCCGGTTGAAATACTCTCTCTTTCTGATCAAAAAGGGGTGAGACTTAGAGCGACCGTAAGTGAGTTTGGTCCCGTATTACTCTCTCGTATCCTCAATGTAAGCGAGACCCAATCTGGGATTATTTCGGTTATATTTAAATACTGTGATGACAACAAGCTCCCACTCTTAGACTTAAAGGACTTTAAAAAAGTATTACAATTTTCTACAGGCGAAGGAAAAGCAGACCTGGCAAAGGATTATGGTCGTATTTCGGCAGCATCAACCGGTGCTATTCTTAGAAAAGTGGTCGAACTGGAACAACAAGGTGCCGACCTCTTTTTTGGTGAAAAATCGTTTGAAACAGATGATCTTTTGCGCGTGGATGAAAACGGAATGGGATACATCAATATTGTGCGTTTAACAGACATACAGGACAGACCTAAACTGTTTTCTACGTTTATGCTTTCGCTATTGGCAGAAATATACACCACCTTTCCGGAACAAGGAGATACAGAGCGGCCGGAGTTAGTGATTTTTATAGACGAAGCACACCTTATTTTTAAGGAAGCGAGCGACGCCTTGCTTGATCAGATAGAAAGTATTGTAAAATTAATACGTTCTAAAGGTGTTGGCTTATATTTTGTAACCCAAAACCCAACCGATGTGCCAGACGCTGTTTTAAGTCAGTTAGGATTAAAAGTACAGCACGCGTTGAGAGCTTTTACGGCAAAAGATCGAAAAGCGATCAAATTAACGGCAGAAAACTATCCGCTTTCAGATTATTATGACACCAAAGAAGTGCTTACCAAGCTTGGAATTGGTGAAGCGTTAGTCACTGCTTTAAATGAAAAAGGAATACCAACGCCATTGGCTGCAACCTTACTACGTGCCCCTATGAGCCGTATGGATATTTTGGAAGAAGCTGAATTAAAAGACTTGATTTCAGAATCCAAACTGGTTAAAAAATACAATGATGCCGTAGACCGAGAAAGTGCGTATGAGCTCTTGAACAAAAAAATAGAAACGGCACAAAAAGAGGAAGCCATTGCAAAAGCGAAGGAAGAAAAAGCCGCAGTCAAAAAAACAAGTACAACCAGACGTCGTAGCACAAAACAGAACCCATTTATAAAAACACTTACAAGTCCCACCGTAATACGCAGCGTTCTAGGGATTCTTTCAAAAATGATGCGTTAATCCAATAATCACAAGTATAATTTAAACTCGTTGGTTGATACCAACAACACTATGAAAAAAACAGTATTAGTCGCAATTTTAGCAATAACAACAGGATTTTTATTCACGCAATGTGAAGATGAAAAAGATTCTTTTTTAATAACCATGAACGCCGTAGGTCCTGTCTCCAAAAACATTCAGGTAAAACAATTGGATTCGATCTTTGCACAAGATAGTATTGTAAAATTAAACCCTGTTGAAAATGCTTTGGGCACACAAGGGGAGGTTGAAATATATGAAAAAGGAGGTGCTAAATTATTGTTACTTTCTCCAGAGGATGAGAATGATCCTAACAGCAAAATAACTACGATCCAAGTATTTGACGACCGCTATAAAACCGAAAAAGGACTTACCAAAAGCAGTACTTTTAAAGATGTAAAGGATAATTATACGATTAAAAGCGTAGAAACGATTATCGGCTCTGTCATGGTTTTCTTGGAAGACAGCAATGTATATTTAATTATAGACAAACTACAATTACCAGAGAATTTAAGGTATGACCCAAGTGCTGTTATCGAAATTAGCCAAATCCCGGATACGGCAAAATTTAAATATTTTATGGTGGGGTTGGAAGACTCTGAAGAAAGCTCAGATAAATAATTCTCAAAAGATCAAATTAACAATGTTTTGTTAAGGACAATTCTGAATATAAATAAATCTGTTATTTTTATTTAAGAACAACAAAACCAATTATATTATGATTAAAATATTAGGTTTCATCTTGACCATAGGAGGTGCAATAGCATTAGTTATGGGAGTGATGGGAATATTCGGAAGTCTTCAAATAGGATTGAGCCCTTGGGCTCTCCTAATTTTAGGGATTGTTTTTTTCTTTGCAGGAATAGGGTTATTAAAATACCGAAAAGATACGGACACGATAGAATCTGAAAACAACTAGCTAAAAGCTCTCCTAGTGAGAGCTTTTTTTATGTACGATTTTTATTCACTTTGTTAAAGAGAAATTAATTCTCCTCAATTTTTCCATCTCATTTGTATCTTTATAGGATTGATTTAAAACCAATTAATGATGGCAAAAAATATTAAAAACGAAGCGCAGTACGAAGCTTTACGAGATAAAGGGTATAGCAAGGAGAAATCTGCAAGGATTGCAAACAGCCCAGATTCAGGCAAAAAAGGGGGTGAAGCTAAGCCTTATGAAGAATGGTCCAAAGATGAATTATATGATCAAGCAAAAAATGTAGGCATCGACGGAAGATCAACGATGAACAAAGATGAACTTATCAAAGCACTACGAAACAACTAAAATAATCTTATGAAAAATAGTATTTGGCTCTTCCTTTGTTTTCTCATCATTGTAAGTTGTAAGAATAAAAATTCTGAAGAGATAAGTCAAGTAAGCATCTGCACTAAAGAAGCCGTATTTGGGGACACTACGTTTTGTCTTCCGCAATTAAAAGGATTAAAGGATGGATATAAAAATCAGATCACAAGAGGCTTTTTGGAACCATTTGAAAATGAGCAAAGCAAAACACTCGCCTATTATATTCCCAACGCCGTATTTAATACATTAATTAAAAACAAGGATACGGTCTATGATAATTATTACAAAGTATATGTTCCCAATAGTACCTTAAATTATAGTATGACCCCCTTTGAGATGAATGAGGTCTTAAACAACATGGCCAATGGGATGCGAGAAGTTTCGCTAGAAAAATTAGAAGAAAAACTACAAGACCCCAATTTTTTGTCTCCTTCCACACCAATTCTTTTAGAACGTTATTCAAAAAATGAGAAGCAAAGCACTGTTATAGCTTTAATGGAAGATACGAGCAACAAAAAAACTAAAGCAAATGCAGTTGCCATAACGGCATTGCTAGTTAAGGATCGACTTGTGTTTGTAGCACACTATCTCGATTATAAAAATGAACAAACCATTAGCACTTTAAAAACCAATAATGCTAACTTTATAGAAAGCTTTCTTGCTGCAAATCTTAAAAAATAAAATTATGAAAAACGTACGCCCCTTCCATCTAGCCATTCCTGTGGATAATCTTGAAGCATGTCGCAAATTTTATGGTGATATTTTAGGCTGCAAAGAAGGTAGAAGTAGTGATCATTGGGTCGATTTTGACCTCTTTGGACACCAACTGGTTATTCACTATAAAGAAAAAAACAAGACCGAAGATACATCTTCTAATCCCGTGGACGGCAAAGACGTACCTATACCACATTTTGGGGTAGTATTAGACATGGATACTTTTACAGATTTTTCAGAGCGTCTAAAAAAACAAAAGATTACCTTTATCATAGAACCTTATATTAGGTTTAAGGGAGCGGTAGGCGAACAGGCTACCATGTTTTTTAAAGATCCCTCTGGTAATGCGCTAGAATTTAAAGCATTTAAAGATATCAACCAATTGTTTGAATCCTAATGAATCAAAAAATTAATCCGTCGGTAATACGACAAATTTTTATTCTTATCCTCATTCTGCTCATGGGCTCTCTTATTTTTAGAGAGATGCTTCCTTACTTGTCTGGAGTATTAGGTGCTATCACCATTTATGTGCTTTTGCGCCCTTGGATGTCTAAATTATTAAAAAAAGGGTGGAATGGAGACCTTGCCGCAGGTTCACTAATGTTGCTTTCATTTATTGGTATTTTATTACCGATTTCGGGGATTATCTTAATGTTGGGAAACAAAATTGGCGAAGCGGTTCAAAATAGTGAAAAAGTTGTAAAAGCATTTAAATCTCAAACCCAGAAATGGGAAGATCAAGTAGGGTATGATTTAACTTCTCAAATTGACGCCAATAAGATATCCTCATGGCTTTCAGATACTTTACAAGGTTTTGCTGGCGGGACGTTTAATATTTTTATTGCAGTAGGTCTCATGTATTTTATGCTCTATTATATGTTTACCAATAGACGTGAATTAAAAGAATCTATGTATGAATATATTCCTATTGATAGAGATAATTTAAAAACCATAGGAAAGGAAGTAAACCATATGGTACGCTCTAATGCCTTAGGAATACCTATGGTTGCCATAGCGCAAGGTATTGTGGCGCTTATCGGGTTTTTAATATTTGGCATTCAAGATCCGCTGTTTTGGTTTGTTATTGTCACTATTGGTTCTATGATCCCATTTGTAGGTACGCTTATTGGTATTTTGCCCGTTTTTATATTAACACTTTCTTCGGGGAGTAGTTTTCAGGCTTGGGGTATTTTAATTTATGGTTTTGTAGTTGTAGGAGCCACAGACAATATTATTAGATTATATGTTTTAAAGAAAATAGACAATGTGCATCCTTTAATTACGCTAATCGGTGTTATTGTAGGAGTACCGCTCTTCGGATTTATAGGCCTTATATTTGGTCCGCTCTTAGTAAGTCTTTTTATAGTTGTGGTTCGTATTTATAGAAAAGAATATGGAAAACAAAAAATCGCTTCCAAAGAAGGAGAATTATAAACCAGGTACATGTTTGGTAAATTTTATAAAACTGAATATCCACCCGCCAAAAACCCAATACTCGTTTGGGATGGTGAATGCGGCTTCTGCCATTATTGGGTCATCAGATTTCAAAAAATAACAAAAGCCAAAATAGCTTATAAAACCTACCAAGAAGTAGCTTCGCAGTTTCTTGATATTCCTCTAAAAGAATTTAAAAAAGCATCTCGACTCATTGAAACCGATGGACGTGTTTATAGTGGACCAGATTCAGCATATCGTACGTTAACATATTCAGAAAATAAATCAGTTTGGCATCGTTGGTACGCAAACAAGAAGTGGTTCACTTGGCTGAGCGATCACGGTTATAACCATATTGCAAAGAACCGTAGCTTTTATTTTAAGATCACAAAATTATGTTTCGGCGCTGATCCTGAAAATTTTAAATCGTATTGGCTACTTTATATTTTGACGGCATTAGTACTCTTCTTCGGAATTTTTAAAATTTTATAACAAAATTTTAAAATTATCATTTCGATATTTATCCTACCTTTATAAAAACAAGAGAATTATGATATTTGGCAAGAAAAAAGAAAACTTATTCTTCAACCCTGGCAACAGAGATACTGGCGTTAGTGAAGCATACGCCGAAAATGAGGTGGAAAAAATAAAAGAGGAAGATGTAGAGGTCATTATTGGTAAAGAAGAAAATATTGACAAAAAATTCAGCGGCAGCAACTCACTGAAAAAATATGTCGAACTTGGTAAGATTATGATGCAGATGCTGAAGGATACCAAAAAAGGTTCTTACAAAAACGTACCTTGGTTCACGATTGCCACTATTGTTATGGCATTTTTATATATATTAAATCCGATGGATCTTGTCCCCGATTTTATTCCGGGACTAGGCTATATTGATGATGTCGCTATCTTGACTTTAGGGGTGGGCTGGATCGAAAGTGACTTGCACCGCTACTTAGATTGGAAAGTAGAAAACGGAGAAGGGATTTAGAACTGAATAAATTATAAAAAGCGATTAGAAACTAAAATTCTCTAATCGCTTTTTTTATATTCTGTTTTTACTTCCGTTGCTCCCTTGCCAACAGCGTATTTTTCAATAACATCGCGATGGTCATAGGACCCACACCGCCAGGGACGGGAGTGATAAAACTTGCTTTTTTACTTACATTTTCAAAATCAACATCACCTGTAATCACATACCCCTTAGGATGGGTATCATCTTCTACCCTTGTGATACCAACATCAATAACCACGACATCGTCTTTTACCATTTCAGCTTTTAAGAAATTAGGTACGCCCAGCGCAGAAATAATAATATCTGCCTGACTGGTAATCTGAGTGATATTTTTTGTGTTACTATGGGTTAAGGTAACAGTACTATTACCTGGCCAGCCTTTACGGCTCATTAAAATACTCATGGGTCTGCCTACAATATGGCTCCTACCAATAACAACCGTGTGTTTTCCTTTTGTATCTACATCGTACCGCTCCAATAATTCTAAAATACCAAACGGAGTCGCCGGAATAAATGTACTCATATCTAAAGCCATCTTCCCAAAATTCTCAGGATGAAATCCGTCCACATCTTTACTTGGGTCTACAGCCAATAACACTTTTTGTGTGTCAATCTGAGGAGGCAAGGGTAACTGAATGATAAATCCATCGATGTCATCATTTGTATTCAGCTCCTTTATTTTTTTAAGCAACTCCAATTCGCTCGTCGTGTGTTGCATGCGTACCATCGTAGACTCAAAACCCACCCGTTCGCAGGATCTCACTTTACTCCCAACATAAGTTAAACTTGCACCGTCATCTCCCACTAAAACCGCCGCTAGATGAGGGACTTTCTCACCGTTCGCTTTCATCTTATCGACTTCCGCTTTGATTTCGTTTTTAATGTCGTTTGAGACTTTTTTACCGTCGAGTATGGTCATATCCTATAGTTTTCTGTTGCAGTAGCAGTAGCAGTTTTCAGTTATCAAACGCCAAATTTACTAGGGTTATTAATCATGTAATTAATGAGTTTTCCAACTTCAGCACTCTTTTCTGTTAATTCAGTATACGTTTCAATCGAAATATACTCGCAAGCCAAAGCGAATTCTAATCAAACTTGTGTCTCAGAATTTTCAGCATCGCTATCGGTTAGTTTACTTATAAAATGCTTTTCGTAGCGTCTTTTTCTGTATGCCTCAGCTCTATTGGCACAAACGGAGCGTGAACTTCTTCTTATTTGGTCCGTTAATGAATACGTTTCCTCTTTTGGAAAATTCTTAGAAAGTTTTAAGATAGTCATTGCCAAATCAAAACCCTTTTCATAGGCAAGTAGTTTCTTAAAACTCATATATTTAAATTAAAAATCACAATAACAACTGCCACTGAAAACTGCCAACTGAATTACTTCATCTTATTCATCATCTGCATCATCTTACGGCCACCACCGCCTTGCATCATTTTCATCATCTTACTCATTTGGTTGAATTGCTTCAGTAATTGATTAACTTCCTGTACCGAAGTACCACTTCCTTTTGCTATTCTTTTCTTTCGGCTCCCATTAATGACTGAAGGCTCTGTTCTTTCCTGAGGCGTCATACTATGGATGATCGCTTCAATCCCTTTAAAGGCATCATCATCAATATCCACCCCTTTCAACGCTTTTCCAGCACCCGGTATCATCCCAACAAGATCTTTCATAGATCCCATTTTTTTCACCTGCTGAATTTGTTTTATAAAATCATCAAAACCAAATTGGTTCTTCGCTATTTTCTTCTGAAGTTTTCTCGCTTCATCTTCATCAAATTGCTCCTGTGCTCTTTCTACTAAAGAAACAACATCTCCCATCCCCAGAATACGGTCTGCCATACGAGCCGGGTGGAACACATCGATCGCATCCATTTTCTCACCGGTTCCTATAAATTTGATAGGCTTATCAACAACGCTCTTAATTGAAATTGCAGCTCCACCACGCGTATCACCATCTAACTTCGTTAAGACAACACCGTCAAAGTTAAGACGTTCATTAAAGGCTTTTGCCGTATTTACAGCATCCTGACCCGTCATCGAATCGACCACGAATAGCGTTTCATTTGGATTAATGGCACTATGGATGTTTGCAATCTCGGTCATCATCGCTTCATCTACCGCAAGACGACCCGCTGTATCCACAATCACAACATTGTGTCCATTTTGTTTAGCATGTGCAAGCGCATTGGTCGCAATAGCCACAGGATCCATATTACCTTCCTCACTATACACATCTACTTTGATCTGGTCACCAACCACATGCAACTGATTAATCGCAGCAGGACGGTATACATCACAAGCAACCAGCAAAGGTTTTTTGGTCTTTTTAGTTTTTAAGTAGTTCGCAAGTTTTCCAGAAAACGTAGTTTTACCACTACCCTGCAAACCAGACATCAAAATAATACTCGGTGAGCCGCTCAGTTCTATAGGAGCTGTTTCACCACCCATCAACTGGGTAAGTTCATCTTTAACAAGCTTCACCATTAACTGCCCTGGCTGTAGGGTCGTCAATACATTTTGCCCTAACGCTTTCTCTTTTACCGTATTGGTAAATTCTTTTGCAGTCTTAAAGTTTACATCGGCATCTAAAAGGGCGCGACGCACTTCTTTGAGGGTTTCTGCAACGTTTACTTCGGTAATACTCCCGTGTCCTTTGAGGACGTGGAGCGCTTTATCCAGCTTATCACTTAAACTATCGAACATATTATTTCTGAAATTTTTTAGCAACGCAAAGATAGCAATTGAGGAAGTAGTTACAAAGTAAATCTAGCAGCAGTTGTTCAAACAGTTGAAGGATTATTACTATCTTCACAATTACGATAACCAAACATTTCAAAAATGAAAAAACTAGCCACCTTTCTCGTACTAATTCTAATTGCATTCAGCAGTCAAGCACAAGACATAAAAATCATCCATGCCGGAACTTTATTAGCCATTCCAGGTGAAAAACCGCTTAAAGAACGAAGTATCCTTATCGAAAACGGAAAAATAACAGCAGTAAAGACTGGATATATCTCACCATCACAATCTGGTTTTACAGAAGACAAAGTAACTATCATAGACATGAAAAATAGCTTTGTCATGCCAGGATTTATAGACATGCACACCCACATAACAGGAGAGCGGGACCCTTCTGCCAACCCGTATGAATGGGTAAAACTAGAAGAGGCCGATGGGGCTTACAGGGCTATTCCGTATGCAAAAAGAACATTAGACGCTGGTTTTACGACGGTTAGAAATCTTGGTGGCGATCCTAATATTATGAATGCCTTAAAACGTGCTATCGCCAGTGGTTTAGTAGAAGGCCCAAGAATATTTGCTTCCACAGGAGCCATTTCAGCAACAGGTGGTCACGGGGATTTTCATGGCTATAATAGCCAGATAATGGAAATGGCAGGCGTTGACGCCAGTATTTGTGATGGCGCAGATGATTGTCGCAGAGCGGTGCGCGATATGGTAAAACGAGGTGCCGATGTGATTAAAATCACTGCAACGGGAGGTGTTTTAAGTAATACGGCGGCTGGTGTGGGGCAACAACTTACCGATGACGAAATGAAAGCCATTGTTGAAACCGCAAAGAGTTTAGGACGAAAAGTAGCTGCCCATGCACATGAAGCGGGCGGAATCAATGCCGCACTCCGCGCGGGTGTCAACTCGATTGATCATGGTTCCTATTTAGATGATGAATCGGTTCGGCTTTTTAAAGAAAAAGGGGCTTATTTAGTTCCTACGCTGTTAGCAGGAGTTTCGGTAAAAGAAGAATTGGCGGTAAATGATAAAATTCCACCGGCCATTGCTGCAAAAATTCGTCAAGTAGCTCCCGTAGTCGAAGCCTCATTTAAAAGAGCCTTAAAAGGTGGCGTCAAAATCGCTTTTGGCACCGATAGTGGCGTAAGTAAGCACGGAACCAACGCAAGAGAATTTGAGTTAATGGTACAATATGGTATGGATGAAAATGAAGCCATTAAAGCGGCAACGTTAGTAGCTGCAGAATTATTGGACATGCAAAATCAATTAGGTTCCATAGAGAAAGGGAAATTTGCGGATATCGTGGCTGTAGATGGTGATCCTTTAAAAAACATAAGTTTACTGAAGGATATTAAATTTGTTATGAAAGAGGGAACTGTTTATAAAGTAGAAAAATGAAAATAGAAATACGAATGACCTACTTCGGTACATTTTAAAACTGCTTGCAGCCATTTTAAAACACTCAGTAACCTAAATGAAAAAAGTTTAATAAATAAACCACAAATTCACAAATGATTATTTATTCGTGAATTCGTGGTTTATTTTGCTTCAAAAAAATTAATTTCTTCTTCGGCCTCCCGAATTTCCTGAGTTTCTTCCGCTAGACGCATTTCTACTTCTTGAGTTTCCTCCTTTGCGACTATTTTGCCTTCCGCGCTGGTTGGCGGCTTTATTTTCGGCTTTCTTTTCTAGAACGTCCTTTAATTTTTCGGTTACTTCAAAACCTTCGATGGTTTCTTGTTCTAATCGCTCGCCTAGCAGTTTTTCAATATTTTTTACATATTCAAATTCATCAACACTTACGATCGAGATTGCTTCACCACTAGCTCCTGCCCTACCTGTTCGCCCTATTCGGTGCACATAATCTTCAGGTATATTGGGAAGCTCGTAGTTAATAACGTGCGGCAATAATGGAATGTCCAAGCCTCTTGCTGCTATATCTGTTGCAACCAACACGCGTACTTTTCCACTTTTAAACCCAGCAAGTGCTTTGGTTCTCGCTCCTTGACTTTTATTACCATGAATAGCAGCCGAGCTTATACCCGCCTTATCCAATTTTTGAGCCAATTTGTTGGCACCATGTTTTGTTCTAGTAAAGATTAAAACTTGTTGCCAGTCGCCTTCAGAAATAAGTTTGATCACCAAATCTGTTTTTTTGGACTTATCGGTCTTATAGATAAGTTGATCCACTTTTTCGGCCGTTG
>Ga0207891_1000198_pt1 | contig 50054 bp, 49 predicted proteins | sample LinPmetageLP50_FD_184061 | JGI IMG/M metagenome (GOLD analysis project Ga0207891, IMG submission 184061) | Marine viral communities from the Pacific Ocean - LP-50 (SPAdes) | ecosystem: Environmental > Aquatic > Marine > Oceanic | place: Pacific Ocean | collected 2011-08-27 | reverse complement strand
ATGGATCGCCTGGGCGACCTGGGTGAGGCTTTCTACAGTGAAACCTTCCTGGAGCCTCGCCCCCTGTTGCATGCGCTACGCAGTGAGGAACCTGCGGTACTGTTGATCGATGAGATCGACAAGGCGGATCAGGAGTTCGAGGCGTTTCTGCTGGAGCTGTTGTCGGATTTTCAGATTTCCATTCCCGAACTGGGCACCGTCAAGGCGCGCCATCAGCCTCTGGTGTTGTTGACCAGTAACGACCAGCGTGAGTTGTCCGATGCGCTCAAGCGCCGCTGTTTGCACCTGTATATTCCCTATCCCGAAGCCGAGCTGGAAGTACAAATCGTGGCGGCGCGAGTGCCGGATCTGGATGCCCGATTGCGTGAGCAGTTGGTGGCGTTTATCCAGTACCTGCGCGAGCAGGACATGAAAAAATTGCCGGCCATTTCCGAAACCCTGGACTGGGCCCGGGCCCTGGTGTTGTTGCATGCGGATTCGCTGGAGCAGGAGCAGGTAGCGGATACGCTCAATCTGGTTTTGAAGACCGAGCAGGACGTGACTTTGGCGCGGGAATTGTTGCCTGCCTGGTTGCGCAAACTGGGCAAACGCTGATGCCGGCCCGTCGCCTTTCAGAATTTGTGCAGGCGCTGCGGGGGGCGGGCTTGCGGATATCGCCGGATGAGGCCACCCAGGGCATGGATGCGGCGGCGCTGGTGGGCTATCAAGGGCGGCAACGTTTCCATGATGCGTTGGCGATGACGCTGGTGAAGCGCGAAGACGATCGCCCTGCGTTTGAAGAAACCTTCGCGCGTTTCTTTGCGGTGACGTCCGGCGTGGCGTCGGCCGCACCGCAAGACAGCGCCATGCCGGCGCCTGTAGGGGATGCGGGCGAAGGGGATGAGGGGCCGGCGGGGGACGGCGCAGAGAGCGATGCTGCCGATCTGACGACACAAACCCCTGCCGAGCTGGACCAGCGGCTGGCCGAGGCCGCGGCACAAATGGATTTCACCCAGATGGAGGTGATTACCCAGCAGGGCCTGTACACCCGCCGTTTGCTGATGAGCATGGGCATGGGCACGGTGGATGATCGTATTCTGCAGCTGGATCAGGGCGATGCGCCCCGCCAGGCTCGAGCGGAGACGCTACGTCAGTGGCGGCGAGAGGTGCGCGAACAGGCTGCCGACCATGTGCGTCGCCAGTTTCTGCTGCACGGTGCCGGCAAGGGCCGGGCGTTGCGGGAACAGACCATGCGTGCGGTGCCGTTCCGCCATTTGCGTGAATTCCAGGAAGTGAAAACCCTGGTGCGTCGCATGGCTCGGCGCCTGGCCAGCCTCCACCAGCGGCGCATGAAAAAAAGTCGTCGCGGCATGCTGGATGCCCGGCGGACCCTGGTGGCCAGCATTCGTCACGACGGGGTTCCCGCCCGGTTGCACTGGCGCCAGCGGCCCGTGCAGAAAAGCCGGGTGATGGTGATTTGTGATGTTTCCAGTTCGGTGAGTGATGCCGCCCGTTTCCTGCTCCAGTTTCTCTACGCCATGAACGATGTGCTGCCACGGGTGCGCAGCTTTGCGTTCGCATCGCGGTTTGATGAAATCAGCGAGGATTTTCAGCGCTATAGTCCGGACGTGGCGGTGGGGCGGGTGCTGGATCGGCTTTCCGGTAGTGGTACCGATTACGGCGAAATGTTTGCGGATTTCTGGCGCCGTTGCGAGCGGGAGCTGGATAGCCACACCACGGTTATCATTCTCGGCGATGCCCGCAACAACTATCTCCCGGAAGGCGCGGAGGTGTTGCAGCAGATTCGTCGGCGGGTAAAGCAGGTCTGGTGGCTGAACCCGGAAGCCCGCTCTCGCTGGAACAGTGGCGATGCGGTGATGGATCGTTATCTGCCCCATTGCCGGCTGGCCCGCCAGTGCGCCTCGCTGGATGATCTTGAGCGAATTGTGGATTCGTTGCTCAAGGGACTGAATTAGGCGTTATCCAGGGATTAGTCCGGGGATTAGCCGTTATGGGTTTTTGGCGGTCGTGTTCCGCCGTCACGGAGGATTTGCCGCAAGGTGGTTTGCAGGCGTGCCAGGTTAACCGGTTTGGCCAGATGCCCGATCATGCCCGCATCGTGACAGGCATGGATCTTGTCCGGTATGGCGTGGGCTGTGAGGGCAATAATAGGCACCCAGGGCAGGCGGCCTTCCTGTTGCAGCTTGATCACTGCCCGCGAGGTTTCAAAGCCGTCCATGTCCGGCATTTCGCAATCCATTAGTACCAGGTCGAAGGGCTGTTCTGCGGACATCAAGACGGCGATCGCTTCCAGCCCGCTCTCCGCCACTTCTGTCTCGTAGCCCAGTTTTTGGCACAGCCCTTCGGCCACCATCAGGTTGATGTGGTTGTCGTCCACAATCAGCAGGCGGCCGCCGGACAGGCCTGGCAGGCTGTCTGCGACGGGTTCCGAGGTAAAGGTATCGGCGCGTTCTGTGGATGGAATGGGGAGCCGGAACCAGAAGCGCGAGCCCTGTTTGGGCTGGCTGTCCACACCGATTTCTCCTCCCATGATTTCTACCAGTTGCCGGCAAATGGCAAGCCCGAGGCCGGTGCCGCCGTAACGCCGGCTGGTGGAACTGTCACCTTGCTGAAAGTGATCGAAGAGTCGACGTTGTTGTTCCTCGGAAATACCGATACCGCTGTCATGCACTTCAAAAAAGGCGTAATCCGCGTTGCCCGGGTCCCGTTGCACCCGCACGGTGATAGTGCCGTTGTCGGTGAATTTCACCGCGTTGCTGATCAGGTTTACCAGAATTTGTCGTAGCCGCACCGGGTCGCCAAGGCAGCGTTCACCCACGTGAGGAGCAATCTCCAGGGTCAGGGTGTTGGAGTGAACGTGGGCCTTGTGCTGGAACAGGGCCAGGGATTCATTGATCAGGTTGAACAGGTTGAAGCTGGTTTGCTCGATGGGCATTTTGCCCGCTTCGATGCGGGAATAATCGAGAATGTCGTTGATCAGGTTCAGTAGGCTGTTACCGGACTGTTCAATCACGTTCAGGTTGTGGCGTTGCTCATCATCCAGGGGGGTGCCCTTGAGCATGTCCACGGTGCCGATAATGCCGTTTAGCGGCGTGCGAATTTCGTGGCTCATGACGGCCAGAAATTCGCTGCGCGCACTGAGTGCAGCGTTCAGCTCGCCGGTGCGTTCGGTGACGCGTTGCTCCAGTACTTCGTTGGCTTCGCGCTGAATGCGGGCATTCTCGCTTTTCAGTACGGTCATGCGATGTGCCAGCGCAAACGACAACAGCAGTGCTTCTGTAAAGGTGCCCAGCTGCATGATGTTTTCCAGTATCCAGCCGCCATCGATAAGCTGAAACGTTTTCAAAATATAGGCCATGGTGGCCAGTGCCACGGCGGTAAATGCCAACAGAAAATAGCGGGCGGGGCTGTAGCCCTGCCGGATCAACCAGATAGACAGGGCGATGGCGATAAGCGGCCAGGGCAGGATAACGGCAGTGCTGGCCTGGATGAAAAAATGAAAATTTACCAGCGTCAGCGGTGCAAAGAGCGCCAATACGCTGGCGGTGGCCACCAGCCAGCGATTGATGGCGGGGGCGCGCTTTTTCAGCTCCAGAAACTGGCAAGTAAACAGAATGGAAAATGCCAGCGTGAGCAGGTTCAGGATTGGTAATGAGTAATGGTTCCACAGCGTGGCCTGGGGCCAGAGCCACTGATAACTCAGCCCTTCGCGGGTGAACAGGTTCAGGGTGAACGTGCCCAGATAGAGAACATAAAGCAGGTAGCTGCGGTCCCGGATGGAGACAAATATCAGCAGGTTGAACAGAAAGATGGCCACCATGGCGCCGAAATACAGCCCATAAAAAATGGATACCTGGGTGTCTTGCTGGTTGAAGGCGATGGGCGACATCAGCGAGATCGGCAGCTCAATGACATTGTCGCCCTGGGCACGCAGCAACAGATAACGTTGCGCATTCACCGGCAGATCAAGGGTGGAGACCAGGTGATTGTGGGCAAAGGTGCGGGTGTCGAAGGGAACGCGATCGCCAAGGCGGTTGTGCCACAGCCGTGTGCCTTGCCGGTCGAACAGGTAGAGGTCGAGATAGTCCAGATGGGGGCGTCCCAGTCGGACAAACCACAAGGCCTGTTGGCTCTGGTTGTCGATCGGTACCAGGAACCACTGCAATCCTTCACGAAAGCCCAGTGAAGGGTACTTGTCGTGAATTTCTTCGCCTTCGCCATCGATAAAAGCCCGCAGGGCCATTTTCGGGCTATAGGCGTGCTGGCTATCGGCGAGCCATTGCATGCCCAGAGACGCCTGGTAGCTGTCCTGGTTATCGGTGAGGGTCAGGCTGTGGGCTGACGTGGCCAGCACGAGCAGCAAAAGGCTGGCAATCCCCTGCCTGAAGATGACGAATCCCTGTGTCATTCCCGATCCTGTTATCACTGTTATGTGGATACGGAGTTGGTGTTATTGATTCATTTTACAGAATTTACCGTAGTCACTGGAACTGTGCGACAAACAACGTCTCGAAATGGGTGACTTAACGGAAAAGGAGTCCTGTATGAAAGTCATTATGCGTAATGCACTGGTATTGTCCTGTTCACTGATTGCTGCCCCGGGTGCGTTTGCGGCCGGTCCCTACATTGGCGGTAACTACAGTCAGATCCAGTACGACAATGAAGAATTCGATACGGACACCCTGAAAATCGACTCGGCCACGGTTAATGCCGGGTTTGAGTTTACCGATTTTCTGGCGCTGGAAGCGCGTGGTGGCCTGGGGTTTGATGAAGATTCCCAGGGTATCGCGGACTTCGAAATGGACCACCTGTACGGGGGTTACGTGAAGCTCGGCGCGCCCATTGGCGAAACAATCCGCCCGTATGTCATCGGCGGTTATACCAAGGTGAAAGGCAAGGTATCGGCCAATGGCACGGTAGCCGGTGTGGACTACTCCTACAGCGATACCGAAACGTTTGAAGACGAGTCTTATGGTGCCGGCCTGGATTTCAATATCACCGATACCGTTGGCGCCAACCTTGAATACATGCGCTATGTGGATACCGATGAAGAGGAGATTTCCGGTATCAGCGTGGGGCTGCGTTCCGCGTTCTGATTGCGGTAGCCAACACAAGGACACCAAAAAGCCCCTCCCAGTGAGGGGCTTTTTGGTGGTGGCAGAGGCTGCCTGTTGGCGTGCATCAGTCTCCGGGGGCTGCTGCGTTGATCGCTTTTTCCAGGTTGGGGCGAAATGCGGTGTTCACGCCGAGTTTCATCATGGTCCAGTAATGCCCGCTGATGACCCGTTCGACCAGCAGGCTGCGCGAGGAGGGCTGGAATTTGAGCATCTGCTCCAGTGGAGTGCGCTTCACCTGACGCATGATGTCGGTATGCAGCTGTGAATCTCCGAAATCGTAGGGCTCGTCATCAAAGGCGCGCAGTAACAGCTCGATCCAGACCGCATAAAAATCATCGCTGACCCGGGTATCTTTTTTGCGGGCACCCAGCTCCAGCAGCAGGGTGTCCAGAGCGCCCCATTCCTTGTTGATGGCGGTGCGTACCAGGCGTTTCAGCAATTCGGCATCCTGCTCTGGCAGGCGCTTTACCGCGCCAAAGTCGTAGATCACGATGGTGCCATCCGGGCGGAAGGCAAAGTTGCCAGGGTGAGGGTCGCAATGGACCGCACGTAACTGAAAGATTTGCTGGCCGATGGCATCGAAGAGTCGCTCACCCAGCTGGTTACGGGTGCTCTGGTCGAAGCCGTGCGCATCGTCCACCTGGTCCAGTGCGGTGCCGGTTTCGTAACTCAGTGTCAGCACCTTCTCGCTGGAGAGGGTCGGGAAAACCCGGGGGATCACCAGCCAGGGCTGGTCCTGGTGGAAGACCTGAAAATGCTCCAGGTTGTTGGCTTCCTGCCGGTAATCCAGTTCCTCATGGAGCTGATTGCGAATTTCCCTGAATACCGCATCCAGTGCCGCTTCATCCACTTTCAGCAAACTGCCCAGGCGCAGAATGCGGCGCAGGTGCTTCATGTCCGAGTCGATGGATTCCTTGACTGCCGGGTATTGCACTTTTACCACCACCTCGGCGCCGTCCGGGGTCAGCGCGTAGTGCACCTGGCCAATGGAGGCCGCGGCAAAGGGTTGTTCATCGAACCGGGTGAATAATTCGTTGAGCGGCGCGCCGAGTTCGCGCTCCAGTTGCCGCCGTATCACATGGAACGGCATGGGGGCGGAAGCATTCTGGAGGACTTTCAGCTGATCGCTGATTTCGGCAGGCAGGATGTCCTGCATCTGGGAGGCAATCTGGCCCACTTTCATGACCGCGCCTTTCATCTCCCCAAGCGTTGCTGCCACTTCCTTGCCGATGTGTTGCAGCAGCTTTTCCCGGTCCGCCGCTTTGGACTGGTCTGACTGAAAAAGCCCTTTGACTTGGTGGCCCGCCACCCGGGTTGCGATAGAGGTGGTCATGCCGGTGAGGCGGAACAATCGGCCAGTAGCGGTGGTGGGGCGTTTTCGGCGACGGTCGTCGGCCATGGGTAAAACCTCGCGGGTTTTCTTGTTATGTCTACAGTTGCATCAAGGCTAGCGCCATGGGAGGCGTGTGCACAAGGTGAAATGGTGACAGAAGGGGCGGGTGGCGCCTGTAAGAGGGAAGGCAAAGAAAAGGGGCCCAAATCGGGGCCCCAAAAGGAGAGTAAGCAGAATTAAAACAACACGGTTTACAGCATTAACGGTAAAACAGAATCAGGAGCGTTTTTCGCCGGTGGAAACCAGTTCGTTGAACAGTTTCTCGCCTTCTTCGCGAGCCGTGGCAACAGCGCCCAGGCCGGCCAGCAGGTACTCATTGGTTTCTTCGGCTTTCTCGCCGCGCTCTTTCTTGCCGGCTTCCAGCAGTTTTTCGTACAGGGCCTGACGCTTTTCCGGAGCGCTGTCGAGCAGTTCGCGGGCGGCAACCAAGGCGCCACGGCTTGCCAGCAGGGCTTTGGGCTTGCTTTCGGCATCGTCGCCAAAGGCTTTGGAGCCGTTTTCGACGTATTTGTTGAGCAGCTCTTCGGAGCCTTCCTCGGCCTTTTCATAGGCGCCCAGGCCTGCCAGGTAGAGCTTGTTGCCCAGTTCCTTGGCACGGTTTACTAGAGATTCGCTTTGTTCGCGGAGATCTTTCAGTTCGCCCATTTCGATCATTCCTTAACGTTGTCCGGTGAAAAAGAAAAAATTTCGCTGCAACGTTTGTCGCGCTGCGTGGACAAAGAGTAAGGATTCTTTCGGCTAGAGCTGCGAGGAAGTGTCTAACAATTAGACACGGGAAAAGTGACGGTGAAGTTCCAAGGTGTGATATCCATCAAAGTCAGTACGCCAAACCGACCATGGTCGGGATTTCGTCTCATGCGTACACTGGCAAAAAAGACTGTACCGGCTTAGAGAGAGCGACATGATTGAAAAGTTTATCGCCAAGGTGCCCTCCCGAATCTGGGCGGATGGCCGCCCGGCCCGTGCCCGCCAATGGGAGGCCGAATTCAATGTGGCGTCCTGGGTGCGTATCGCTGGTTCACCGGGCAAGGTGCAGCTGCTGGTGCGCTATATCGATAACAAGAATGACAAGGCGGTGTTGGTGGATACGGCCGATGTGGGCGGCGAGGGCAGTGCCCTGTTGTCAGGGTCCATTCGGTTGAAGTTGAGTGCCGAGGTGGAGCAGGTGCAGATTTCCCTGCGTCTGGCGGACCCCGCCATGACCCATGTGGTGGAGGAGCTGTTCATGCAGCGACGCGGTGCGGCACTGAAGTCTTCCGACAAGTTGATTTCCAACTACTGATTCTGCTTTCCGTTCAGTCGGTTGCCTGAATGCTTGTGTCAGCCTTGTCAGCCTTGTCGGCTGACGCGTTGCGGGGCGGCCGGCCTGTCCGTGTCTTCGCTGTCCTGCGCACGCACTGTGGCGTCGCCGTTGTCGATCAGCGATTCCGGCCAGCTCTGAAAATCCAGCCCGGTGAGCCGGTTCAGGTTCCTCAGGGCCGTTTCGGGGCGGTGTTTGTGTAAGGTCAGTATCTTGCTCATGGCACTGTTCCCTGTGGTTTGGGATCAATAAAGCGAGAACTGTGCCAGTCGCGGGTTGCCATTTTTTTCTTTTCATAACAAAGACTTAAAAATTTGCTATGAAAAAGGGTACAGGGTGGCCGGCGGGGTGCGGCAGCAAGTGACAATTTTGGTAACCCCTGCCGCGAGCCCGCCCTGTGCGGTTGCCTGGTCTGCCTAGTCCAGGAAAAAGTCCGGTAGCAGCTGGTTGTCTTCCAGTGCCGGGTCGACTCGATACGGGCTGAAATCCGTCGTGCCGGTTTCTCTCAGAATCTCTTCATCAATGAAAAACTGCCCGGAGGCGCTGGCCATGGGGCGAGACAGGATGGCGTGGGCGGCATCGGCCATGATGGAGGGCTGGCGCGCAGCCTGCACCGCCGGTACGCCGCCGAGCTGATTCTGCACAGCGGCGGTGTTGATCACGGTTTTCGGCCACAGCGCATTCACAGCGACTTTCCCCCGGTATTCATCGGCCATCCCCAGTACGCACAGGCTCATGCCGTATTTGGCCATGGTGTAGGCCACATGGCGGCCAAACCAGTGTGGAGTCATGTTCAGTGGCGGGGACAGGTTGAGAATGTGGGGGTTCTCCGCCTTGCGCAGGTGTGGCAGGCACAGCTTGCTGGCGAGGAAGGTGCCGCGGCTGTTGATCTGATGCATCAGGTCATAGGACTTCATGCTGGTGGCTTCGGTGCCGGTGAGGGCAATGGCGCTGGCATTGTTGACCAGGATGTCAATGCCGCCAAAGGTAGAAACCGCCTTGTCCACGGCGGCCTGCAGCTGGTCTTCGTGTCGAATGTCTCCCACGCAGATCAACGGTGTGCCGCCGGCCTCGCGAATTTCGTCAGCGGCGGTATACAGGGTGCCGGGTAGTTTCGGGTGGGGTTCTGTGGTTTTGGCGAACAGGACGATGTTGGCGCCGTCGCGGGCGGCACGCACCCCGATAGCCTTGCCAATGCCGCGGCTGGCGCCAGTGATGAACAGGGTTTTCCCTTTTAGTGGCGGTGTGCTCATGCTGCTCTCCCGAGCTTTGTGCAGATTAAAGAGGAAACCTACCAAGCGCTTGGTTTGTTGGCAAGTAAACGAGAGTTACTTGTCTCGGCAGCGCGGTGACGCTATGGTGGCCTATTCGGTCATTTGGGGCCAGCGTAGCGTAATCGGAATGCAGTCATGACAATTCTAAAAATGGACCCGACGGAGTACTCCGTATCAGCAGAATATCTGGCGTTGTTGCTGGATGTGTTGTCCCGGCGTGGTGTGGCCACGGAAACGTTGCTGGCAGACACCCGCATTGAACCCGGTTGCTGGCGCGACCCCCAGGCGCGCATCACCGCCCAGGATTTTGAAGTGGTGGCGACACGGGCCATGGCGTTATCCGGTGAACCCTGGCTGGGCTGGGAGCTGGGCGCGTCCATGACTCTGTCGTCCCATGGTTTTCTTGGCTATGCGGCCATGAGCAGTGCCACTCTGGGAGAGGCGCTGGAGCTGGCGGTGAAATATTTCCGTACCCGCAGCACCCTGGTGCAGCTGGAAACCTTTACCGATGGCGACATGGCCGTGATGCAGATCAACGAGCTGTTGGCATTGGGTGACTTGGCACCGCTGATCATGGAAAGCCTGTTTTCCAGCTTCCATTTCATGGGTGAAAAACTGGTGCCGGGGCTGGATGTGATTGGTGAGTTGCGTTTTTCCTACCCGGAACCCGATTATTTTGCGCGCATGCGCCCGGTGATGCCGGTGCCGGTCTATTTCGATTGTGCCTATAACCAGATGCGTTTTCCGGTGGAGCGGATGCAGTACCCGCTGCAGTTTGCGGATCCCCGCCTGGCGAGAATGGCGGCGGACCAGTGTGAGCAGGAAATGGCCAGCATCAAGCTGCCGCCGCCGTTGCTGGGGCAGGTGCGGCGGATCATTCTGGGCGGTGGCGGCCGCTTCCCCGGGGTGGAAGAAGTGGCCGGCGAGCTGCATATGTCATCGCGGACCCTGAAGCGCAAGCTGCAGCAGCTGGGCACCAGTTACCAGGAAGTGCTGGATGGGCTGCGTAAAGGGCTGGCGGTGGAATATCTCACTCAGTCGGAAAAAACCGTGGACGAAATTGCGATGACGCTGGGGTATTCCGATGCGTCGAATTTTGCCCGCGCGTTCCGCCGCTGGACTGCGCGGAGTCCGTCAGATTATCGCCCATAGCGTGGCGCCTGAGCCGTAATGCTGGATGGTCGGTTGGTGCCGGTTTGGCGTTGAATCTGGTCTGTGGTTGCCATGGGTTGCGTTACTTAAGGAGAGATTATGGCCTCGCTTCATCCCCGTCTTGCTGCCGACACCCGGGCTTTGGGAGAAACAGAGCTTTGCTGGTTGCGGTGGATGAACGATCAGCGATTTGCCTGGATTGTGGTGGTCCCCAAGCGGGACGGACTGCGTGAGTGGCACCATTTGCCTGTGGATGAGCAGCAGGCGTTGCTGGCACAGGTGAATACGCTGGCAGGCCAGCTTGAACAGGTGACCGGCGCAGACAAGATCAACATCGGTGCGCTGGGGAACATGGTGCCGCAGCTGCATGTGCATATCATCGCCCGCTTTGCGGATGACCCTTGCTGGCCTGGGCCGGTGTGGGGGCAGGGGCAGCCTGAGCCCTGGCCAGACAATCAGCAGCCGGCCTGGATTGCCGAGTTGGCGTTGACCGACGATGTGGTAACCGCAGGAGGGCGTTAATGGCGGGGTTGTTGCCGGTGACGGTTCAGTGTCCACATTGCTGGGAAGCCATCGAGGTGTTGGTGGATCCCTCGGTGGAAGAGCAGGAGTACGTGGAGGATTGCCAGGTGTGCTGCCAGCCGCTGTTGTTCACGGTGGCGGTGCCGTTTGGCAGTGACGAGCCGCAGGTGGAGGTGCGGCCGGAGAATGAATAGAAGCGAGCCACCCGCTGTGAGCTGTAACGCTGGGTGATTCTGCTCTAATAGTGCTGGCCTTTAGCGCCGCGCGGCAAGTGTTGGAGCGCGACCACTGCTGTTTTCGTTAACCTCAAACATGTGCCGCGTTGTGGCTTGAGGCTTGCAGCTTGTTGCTGACTATTTGTCGATATGTCCCAGCGTCCGCTCCGGGCAGACTGCATCCCGTACCCGTCGTTTCAGCTCGGTGATTTCCGGAAAGCCGCCGTCCTTTTTCCTGTCCCAGATTGGTTGCCCGTTGGCCTCAATCCAGAACACGCCGCCGGTGCCCGGTTGCAGGGCCACTTCGTCCAGTTCATCACTGAAGGTGGCGAGCAGCTCCTGCGCATACCAGCCGCTACGCAGCAGCCAGTTGCACTGGCTGCAATAATGGATGACAACGCGGTTGGCGGGCATCAGGGGGTATTGTTGCCTGCCAGGAAGCGCTGCATCTCGGGATCGTTGAGCATGCGGGTGATGGCGCCGCTGAGAATCTCGTTGACCATGGTCTGGTTACGATCGGCGGTGGGGGTGAGCGGCAGGTCGTGGACTACGCTGCTCTTGTAGGTGCCGGTATGCACCACATCACCACGGGTGGCTTCGGCGAGAAGCGTCAGTGACAGGGTGACTTCGTTTACCACCGAGCCTTCCTCAGGCACGTAGTCCAGCTGTTCCAGACGCACTTCCAGGCGGGTGGCGTCGGCACCGGCGTTGAAGGCGTTAAAGCCCTGGGTTTGCAGCCCTTTGCGCACGGCGTCTTCAATGGCGGCTTTCACGTCGTTGGCGGGCTGAACCAGGGCGGTTTCCTTGTAGACGCCGCCGCGGGTGCCGAAGGCGCTCTGGTCACGGGAATCCACAGCGATAACCTGCACCGGCTGATTCTGGCCGATATTGGCCGCTTCAACGTCTGCCTTGGGGGTCACGTTGATCATCTGTGGGCTCAGGGCGCAACCGGCAAACAGGGTGGTCGCGGTCAAAATCAGGGCTGCACGCAGCATGGTAACTCCTTAGTGGGTCGGTACGCTTAGTAGGTGCGCTTCAGTGACTCTTCCGCCAGGCGGAACAGGGCATCCTTGTACGGTGAGGCGGGCACATGGTCGATAGCCGCCAGGGCGATGCGGGTCTGCTCTGCTGCCTTGTCCACCGTATATTGAAGACCGCCGCTGGCCCGAACGGTTTCAACGATTTGTTCCAGATGCTCCAGGCCGCCGCTGCGAATGGCATCCTTGATCAGGGATGCCTGTTCAGGGGAGCCGTTGGCGATGGTGTAGATCAGCGGCAGGGTGGGTTTGCCTTCGGCCAGGTCGTCGCCCACATTCTTGCCCAGTTCGCTGGCGTCACCCTGATAGTCGAGCACGTCGTCGATCAGCTGGAAAGCGATGCCCAGGTGGCGGCCATAGGTGGCAAAGGCGTCCACATGATCGCTGACCTGGTCCGCGCCCAGCACGGCACCGGTTTCCGCCGCCGATTCGAACATCTTGGCGGTTTTGTGGTGAATCACCCGCATGTAGTTCTCTTCGCTGGTGTTGGGGTCGCGCACATTGATCAGCTGCAGTACTTCCCCTTCGGAAATGGTGTTGGTGCTCTGGGAGAAAATGTCCAGCAGGCGCGGGTGGCGCAGGGCAACCATGAGCTGCAGGGCGCGGGAAATCAGGAAGTCGCCCACCAGCACGCTGGCGGCGTTGCCCCACACTGCGTTCACAGTGGGGCGCCCGCGGCGCAGGTTGGATTCGTCCACCACGTCGTCATGGAGCAGGGTGGCGGTATGCAAAAACTCAATAATGGCGGCCACGTCCACGTGGCGATCGCCCTGATAGCCGGCGGCCCGGGCGCAAAGAATGGCGATCAGCGGGCGTAGCCGCTTGCCGCCGGATTGAATGATGTAATCGCCCACTTCGCGGATCAGGGGGACGTTGGAATCCAGGTGGTGACTGATAAACTGGTTCACCGCCTCGAAGTCGTCATCGACGACGGCATAGATAGCCTTGAAATCCATGTATTCAGGTCCAGACAAAGGGTGGCGCGACAGCGGGCAATGCTAGCAGTGGCTGGCGGGTAGTCAAGGAAACCGCAGCCCCCGTGATCACTGGGTCAAGGCGGGCAGGAAAGGCTTGTAGGTCCTGGTTGCTTCGCGTACACTTCGCGACCCAATTTCATCCTCTGCCTGGCTTGCAAGTGGTGGTGGCTGTTTCCCGCACTGTTACAGTGTTGTGGACGCCGTGGATCGCCCGCCTGAGTGGAGTTGTGCTGGAGCACACACATGTACGCAGTAATCAAAACCGGTGGTAAGCAGTATCGCGTTGAAGAAGGCGATGTTGTTCGCATCGAGAAAATTGAAGTAGCCACCGGCGAATCCGTTGATTTCGACCAGGTGCTGCTGGTTGCCAATGGCGACGACGTGAAAGTCGGCCAGCCCATGCTGGATGGTGCCAAGGTAACCGCGGAAGTGCTGGAGCAGGGCCGTCACAAGAAGATCAAGATTGTGAAGTTCCGTCGCCGTAAGCATTCCCGTAAGCAACAGGGTCACCGTCAGTGGTACACTGCGGTGAAAATCACCGGGATCCAGGGCTGATCCTTAAGACCTGATTTTTAGAAATTGAGTAGAGAGGATTGAGACATGGCGCATAAAAAAGCCGGTGGTAGTACTCGTAACGGTCGCGATTCGGAAAGTAAACGCCTTGGCGTGAAACGCTACGGCGGCCAGGTTGTCAGTGCAGGTGAAATCATTGTTCGCCAGCGCGGCACCAAATTCCACGCTGGCGTAAACGCCGGCATGGGCAAAGACCACACCATCTTTGCCAAGGAAACCGGTCGTGTGAAGTTTGAAGTCAAAGGCCCGCTGAGCCGCAAATATGTGGTAATCGAGCCTGTGGCCTGATCCTGAGGGATCGGTAAGAACCTGCTCGCGCTCTATACGCAACAGCGTTGCCACTGAAAAAGCCGCCAGGCAAGGCGTGAACCGTAGGGCCTGACGGGTCAAGTTCAAGGTTCACAACACAGCATGGCGGTTTTTTCAGTGGCAACCCGAAGGGCCGGGCCCCTTTTGCCGCCAGTTCGCGATTGCGATTGCTTATGTAGAATGACTACACGACACAAACGCAATCACGACCTGGCGACAAAATTGACACCGGCGCTGCTGTGTATAGAGCGCGAACAGGTTCTCAAAGCCCCGTGAGGCTCTCGCCCGCGGGGCTTTTTTGTATGTGTTTTCCGTGTTCCAAGTCGTACCTTATGCCGTAAAATGGCATCTACCCCGTTGAGAGTCTGTTCCCCATGCAATTTGTCGATGAAGCCACTATTGATGTCCATGCCGGAAAGGGCGGTGACGGCTGTCTGAGCTTTCGTCGCGAGAAATACGTGGAGTTCGGCGGGCCGGACGGCGGAGACGGTGGTGCCGGCGGTCATGTCTATGTGCAGGCCGATACCAATATCAACACCCTGGTGGATTACCGGTACGACCGTATTTTTAAGGCGCGGAATGGTGAGCCGGGCAAGGGCCGGCAGATGACCGGCAAATCCGCTGACGATGTCATTCTGTATGTGCCGGTGGGTACCACCGTGGTCGACCTGGATACGGAAGAGGTGCTGGCGGACCTGACTGCCACCGACAAGCCAGTGATGGTGGCCCAAGCCGGTCGTGGCGGGCTGGGCAATATCCACTTCAAGAGCAGTGTGAACCAGGCGCCACGTAAAACCACCAAGGGTAAGCCCGGCGAGTCCCGGCGCTTGCGTCTGGAGCTCAAGGTGCTGGCGGATGTAGGGCTGTTGGGTATGCCCAATGCGGGCAAGAGTACCCTGATTCGTGCCATTTCTGCGGCCAAGCCGAAGGTGGCGGATTACCCGTTTACCACCTTGATCCCGAATCTCGGGGTGGTGAAGGCGGATCGCTACCGCAGTTTTGTGGTGGCAGACATTCCCGGCCTGATCGAAGGGGCGGCGGACGGTGCTGGCCTGGGGATCCGTTTTCTCAAGCATTTGGCGCGCACCCGGTTGTTATTGCACGTGGTGGATCTGGCGCCCATGGACGGTTCCAGCCCGGCGAATCATATTGATGCGATCGCTGATGAGCTGGACCGGTTTTCCCCGGCACTGGCGGAGCAGGAGCGCTGGTTGGTCTTCAACAAGATCGACCTGATGGCCGATGACGAGGCCCAGGAGCAGGCGGATGCCATCGTGGATGAACTGGGCTGGCAGGGGCCGGTGTTCAAGGTTTCGGCCGCCGCCGGTGTGGGCTGTGAGGATCTGGTTTACGCCTTGATGAATGCCATTGAGGATCGCCGTCGTCTTGAGGAAGAGGATGCGGCCTACGCCGCCGCCCAGCAGGACCTGCGTGCCCGTCTGGAAGAAGAGGCACGGGAGAAGGTGCAGGAGCTCAAGGCGGAGTCGCGTCGTGCTCGCCAGAATGATAATGACGACGACGATGATGATCACGATGTGGAAATCGTCTACGAGCCGTAGCGCATTGTTTTGTCTGGCGAGTTGAGTGGCAGGAAATGCCAGATGTTCGGCCCGGGGAATAAGGAGTGAGCGTGGCAGATCGCCAGCGTTGGGTAATCAAGATAGGCAGTGCCCTGCTGACCAATGATGGCAAGGGGTTGGACTGTGCGCTCATGCAAACCTGGGTGGACCGCATGGTGGCGCTGCGTGAGCGCGGCATCGAAGTGGTTATTGTCTCATCCGGGGCGGTGGCAGAGGGGATGACCCGGCTGGGCTGGTCGGTGCGTCCGGATTCCGTGCATGAATTGCAGGCCGCCGCTGCGGTGGGGCAGATGGGGTTGGTGCAGGCCTGGGAGTCCCGCTTTCAGCAGCATCAGTTGCATACCGCCCAGGTGCTGCTCACCCACGACGATCTGTCTGATCGCAAGCGCTATCTCAATGCTCGCTCTACCTTGCTGACCCTGCTGGGGTTTGGTGTGGTGCCGGTGGTGAATGAGAACGATACCGTGGTCACCGACGAAATCCGTTTTGGGGATAACGATACCCTGGCGGCGCTGGTGGCGAATCTGGTAGAGGCGGACCGGCTGCTGATTCTCACGGATCAGGAAGGCCTGTTCGATGCGGATCCGCGCAACAATGCCGATGCTAATCTGATTCGCGAGGCCCAAGCCTCGGACCCGGCCATTGCTCGTGTCGCTGGTGGCGGCGGTTTATTGGGGCGCGGTGGTATGGCCACCAAGGTGCGGGCTGGCAAGTTGGCCGCTCGCTCGGGTGCGATTACCACTATTGCCTCCGGGCGTAGCCCGGAAGTGCTTATCGAGTTGGCGGATGGTCAGGGGCCGGGTACGACGTTGTTGCCGGATACCTCGCCCATGAATGCCCGCAAGCAATGGTTGGCCGGGCATTTGCAGATGCGCGGGCGCCTGGTGCTGGACGCCGGGGCGGTGGCGCGTTTGCGTGATGGCGGCTCGAGTTTGCTGCCGGTGGGAGTGGTGGATGTGTTCGGCCAGTTTTCCCGTGGCGAGATGGTGGCGTGTGAGGATCAGCAGGGCGAGCGGATCGGTTGTGGCCTGGTGAATTACGATGCGGCGGATGCGCGCCGAATTTGCCGCAAGAAGAGCGCCGAGATCGCAGAGGTTCTGGGCTTCATGAATGAGGAAGAGCTGATCCACCGGGATAATCTGGTGGTGTTTGACGCCGGAAGCCTGACGCCGGAGGCTTGACGCGAAGAAGCGAGGAGCGAGTTTCGAGAAGCGAAAGGCAAGGCCGGTTTGGATTTTCGAAATTCGCTTCGCAACTCGCTACTGATTTTCAGACATAAAAAAACCGGCTCAAGGCCGGTTTTTTTATGTCCACCAAGGGATCAGGCAGCCATCGCCTTGATCTTGGTGTTCAGGCGGCTCTTGTGACGAGCGGCCTTGTTCGGGTGAAACTTGCCCTTGCGGGTGGCTTTGTCCAGCACAGACACCGCTTGGTTATAAGCTTCCTGAGCGCTGCCTTGGTCGCCGGACGCAATAGCCGCGTTCACCTTCTTCAGGTATGTGCGCACCATGGAGCGCATCGCTGCGTTGTGCTGACGGCGATTTTCCGCCTGACGCGCACGCTTGCGTGCTTGCGGTGAGTTAGCCAAGGTCCTGCTCCTATCTAAAATTCGAGGTCAAATTCGGTTTACGACACTGGCCCTGTGGGCCGACCCGAGTATTGGAAGCCAATCTATGGTCAAAAAACACACGGGTCACGGTCTAAAGACGCGCAACTATGCCGATCAAGGCGGCCTGTGTCAATGGGAAAAGCCTGCTGAAATGATGATTGGCATGCGCCTCTCTGGCGGTTTGGGTGGCCTTTCGTTAACCTTCACCGGTTTCCTGGAGCGACCATGACTGATACCCCCGAGCAACCCCCGAAAAAGGCAGGTTTACTGGCGTCCACCGCCGTGGTGGCGACCATGACCATGCTGTCGCGGGTGCTGGGGCTGGTGCGTGATGTGGTGATCGCCCGAATGCTGGGCGCGTCCGCCGGCGCCGATGCCTTTTTTGTGGCCCTGAAAATTCCCAATTTCCTGCGCCGGTTGTTTGCCGAAGGGGCCTTTAACCAGGCCTTTGTGCCGGTGCTCAGCGAATACCGCAGCAATGGCAGCATGGCCGCCACGAAATTGCTGGTGGACCAGGTAGCCGGCACCCTGGGGGGCGCCCTGGTGCTGGTGACGTTGGTGGGGGTGCTGGCCGCGCCGGCGATTATCTGGGTGTTTGCACCCGGTTTTGGCGATGATCCGGTAAAAAGGGCGCTGACGGTAGAGATGCTGCGCCTGACGTTCCCTTATCTTTTCTTTATTGCGCTGACGGCGTTCGCCGGTGGCATTCTCAATAGCTGGAACCGCTTTGCCGTGCCGGCTTTCACTCCGGTATTGCTTAACCTGAGCCTGATCGGCTGCGCCCTGTTTCTGGCGCCGCATTTTGCCGAAGACCGCATGGCGGTGGCCCTGGCCTGGGGGGTGTTGATCGCCGGGGTGGTGCAGTTGTTATTCCAGTTGCCCTTCCTGGCCCGGCTGAATCTGATGCCGATTCCGCGCATGGGCTGGCGTGACCCGGGTGTGCGCAAGATCATGAAACTGATGGCGCCGGCCCTGTTCGGGGCGTCGGTCTATCAGCTCAACTCCCTGGTCAACACGATTCTGGCCTCCATGCTGGAAACCGGGTCGGTGACCTGGCTGTACTACACGGACCGGCTGATCGAGCTGCCGCTGGGCATTTTTGCGGTGGCCATTGGCACCGTGATTCTTCCCAGTCTGTCCAGCAAGCATGCAGATGCCTCGCCAGAGGCGTTCTCGCGCACCCTGGATTGGGCCATTCGCATGGTGCTGCTGATAGGCTTGCCCGCGGCGCTGGCGTTGTTCGCGCTGGCCGAGCCGCTGCTGTCTACGCTGTTCCACTACGGGGAATTTTCCGCCTTTGATGTGACGCAGACGGCGGCCTCGCTGCGGGCCTACAGCGCCGGGTTGCTGGCGGCCATGTTGATCAAGGTGTTGGCGCCGGGCTTCTACGCCCGCCAGGACACCCGCACTCCGGTGCGGATCGGGGTGTTGGCCATGCTGGCCAATATGTTGCTGGGTGCACTGCTGGTGTGGGAATGGCGCCATGTGGGGCTGGCCTCGGCCATGGCGCTGTCGGCCTGGTTGAATGCCGGGTTGCTGTATCTGGGGCTGCGCCGCAGTGGGGTGTATCAGCCGTTGCCGGGCTGGGCGTTGCAATGGTTGCGGATGCTGTTGGCAGGGGCCGCCATGGTGGCGGCTTGCTACTGGCTGTCGTTGCAGACGACGGTGTGGAATGAGGCCGGGGTGTGGTCGCGGGTTGGCTGGCTGTCGCTGATTGTGGCTGCCGGCGTGGTGATTTATCTGTCGTCACTGGTGGTGTTAGGTTTGCGGGTGCGCCATCTGCGCCGGTAGTGATTTCGTATTGTGGCGCCCGGGCGTGTGTCGTGGGCCTGCTCAACTCTGTATAATCGGGCGTCTTTTGATATGAGGGTGAGATGCGACTGATTCGCGGCATTCACAATCTGCGCGACACGCATCGCGGCTGTGTGGCCACCATCGGCAATTTCGATGGGGTGCATCAGGGCCATCAGCGCATTCTGGATCAGGTGATCGCAGAGGCCCGTCGTCGTGGATTGAAATCCACGGTGATGTTGTTCGAGCCGCAGCCCCAGGAATTTTTTTCTCCCCAGACCGCGCCGCCGCGGCTGATGTCGCTGCGCGACAAGTTGATCGCCCTGCGCGAAGCCGGTGTGGATCAGGTGCTGTGTGTGCGCTTTGATGAGCGTTTCCGCTCACTGACCGCAGAGGCCTTCGTGAAAGCCCTGTTGGTGGATGGTCTGGGCGTGGAATATCTGGTGGTAGGGGATGATTTCCGTTTCGGTTGTGGCCGGGACGGCGATTTTGCCTACCTGCAACAGGCTGGCCAGCAGTTCGGTTTTGCGGTGACGGATACCGCCACCTGTGAGGTCGACGGTGAGCGGGTGTCCAGTACGCGCGTGCGTGCGGCGTTGTGTGACGGCGATTTCGCTCTGGCAGAGCGCTTGCTGGGTCGGCCTTTTGCCATCAGTGGGCGGGTGCGCCATGGTGACAAGATAGGCCGGACCCTCGGCCTGCCCACGGTGAATCTGGCGCTGAAACGGTTGCAGTCCCCCTTGCATGGCGTCTTCGCGGTGGCGGTCACCGGTGCCGGGCTGGTGGATCAGCCAGGGGCGGCCAATATGGGCACGCGGCCCACGGTGAATGGCACGGAAAATCGCCTGGAGGTCTATCTGCTGGATTACAGTGATTCGGCGGGTGGTTCTGGTTCGGGCGACACACAGCACACGCATCAAGACAGCCTTTATGGCGCGCACCTGACCGTGGCTTTTCGCCATTATGTGCGCCCGGAAGAAAAATTCGCGGATCTGGACCAGCTCAAGACTGCCATCCGGCAGGATGTGGACGCGGTTCGGGCTTTTTTTGATATGCCTACGGTGTAATAAGCGGAATCATGACGGACTACAAGGCAACGCTAAACCTTCCCCAAACCGGCTTTCCGATGAAAGCCGGCCTGTCCCAGCGTGAACCTGCGCGGCTCAAAGAGTGGCAGCAAAAACAGCTGTACCAGAAGATTCGCGAGACCTTTGCCGGTCGGCCCAAGTTCATTCTTCATGATGGCCCTCCCTACGCCAACGGCGATATTCATATCGGCCACGCGGTGAACAAGATCCTCAAGGACATGATCGTCAAGTCCCGGACTCTGGAGGGCTTCGATGCGCCCTATGTGCCGGGCTGGGATTGCCATGGTCTGCCCATCGAGCTGATGGTGGAGAAGAAAGTCGGCAAGGCCGGACACAAGGTCGACGCCGGTACCTTCCGCAAGAAATGCCGGGAATATGCCAGCAAACAGGTGGCCGGGCAGAAGTCGGACTTTATGCGTCTGGGCGTGTTTGGCGACTGGGATAACCCCTACCTGACCATGGATTTTGCCTTCGAGGCGAACATCATCCGCTCGCTGGGCAAGATCGTGGACAACGGCCACCTGCAACAGGGCTTCAAGCCGGTGCATTGGTGTTTGGATTGCGCCTCCGCGTTGGCGGAAGCGGAAGTGGAATACGAAGACAAAACCTCGCCGGCCATCGATGTGGCGTTTCCGGTGGTGGATGTGGCGGACTTTGTTGCCCGCTCAGGCATTGAAGCCAGCGCCCCGGCGCTGGTGATCTGGACCACTACCCCCTGGACTCTGCCGGCCAACCGGGCGGTGGCAGTGCACCCGGAGCTGGATTATGTGCTGCTTTCCGGCGAGCAGGACGGCGTGGCCCGTGAGTTGCTGGTGGCTGAGGCGTTGGCCGATGATCTGGTGGCGCGCTGGGGGCTGGACAATGTGTCCCGTTCGGCGACCGTCACAGGCAGCAAGCTGGAAATGATGCCTTTGCAGCATCCCTTCCTGGAGGCCCAGGTGCCGGTCATCTTCGGTGAGCATGTTACCACCGACGCGGGTACCGGCTTGGTACACAGCGCCCCGGGCCATGGTGCCGACGACTTTGTGGTGGGCAAGCAGTACGACCTGGATCCGATCAGCCCGGTGCTGGATAACGGCCTGTTCCGCGACGATCTGCCGGTGGTGGGTGGCCTGCATGTGAGTAAGGCCAACGAGCCGGTGATCGAGGCGCTGAAAGACAGCGGCAATCTGGTCAAGTTGGCGAAAATTGAACACAGCTACCCGCATTGCTGGCGTCATAAAACGCCGTTGATTTTCCGTGCGACGGCGCAGTGGTTCGTGTCCATGGATCAGGCGGGCCTGTTGCCCCGTGCCCGTCAGGAAGTCGACAAGGTGCAGTGGCTGCCCGAGTGGGGCAAGGCGCGCATCGAAGGCATGCTGACCGATCGCCCCGACTGGTGTATTTCCCGTCAGCGTACCTGGGGTGTGCCGATCGCCCTGTTCGTGAACAGGGAAACCGGCGAGCTGCATCCGCAAACCCCGGCACTGATCGAACAGGTCGCCGAGCGGGTGGAGAAAGAAGGCATTGATGCCTGGTTTGATCTGGAGCCGGCGGAGCTGCTGGGTGACGACGCGGATCAGTACAGCAAGGTCACCGATACACTGGACGTCTGGTTTGACTCCGGTGTTACCCATTATTGCGTGCTGGACCAGCGCGAGCAGCTGCGCGCGCCGGCGGACCTGTATCTGGAAGGCTCGGATCAGCATCGTGGCTGGTTCCAGTCGTCACTGCTGACCAGCCTGGCGATTCGTGATGCGGCCCCATACAGCACCGTCCTGACTCACGGTTTCACCGTGGACGAGCACGGTCGCAAGATGTCCAAGTCAGTGGGCAACGTGATTGCCCCGCAGGAAGTCTGGAATGACCTGGGCGCGGATATTCTGCGCCTGTGGGTGTGCGCCACGGATTATCGGGGCGAGATGTCCGTGTCCAAGGATATCCTCAAGCAGATGGGCGACAGCTATCGCCGTATCCGCAATACCAGCCGTTTCTTGCTGTCCAATCTGAGTGGTTTCGAGCCGGCCACGCATGCGCTGCAGCCTGAGCAAATGCTGGCGCTGGATCGCTACATCGTGGACCGGGCGTTGCAGGTGCAGGCCGAGATCAAAGACCTGTACGACGGTTATCACTTCCATCAGGTTTATCAGAAGCTGCATAACTTCTGCGCACTGGATCTGGGCGGTTTTTACCTGGATATCATCAAGGATCGCCAGTACACCACTCAGGCCGATTCCGTGGCACGGCGCTCCTGTCAGACCGCCTTGTACCATATTGCCCAGGCGCTGGTGCGCTGGATGGCGCCGGTGCTCAGCTTCACCGCCGAGGAGATCTACGAAAACTTGCCCGGCGAGCGGCTCGATTCCGTGTTCCTGGCCGAATGGTATGACGGTCTGTTTGCGCTGGCCGATGATGCCGATATGGGGCGGGCGTTCTGGGACAAGGTGCAGGACGCCAAGCAGGCAGTGAACAAGGCCATTGAAGGGGCCAGGGCCGCCAAGTTGATCAAGGGTAGCCTGAGCGCCGAGGTCGTGTTGTTTGTGGATGCCGAGCAGGATGCGTTGTTGCGGCGCCTGGGTGATGAATTGCGTTTTGTCACCATTACTTCTGCCGCTGTGCTCAAGCCACTGGCGGAAGCGCCGGCGGAACTGGAAGACACTGCTGTGGCGGGATTGAAAGTACAGGTGCTGGCCTCGGATCACAGCAAGTGTGCTCGTTGCTGGCATCACCAGCCGGATGTGGGCAGTCACGCTGAACACCCGGAATTGTGTGGGCGCTGTATCACCAATGTGGATGGTGACGGTGAGGTTCGACACTATGCCTGATAATACGCCGAATGCCGGACGCCAGACGCCGGACAGTGAAAAGAAACGATTGCCCGGCCAGCTTGGCTGGTTATGGCTGACGGCTTTGATCATTGCGTTGGACCAATGGACCAAGCATGAAGTGGTCGCGGTGTTTTCCCTGTATGAACGGCTGGAAGTCTTTCCGCACTTCAATCTGACCCTGGCCTATAACAGCGGCGCCGCATTCAGTTTTCTGGCCGATGCTGGCGGCTGGCAGCGCTGGTTCTTTACCGCTATCGCGGTGGGCGCCTCGGTGATGATTTTGATCTGGCTGGCCCGGCTTACCGCTGCCGAGAAACTGCAAGGGGTAGCCCTGTCGCTGATTCTTGCCGGTGCCCTGGGCAATTTCTACGATCGATTGGTGCTGGGGCATGTGGTGGATTTCCTCGACTTTTACTGGGGCGATTATCATTTCCCGGCCTTTAATATCGCTGACACCGCCATCACTATCGGCGCCGGATTGATTCTGCTGGATATGCTGCTGGGAGCCAGAAAGGAGCCCAAAGACAATGACTGAGTTACTGCGCGCAGGCCCGGAGACCCGGATTACCCTGCATTTTGCCGTGCGCCTGATGGACGGCACGGACCTGGATTCCACCTTCGATGGTGAGCCGGCCTCTTTTGTGTGGGGGGATGAGTCCCTGCTGCCGGGCTTTGAAAATGCCATTCGTGGTCTCAAGGCCGGTGATCGTCGCAGCGTTTTCCTGGAAGCCGCCAAGGCGTTCGGGGAGTACAACGAGCAGAATGTGCAGCATTTCACCCGCGACACCTTTGCCGAGCACGATTCCCTGGAGCCCGGCATGGTGCTGAGTTTCGCCGATGCGGCCGGTGCCGAGCTGCCAGGCGTGATCGCCAAGGCGGACGATGAGTGGGTGATGGTGGACTTCAATCACCCGCTGGCAGGGCGGGATCTCACCTTTGAAGTGGAAATTATCGGTATCGAACGTCACGCCCCCGAGCAGCCTGTAACCCTCAATTGACTGTTGACGGTGGACAGCCGCCGGTGAAGAGAGGAACGTTCATGGGTAGGCGTTCAAACAGCGGGCAGGAGGAATGTTTCTGGCTTTCCGCTGTCCATTATCCACAGTCAACTATCAGCTGAATTATGGAAATTCGTCTCGCTAATCCCCGTGGCTTCTGTGCTGGCGTGGATCGTGCCATCGACATCGTCAACCGCGCTCTGGAAGTGTTCGGGCCACCGATTCATGTCCGTCACGAAGTGGTGCATAACCGCTATGTGGTGGAGGACCTGCGTCAGCGCGGCGCGGTGTTTGTGGAAGAGCTGCACGAAGTGCCGGACGACGCCATTGTTATCTTCAGCGCCCACGGTGTCTCCAAAGCGGTGCAGGATGAGGCCGAGCGGCGCCAGCTGCAGGTTTTCGATGCGACCTGCCCGCTGGTCACCAAGGTGCATATGGAAGTCATTCGGTATGCCCGTGAAGGCCGCGAAAGTATCCTGATTGGTCATGCCGGCCATCCGGAAGTGGAAGGCACCATGGGGCAATACGACAAATCCTATGGCGGTGACATTTATCTGGTGGAAGACGAAGCCGACGTGGCGAGCCTGACGGTGCGCGATGAGAGCAAACTGGCCTTCGTGACCCAGACCACCCTGAGTGTGGACGATACCGCCAGAGTCATTGATGCCTTGCGCCAGCGCTTTCCGGCCATTCTTGGTCCCAAGCGCGAAGATATCTGCTATGCCACCACCAACCGCCAGGATGCCGTACGCCAGCTGGCGTTGGAGTGTGGTCTGGTGCTGGTGGTCGGTTCGATAAACAGCTCCAACTCCAACCGGCTGCGTGAGCTGGCCGAACGCTGCGGTGCCGATGCCTACCTGATTGACGAGCCGTCGCAGATTGATGCGGACTGGCTGAAAGGGAAAACCACTGTCGGTGTCACCGCCGGCGCCAGCGCGCCTGAAGACCTGGTGCAGCAAGTCATCGCCACCCTCAAAGGCCTGGGAGGCGAAGACGCCGAAGAAATCCCTGGCCGTGAAGAAAACATCCGCTTCTCCATGCCCAAGGCGCTACGCCCGTAGCGCCTGTCCCGCTTGTTTGACCGTTCATTCCCCGCGTTAAGATCTGGTTCTTTAGGTTAGGCAAAAAAATGCGCCAGTCTACGATTAAAGTGTGAGCCTTCTCACACACTAAAGTACCAAAAATCATTATTTTTCAGCAGCTTATACCGTTCGGCGACAGCAAGGCTCCGCTGGTCTCCATTCAATTGAAGGCATATCCGCCCTTGCTAGAGTGATACCACGAATAAAAACCGATAGGCCGGGGCAGGGATGAAAACAGAATCAAAAAGCCGCAACCAGCGTGGTTTTACTGTCATCGAATTGATGGTTGGAGTTGTTGTGGCGGGCGTTCTTCTGGCTATCGCCGTACCGACGTTTAACGACTTTCAGGCAAGAAATGCGCTCCGATCTACCTCCGCTGACTTTATTGCTGCGGTAAACACGGCACGCATTCAGGCGATCAACCTCCGCACTTCCGTGGTCCTCAAACCGATTTCAGGCAATGACTGGGGGGCTGGCTGGATGATTGAATATCCGGCATCGGTCATCACAGAAGAAAATCAGCAGTTTCAGCCAACGGGTAGCGGAAAAATTGTTTCTGAAGATGGACTAAGCGAAATCGAATTTCGCAGCAATGGTCTGTCGGGTGCGGGTGAGGCGGAGTTCTCTTTATGCGATGACCGCAGTGGAGAGCAAGGAAGAACGATAACCGTATCGCCGTTTGGCAAGGTCACCAACGAAGTGAAGAGTTGTAGCTGATGAAGATCACAGGAAAACAACAACGGGGTGTGGGGCTTATCGAGGTAATGATGGCCTTGCTGGTACTGGCAATCGGCGTGCTTGGTTATGCGGGAATGCAGCTTACCGCCCTGAAAGCGGCAGAAGATGCCAACAACCGTGCACAAGCAACTTTGCTGGGTCAGGATGCGTTGGAGCGCTTCCTGACCAATGAAGCAGCAATGGCGGCATACACAAATGTCGATGAATGGCCAGATAGGAGTGTGACTCCTGGGAAAAAGCCGGCAGAGCTGAATGATTGCATTACCAAGTCCTGTAGTTCCGATGATCTGGCTTCCTGGGATATCAACATGCTGGCTTGGCAAGCTGCGAATCGATTGCCGGGTGGGATGATCGCCGTAGACGAGTGCCAGCATGCCGCCGGGATCAGTTGTGTCGTCATTAGCTGGAACGAAGATGAGCCTGGTGACTGCATGACCAATGATGGAGTGAACACGGATGAAGGGACGTCTTGCGTGGTGCTAGAGGTGGCGCGATGAAAAAAAGTAAAGGGTTCAGCCTGGTTGAATTGATGGTGGCGATGCTGCTCGGGCTGCTGATAACCGGGGCAGCCTTGCAATTATTTCTTGCTAACCAGCAATCGTTTGCCTTGCAGCAGACGTTGTCCCGCGTTCAGGAAAACGGGCAACTTTTCGTGCGTTTCCTCGTGTCTGATCTACGCAGGGCTGGTCTTGAAAGGGATGGAATTGCTGCGCTACCCCCTGAAAAAGGGATTCGGTTTACTCTTTCAGGAACAGTGCCGGGCTCGGATAACGGCAGTGATTATGATCGGTTGACGCTGGGCTATCACGGTCTGTCGGATTGTGAAGGCTCGGTGGTGAGCGACCTGACGGAAGTGGTGAATACGTATTTTGTGAATAGCGACGCTGAGCTTGTCTGTCAGGGAAATCTGACAGGCGGGAATGGTGTGGTGTTGCTGGATGGTATTGAGGCTTTTGAAGTGCTTTACGGCATTGATGAAAATAAGGACGGTTATGCAAACGTCAGTCGCTATGTTGAGGCTGGCTCTCAGGGCAGTTCACCTGTCATCGCTGTTCGATTTTCTCTTTTGCTCAAAGAGGAAAGCAATTCACTACCTGAAAGCGATGGAACACGGAAATTTTATGTGCTGACCAAGACTGTGGATGAGCCAGAAGACCGTTCTGTTCGTCGCATCTTTATGTCCACAGTCAAAATGCGTAACTACCAATGGGATGCTGTATGAATACCAATATCGTGACATGGCGACGCCAGCAGGGGGCTGCCTTGGTGGTCGCATTACTGATTCTGGTGGTGGTGTCCTTGCTTGGGGTGTCCGCCATGAAATCCAGCGTGTTTTCGGCAAAGGTGGCCACGGGCACCCAGGCTGATGCTATGACTTTTGAGGCTGCGGAAACCAGCCTGACGGGGGCCTATAAAGAGCTGAATGGCATGTCCGGTGCGGACCTTTATACCAATCTGGCGGGAGGGAAATGGCTCACCCGATGTGTGACGGAAGAAAATACCGCTAAAGCTGGAAACTGCGCCCAAGGCGATACTCTCGATTCCAGAGGATTAATTGTCGCGCAGTCTTTCTCGACATTGAATGGGTATGCGCTTGTGGAAGGGGCTGAAATTGGCACGTCGGCGGGTTCAATGATTGATGTGGACTACAAGGTGGCGATGCTGGGTGAGAGCTCCATGGCCAGTTTTAACCTGAACAACCATCACCTTCAGGAAGCGCTAAAGCGCGGCCTGAAGCCTGGCTCTGAAATCGAGTAGGGGGAGATATGAATACAGTAAAAACAGTCATGGGTCTAATGCTGGTTTGTGCGCTGTCACCTACGGGTGTGTATGCGGATGATACCGAAATATTTTTTGCCAAAGCGAACGCGGATAACTCGGAAAACAAACCAAAGGCTAATGTGCTTTTCCTGATTGATACGTCAGGGAGTATGGAGCGTGACGCTCCTAATAGTAATAGGACCAAAATGCAGGAATTGCAGTCTGCATTTTCAACAGTGATCGACAATCTGGGTTCGGATATTGATGTAGGACTTGCAAAGTTTAATGGCGGTTATGATGATTCAGCTTACGGAGGGTATGTTTTTTATCCTGTGTCAGAAATGAATGATGCTGCAAGAACTGAAATCAAGCAGATTGTGAATGGTCTGGAAGGTACTTCTAATACGCCTACCATGGAGGCATATAGTGAATCTGCCCGTTATATGCTGGGTTATAGTCCAAGTAATTATGCAAAGCGAGGCGAGGCGGTAGAAAATAAGCCTAGAAGGGCTGTTAATATATATGCATACAATGGGCGGCTATACACAAAAAGTGCGTACGACTCCCCTTCAAACTTAAATAATCAGTGCGAAAGCAATCACATTATTGTGATGACAGACGGTGATCCAACACGAGATTCTGACTACGGCTCTGTCCGTAATATTACTGGCAAGAACTGCAGTGGCAGCTATGACTGTCAAGCAGATCTTGCGAAATGGATCTATAACGATGGTGAGGATGTCAATGGAAGCAGGAAGTCCATAAAAACATGGCAGGTTGCCTTGGGCGTAGGAAAGAACTCAAGCCAAGCAAGAAATATGAAGAACGTTGCTGAGGCGGGGCTTGGTGATCCCTCTGCAGAAGTAAGGTTTGCTGATAATGCTGACGAGCTTGCTGCTGAGTTTAAAGAAATTCTGGATTTGGTGGACAAGGATTCTCGCACACTGTCTTCTCCTGGTGTGGCAGTGAACCAAATGAATCGCTTCCAGTATCTTGACCAGCTTTACTATGCTGTTTTTACCCCTAACAAGAACAGTAACTGGGAGGGGAACCTCAAGCGCTACCGTTTGAAAAATGGTGAGATTGTTGGGGTTTCCGGCGGAAATGCGATCGACCCTGATACGGGCTACTTCAAGAAGGATTCTCGCAGCCTGTGGAGTGATGAGGATGATGGGGTTGATGTGGAGAAAGGCGGTGCGCGCGGAGAGCTCGTTGATCGTGAGCTTTACTATAACGCAGGAACGGTAGCCAAAAAGCTGGACTGGCAAGAAGTAGAGGATGACCCGGAAGATTGGGCGGCATTCTTCGGGCTTGATGCTAACGCCCCGGACGATGAAGTTCTGGATGTTGCCAATAAACTAAAAGTGCAGTGGGGGGATCCCCTGCATAGTGCTCCGCTGCTAATTAACTATGGCGGGAATGAAAATAACAATATGATTTTTGTGTCCACGAATGGCGGCATGTTACATGCCATCAACGCGGATGATGGTTCTGAAAGTTACGCGTTTATGCCTGAAGAGTTTGTTCAGCAGGCGGAGAAGTATACCTCTGAGACGTATCCACTAACGAACGATAATCGGCGCCAGACATATGGCCTGGACGGTAGCTGGGTTGCATGGCGTAAACCCAATGCCACGGACCCGGTAACCGGAAAGCCTGAGCACGTTTATATCTATGGCGGGATGCGCCGAGGCGGGCGAACTTACTATGCACTGGACGTATCCAGTAAGACGTCTCCAAAAGTTAAATGGAAAATCGAGGGTGGGGTGACAAACGGTTTTTCTGACCTTGGGCAAAGCTGGTCCATACCAACGCTGACGCAAATAATGGTGGGGGACAAGAAGGTGCCAGTGCTTGTTTTTGGTGGCGGCTATAGTGCCAACGACAACGACAATCGACAGGGTAAGGCACGCAATTCTGGCGACTCAATGGGTAATGCCATTTATATCGTGAATGCAGAAACGGGCAAATTAATCTGGTCTACAAGTGGCGGTGAAATGAAATGGTCCGTGCCAGGTAGTATTTCTGTGGTCGATAAAAACCTGGATGGTCTGGCTGATTTTCTGTATTTCGGCGACTTGGGGGGGCAGATTTTCCGGGTCGATATCGATCAGAGTGGCGGCAAGAAGATGACGGTGCACCGGCTGGCTCAATTGGGTGGTGCGGGGGCCAGCGGTAATCGCCGTTTTTACGATGCCCCTGCAGTGGTCTACGTTGTCGAGGACGGGAAGAAAAAGCTTTATGTTGTTGCCGGCTCCGGTTACCGCTCGCATCCGCTGGATGAAAGTGTGGATGATGCGCTCTTTGTCGTAAAAGACGAGACAGCGATGACGACAGCCCAGGCGGCACCGACAGAAGTGGGCCTGGATGATCTGACAAATGCATCGGCAGAAACCCCTGCGACCACTGATAAGGGGTGGTTCTACCCCATGCAGGTTAATGGAGAAAAGATCTTAGCGTCTCCAACCGTGTATACCACGGTGGATGATGATAAAAATACCATTTCGGTTCTGGCGGCTACCTCTTATTCGCCTACCCGACAGGATCAACAGGAATCGCCATGTGCCGTTACATACGGTTCTGCAGCCCTGTATCGCGTTAACCTTCTCACCGGTTCAGGTGTTGATTATAACAATGATGGAGTGGCCGATGAGCCTCCGCGAACAGAGCTCAAGCAGACCGGGATTCCTCCAGCGCTTACAGACATGCCTGGTGGTAGTGATGGCAGTGGTGGCCCGACCGAAGGGGTCGGCTGTGTCGGCACCGAGTGTCTTGAGCTCAATGATGAAGGGTTTGATCACTTGAGAAAGCGTCGCTGGTACCAGATGGAAAAAGATGAAGCCAACCAGTTTAAGGTGGAGGCGATGCATCCATGAGCGCGCTCAAGATGGGAACTCGCAGTCAAGATGAAAGGGGTTTTACCCTGATCGAGTTGATGGTAGTAGTAGTGGTAGTGGCCATTCTGGCCGCTATCGCTTACCCCAGTTATACCCGCTATGTTCAAGATACTCGGCAGGCCGAAGCTCAAGGGGAGATGATGGCTTTATCGGGAGCCTTGGAGCGTTACCGCGCCAAGAATTTCTCCTATGAAGACGCGAATACTAAATTGTCGGAGTTGTCGCCAGTGCTTGCCAATAGTGACTATTTCTCTACGGCAATTTCAGTGACAGGGACCGGAAGCCAGCAGTATGAAATTACCACGACGCCGAAAACGGGCTTAATGACAGGGACGGAAGTGCTGAAGCTCAATAGTGAGGGGCAAACATGCATAAAAGTCTCTGGTTGCACTATTGGCACGGATGATTCCTGGAAAGAGCACTAATTGCAGTCTTCTGGTTTGGCCGTTTCCACTCTGGGGCGGCCAATCCAGTTCATGACAATTCTTCTCGCCGCGACGTTGTTGCATAGATAGAAGCTGCCGTTCTGGAAGTGGCTGTTGCCTCGGTTGTGGAATACGAGTGCATCTCCTTTGAATCGCTTCCAGACCAGCCGGGTCGCTCCTGGAAGTCGGTAGTGCTCAATAATTTCCGAAGCGCTCAGTGCCCCATCGTCATTTTGATCAAATCCCATCCATACCTTCTGTGTCTTCTCGAACTTGCTGCATCCTGTCTGTCCGTCGCAGAGCATGCGGTTGCCATCAGTGATCGCGCCGGCGCGGGCCTGCCGGATCAGGCTGTGTAATGTCATTGTGGCCGTGCGTACCTGGTAACGAGGAAGGAGGTCGTTCCAGGCATGTGATACGCAGACAAGAAGGATGCCGGCTACGGAGAGGCCCACTAATAATTCAAGCAGTGTGAACCCTTGCTGCTGTTGGTATCGATAACGGGGCATCGGCGCGGCTCCTATGACTCTTCTATGGAAGCCTACGGAAGAATACGCCTGGTGGTTATGCTATCGTTGCCATCCTTAGTGTCTTCCGTTCCCTCGTATTGCCATGTCTGATGTACTCGTTGTAGGTGGTGGAATTGTCGGCCTTCTTGGTGCGCTTGAGCTTACACGGCGCGGAAGAGCGGTGACGATTATTGATGCCCCGACTCAATATCCCCCGGCTTCCTGGGCGGGTGGCGGCATTCTTTCTCCGTTGTATGCCTGGCGTTATTCCGATGCCATGACGCGTCTGTCCGTGGATGCGTTTGCCCGCTATCAACAGATACTGGGTGAGTGCGATGCCGCGGGCATTCCGGGTTGCGAGGTGCTGCTGCATAGTGGCGGTCTGTGGGTGGAAACGGGCGGCGATGATGCGGCTCGTGCCCGCCAGTGGGCTGAGCGCTGGCAAATCCCTGTACAGTCAGTGTCTGCCAGTGAGCGGATGCCAGAGTCTGCTGCCGGGGCGGGGCTGTTGTTCCCGTCACTGGGCAATATTCGTAACCCTGGTCTGTTGAAAGTGCTGCGTGCGCATTTGCAGCGGTTGGGGGTTCGTTTTCAATCAGCAATGGTCAGCCGGGTGCTGCCCACCAGGGTGGGGGCAGAGGTTCTGGCTGCTGATGGAAGGAAATGGCAAGGCGATACGGTTGTTGTCAGTGCCGGGCATATGGCGGGGCAGCTTTTGTTACCGATGGGGATGGCGATGCCGCTCTTTCCTGCAAAAGGGGAGATGCTTCTGTTTCGTATGAAGCCCGGCCAGGTGCCTGCGGTTATGTTGACGGAGAAAGGGTATTTGATCCCCCGGCAGGATGGTTCCGTGCTGGTAGGGTCAACGCTGAGGAAAGGGGACAATACCACCTATCCCACGGTTGCCGGGCGTTATCAGTTGGAGCGGTTGGCGGCGTCGTTATGGCCGGCGTTGGCATCCTGCTCGCCGGCTTTTCACTGGGCAGGAGTGCGGCCAGGGTGTGATCGGGATATTCCGTTCATTGGCCCGGTGCCCGGTACCAACGGTATATTTGCCGCGGTGGGGCATTATCGCAACGGGCTGGTGTCAGCACCGGCCAGTGCGGAACTGCTCGCTCAACTGATAGCCGGTGAGCCGCCCTTTACGGACCCCGAGCCTTATTCGTTATCTTCTGCCTCGCCCTCGTCGCGATCCAGCTCCAGTTTTTTCAATCGGTAACGCAATGAACGGAAGGTCATGCCGAGTTTTTTGGCGGCTGCGGTGCGGTTCCAGTGGGTCGTATCCAGGGCCTTGAGAATTTCCTGCTTTTCGATTTCCTGAAGAAAATCCTCCAGAGGCTGATCACCGGGTCTTACTGATGATGCCGTTGCTGTTGCTTGGGCGTTATGGCGGGGGGCAGCCGCGGTCGAACGGCCTGATGCCAGGCGCAGGTGCTCTGGCAGAATGGTGTTGCCGTCGCACAGGGTTAGCGCCCGCTCCAGCGTATTTTCCAGTTCCCTGACATTGCCGGGAAAGGAGTAATTTTCTATGGCGTTCACCGCGTCAGAGCTGACGCTGGGTGGTGGTATGTCCCAGGCCTGACTGAGCCGGTTGAGAATATGCTGAACCAGTTTGGGAATATCTTCACGTCGGTCGCGCAGCGGCGGCACATGCGCTTCGATAACATTCAGCCGGTAGAAGAGATCCTGGCGAAAGCGCCCCTCTTCCATTTCATCTTCCAGGTTCTTGTGGGTGGCGCAGAGAATGCGCAGGTTGACCTGGAATTCCTTGGCTTCGCCTACCGGGCGCACGGATTTTTCCTGAATGGCGCGCAGTAGCTTGACCTGCATATGCAGTGGCAAGTCGGCCACCTCATCCAGAAACAGGGTGCCGCCGTCGGCTTCGCGGAACAGCCCCTTTCGGTCTTCCACGGCACCAGTGAACGCGCCTTTGCGGTGGCCGAAGAATTCGCTTTCCATCAACTCTGACGGAATAGCGCCGCAGTTGACTGCGACAAACGGTTTTTCCCGGCGTGGGCCGAGAGTATGAATCAGCCGCGCAATACGTTCTTTACCACTGCCTGACTCGCCGCTGATATAGATGGGCGCTTGGCTGCGGGCCAGCTTTCGAACCTGGGCTTTCAGCGCCACCATGCTGGGTGCGTCACCAATCAGATTGTCTTCTTCCTCATGGTGTTCTTCGACTTCGCTGATGCCCAGGCCGTCTTCGATCAGCTGCCGTAACCGGTCCAGTGCCACAGGCTTGGCAATGAAATCGTAGGCGCCGTATTTCATCGCATCGGTGGCGGTTTCCATGCTGCCGTAGGCGGTGATGACGGCGGTGGGCATGGTCGGGCAGTGTTGTGAGATGAATTGGAGAAGTTCCAGGCCTGTGCCATCGCCCAGATTCATGTCGGTCAGGCAGAGGTCGTAATGCGCGTCTTTGAGCTGCTGCCTGGCGGTAGACAGGGAGTCGGCTGCGGTGGCCTGAAGCTTCATGCGTCCGAGTGTGATGACCAGCAGTTCGCGCAGGTCAGCTTCGTCGTCAACAACCAGTACGTGGGGGGTATCTGCACTCATAGGCGATTCTGTTATTGAAATTGTCGGTGCGGGTGAGCAAAGGTTATCACAAAGCTGGCGCCTTTCGGGGTTTCCTCAAGGTCCAGTGTGGCCTGGTTGGCATGGCACAATTCCCGGCACAGATAAAGGCCCAGCCCGTTGCCGTCTTTGGCGGTGGTGTAAAAGGGTTCGAAGAGATAATTCATGGCCTCTTCACTGATGCCCTGGCCATTATCCTGAACTTTTAGCCAGGGCAGGCCGGTACGGTCGTGGTGGCCGCATTGCAGTGTGACAGTGCAGGGGGGGCCACCATGGCGAAGCGCATTGCCGATCAGGTTGTCCAGAACCTGAATAAGCTGGTTGCGATCAAAACGGACTTCCACGTCGGGCTGACAATGCAGGCTGAAGCTGCCCGTGGCGTCTTTCATTTCCCATTGCGCAGTCACTTCCTGAATCAGTGCTGTCAAAGTGAAACGTTCGGCTTGGCCCTTGGGGCGTCGTGACAGGTCAAGGACGTCATGGATAATGCCGTTAACCCGGGTCACATGGTTGCGGATGATTTGCAGCAGGTGTTGATCTTCCGGGCTGGGTTCGTCGTCCAGCAAAAGGTCCGTGGCATGGTTGATGGCACTGAGCGGGTTGCGGATTTCGTGGGCCAGGGTGGCAGACAACCGGCCTAGCGATGCCAGGTTCATTTGCTGGGCTTCCTGCGCGACTTGTGCAGTATTTTCCAGAAATAATAAGGTCAGGCTTTCGTGCCCGGTATCCAGCTGTGCGAACCGTGGGCTCAGTACGGGGGATTGTTCCGAGACGCGCAGGGTGGGCAAGGGCAGAAGCGGGTTGTCTTGCCAGCGCTGAAAGCGGCTGGTCAGGGAGTCGGGCAAGTGTTTGCCCAGCATCGGGTTGTCAAACAGGTTGTTGGCGGACTGGTTGGACATGAGGACATGGAAGGTGTCGTCGAAAACCAGAATGCCGGTGCGCATGCGTTGCACAATTTGTTGGTTCAGTGCTTCCAGGCGTTCAATGGCGACCTGTTGCTGTTTGGTGATTCTTTCGGTTTGTTCCAGGCGCTGGGCAATCTGTTGGATGATCAGCGATACCATGAAGAACGCGATGCCGAGCAGGCCAGATTCGGTCAGGGCGAACGGGGACGATAATTGTGCATGGATGGAAAAATAGAATTGCTCGAACATGGCTGACAGGGTCGCCAGTGCTGCAATAAGAAAGCCCTGTCGACCGCGCAACAGAATATTGCCGGCGGCAACGGTCACCAGCAAAAGCACCGCCAGGCCACCTTCCAGTCCGCCATTGGAGTGCACGACCAGCGTCAGCATCCCCAGATCACTGATTAACGCCGCCGGTTGTGCCCAGGCAGGGAAAGCCCGCTGGTGCCGGCGGTTGTCCAGGGTGGCAGAGGCCACTGTCAGGCCCAGGTAAAGAAAAAGTGTGGTTTCGAAAAGGGCCGGAAAATGGGTGCCGAGCAGTGCCTTGTCCGGTCCGTAGTGCAGCAGCAGAAGCACACAGGCAATGGCAATGCGATAGACATTATAAATGCGTGCCGGTGTCCAGCCCTGGCTAGCGGTCATGATGTTCCAGATATTGACGCTGATGGTCCTGGCTGCAGAAGTGTTGGCCGTTGTGGCTGAAGGCTTCGGGGGTGGGAACGTGGACGCCGCATTGCGCGCATTTGACCATGATCTGCGGGTTGCCGGCGTTATTGTCGGATTCTGCGGGCCGGGCCTGGGCCAGCAATCGTTTTATGACCCGCCAGGCCAGATAGATCAACGCGGCGATAATAATCAGGCGAATCAGGCCCATGGAGCTCCCCTCGGGTTGGTGTTTTTGTCAGCTGCTGTGGTGTTCTGTGTTTTTAGCGCATTCATCGATTGCCGGCTAAAGAGTACAATCAGCGCTCACTTGAGGAAAGGCCGGTTGATCATGCGAATTATTATGGCCCAGCAGAACGCGCTGGTGGGCGATATCGAAGGGAACGCCCAGCGCGTTATTGCCGCGACAGACGAAGCGCGCCGACTGCTGGGCGCGGACCTTGTATTGTTCCCGGAGCTGATGCTCACCGGTTACCCGCCGGAAGACCTGTTGTTGCGTCCCAGCTTGAACAGCCGGGTCGATGCGGCGCTGGCCGACATTGGCGCGGCGATTTCGGTGCCCGTGGTGCTGGGCTATCCGGCGGTGCGCAATGGACATCGCCGTAATGCGGCCGGTGTAGTGTTTCCCGGTGAGTCCAGTCCCCGTTATGAGTATTTCAAGCAGCATCTGCCCAATTACCGGGTATTTGATGAAAAGCGCTATTTTCAGCCGGGCACGGATATCTGCACCTTTGATATCGAGGGCTGGACGCTGGGCATCACCATCTGTGAAGACATCTGGCACGATGGCCCGGCAGCCCAATTGCAGCAGGCCGGTGCGGACCTGGTGTTGAATCTGAATGCGTCCCCTTATCGCGCCAACAAAGCGGATGAGCGTTTTGCCCAGGTGCAGGCCCGTAGCCGGGAAACCGGGTTGCCGGTGCTGTATTGCAATCTGGTGGGGGGGCAGGATGAGCTGGTCTTTGATGGGGCCTCCTTTGTCTGTGATAGCAAGGGGAGTCGTTGCGTGCAGGCCGCCAGTTTTACTGAAGCGCTGGTGCCGGTGGATCTGCAGTGCCAGGGTGGGCACTGTGAGCCCCGTGGGGAGGAGCTGCCGTTGCCAGGCCCGGAAGAGGGCATGTATCAGGCGCTGGTGTTGGCGACGCGCGATTATGTGAACAAGAATGGTTTCAAGGGCGCGTTATTGGGGCTGTCCGGTGGTATTGATTCTGCCCTGACGCTGGCAGTGGCGGTGGATGCCCTCGGCCCGGAACGGGTAGAGGCGGTGATGATGCCGTTCCAGTACACCTCTGCCATGAGCCTGGAAGATGCCGAGAAGCAGGCGCGTACTTTGCGTGTCCATTATCGAGTGTTGCCCATCGAGGCCGCGTTCAATGGCTTTATGGATATCCTCAGTGAGTCATTTTCCGGCACGGCCCGGGATACTACCGAAGAGAATCTCCAGGCCCGTTGTCGGGGGGTGTTGTTGATGGCGCTTTCCAATAAAAATGGCTCTGTGGTACTGACCACCGGCAACAAGAGCGAAATGGCCGTGGGGTACGCCACCCTGTACGGCGACATGGCCGGGGGCTTCTCGGTGCTCAAGGATGTTTTCAAAACCTCCGTGTTTAACCTGTGCCGCTGGCGTAACCAGCAGGCCGGGGCCGAAATCATTCCGGACCGGGTAATCACCCGTCCGCCGTCCGCCGAGCTGGCCCCGGATCAGGTGGACAGTGATTCGCTGCCCGATTACGACGAGCTGGACGCGATTCTGGAGCGTTACGTGGAGCAGGACATGAGCGCGGAAGCGGTGATCCGTGATGGGTTTGACCGCGACACGGTCTACCGGGTGGTGAAGCTCACCGACCGCAATGAGTACAAGCGACGCCAGGCGGCCGTCGGCCCCCGCGTCAGCCGCCGCGCCTTCGGCAAGGACCGGCGGTATCCGATTACCAACGGTTGGCGACCGGGGGATTGAGCTGCTGGACGCAGGATGCCAAACGCCAGGCGAAAACCAGAAAGCCCGCTATTGCGGGCTTTCTGCGTTAGGCATTGAGCGTTTTGCGTCCGGCGTTATTACAACAAATCAAACGTCAGCAGGCTGAGTAGACCTTCATCTTCATCCGGCCACCAGGCCAGATCCACTTGCTTGTCGTCATCCAGAAAGGCGCTGTCTGGCCAGTTCAGGGCCAGTACGGCGCGGCTTTTCTCTGCCTGCTCGGGCAGCTCCAGCCGCTGGTAGCCTTTGGTCATAATGGCCAGGCCTTCTTCCACCGCCGGGGTCTGCTGGTAGTGTTTAACCACGTATTGTGCCCGGTTTATGGAGGCAACAATGGCGCCACGGCGAGCGTAGTAACGGGCTACGTGGAGCTCCTGACGGGCCAGCTGGTTGCGGATGTGGACCATGCGAGCGCGGGCGTCGGGGGAGTATTCGCTGTCCGGGAAGCGGGCAACCAGTCGCTCGAAATCGCGGAAGGCGTCTTTCGCAGCATCCATGTCCTTGCTGGAGCGATCGGAGGTGACCATGTTGTCAAACAGGCCTTTCTCCATGTTGAAGTTGGCCAGCCCGCGCATGTAGAGGGCATAGTCCATGCGTGGATGCGCGGGGTAGTTGCGCATGAAGCGTTGCGCGGCTACCACGGTGGCCGGGTAGTCCACGGACTTGTACTGGGCGTAGATCAGGTCCAGCGCAGACTGTTCGGCATAGTCCCCATACGGAAAGCGCGCCTCCAGCTCCTTGAGCTGGTCGATGGCCGTCAGGTAGTTTTTCGATTCAATGGACTCGCTGGCCTCCCGATATTGATCGGCCTCGGTGAGTTCCGGGCGATCCTCCGGGTTGCCGGCGCAGCCGGCCAGAATCAGTACACACAGTAGTGGCCATAAAAGTCGTGGCATTCTTTCCTCGTTGAACGGGTTACAATTCGCGAATTCGGTATTTAAGCACAGGTTGAGGAACCTTTTATATGGGACATCTTGGCGGCGAAAAAATTCAGCGCACCGAACAGGTGAAGCCGGAGCACGCCGGACAGCGGGTAGACCAGGTGGCGGCAGAGCTGTTTGACGGCTTTTCCCGGTCTCGCCTGCAGACCTGGATCAAGAATGGCGTGCTGACGGTCAACGGAGCCAAGACCAAGCCCAAAGAGAAGCTGACCGGTAATGAATCGCTGACGCTGGAAGTGGAAATTGAGCCGGAGCTGGATGATCAGCCCCAATCCATTGATCTGGACGTGGTGTACCAGGATGACGACCTGATCGTGATCAACAAGCCCACCGGGCTGGTGGTCCACCCGGCGGCGGGGCACGCAGATGGCACTTTGCTGAATGGTCTGCTGCACCTTGATGAGCGGCTCAATAGCCTGCCCCGCGCGGGGATTGTTCACCGACTGGACCGTGATACCACTGGATTGATGGTGGTGGCCCGCTCCCTGGAGGCCCACCAGAGCCTGGTGGCGCAACTTCAGGACAAGAGCCTGTTCCGGCAATATGAGGCGATTGCTGTGGGCGTGATGACTGGCGGCGGCAAGGTGGATGCACCCATGGGGCGTCACCCGGTGGACCGCAAGAAGCAGGCGGTGGTGAAAACCGGCGGCAAGAATGCGGTGACTCACTATCGCGTTCTGGATCGCTACCGGGCCCATACCCGCATTCAGGTGCAGCTGGAAACCGGCCGCACCCACCAGATCCGCGTTCACATGGCGCATCGTAACTACCCGCTGGTGGGGGATCCGCTCTATGGTGGTCGCCTCAAGCAGCCTGCCGGGGCCACTGAAGCGCTGCGTCAGGCGCTGCACAAGTTCCCCCGTCAGGCACTGCATGCCCGCAAGTTGGGGCTGATTCACCCGGCCACGGGCGAATACCGTGAATTCGAAGCGCCGCTGCCGGCGGATATGACAGGGCTGATTGCCGCACTGGAAAACGATATCAAAGAAGAAGAGTGATAAGAGGTGAAGGGTATGGGGTTGTCTCGGGGTGGCGTGGGATGGCTGGGTGTGACGTTGCTGATGGCCGGTTGTGCCAGCAGCTACCACCCCTGGAATGGGGCCAAGGGGTATCAGGATCAGCCTTTGGGCGATCAGACCTACGCGGTAAGTTACCACGCGGAAAAAGGAACAGACTGGGCGGTGCTGGATGGCTATCTGCAGCGCCGCTGTGAGACGCTACTGGGCCAGCCAGCTGTTTCGGTGACGGATATCACCCACCGAATCCACGGCAATGTGGCCCAGTCAGACATGGCGACCAGTGCGCCAGTGCGAACCGGAGGCGATGCCATGGGTGGAAACTTCAGTTCTCCCGGCCTGTCTCAGCACGGAGTGCTGTTCAAGTTGCGTGTGGCGGAAGGGGTGTGTTCCTCCGACTGACTAAGGAGCCAGCAATGTCACTGCCTGACAAGAGCCAATGGCTATGCCCGGACTGGAATCCACACCCGGCCGTGCGGGTGTGCGTGACGACCCGTGCCGGTGATCATTCCCCCAAGCCTTGGCACGGGTTCAATCTGGGGTTGAACTGCGGTGACCAGCCGGCGCGGGTCGAGCAGGCCCGTCATCATGTGGAAAAGCTGCTGCAGGCGGATCACCCTGCCGCCTGGTTGTGGCAGGTCCATGGCAAGCGGGTGATACGCGCCGATGCCCAGGATAACGAGGCCGATGGGGTCTGGATTGACCAGCAACGCTGGCCCTGTGTGGTGCTGACCGCCGATTGCCTGCCGGTGTTGCTGGCCCGCACTGATGGAACGGCTGTCGCGGCGGTCCATGCCGGCTGGCGGGGCCTTCAGGCCGGTATTATTGCCGAAGGCGTGGCCAGTATTGCGCCCAACGGTGAGCCCGTGAGTGCCTGGTTGGGTCCGGCCATTTGTGGGCAGTGCTATCAGGTGGGGGATGAGGTCTATCGTGCCTTTACCGAGAATCGGCCTGCGTTCAAGCCTGCTTTCCAGAAAGATGCCACCCCCAACCACTGGCGATTCTCGGTGGCTCACGCCGCCATCATCGAGCTGGCCCAGCTCGGTGTCGACGATGTTCACGGTGGGGATCTCTGCACAGCCTGTGACCTGTCCCGTTTTTACTCCTATCGCAAGGAAGGCGAGACAGGGCGTTTTGCGTCGCTGATTTGGCTGGATGGCGGTGGTCAATAATTAATAGTTAATAATGAATAATTAATAACGCGCGACAGGATTTTAGATTGATCTTAAATGCAGGGGGCCGCGCCCAGAGTTTGGGCGCGGCCTCATTGTTTGAGCGTTCCAACAGCGCTGAACGCGCAGCTATTAATTATTCATTATTAACTATTAATTGCTCTTGAGTTTGGCCCAATCGGACCCATTTAACTCTCAGTTGATTGATAACCGGTGATCCCTTCTCTATAGGTAAGAGCGCCTTGCCGTCAGGGAGGCGTTCTGCGGATCACGACCGGATAGGAGAGTGAAAAATGCGAATGGATAAACTCACTGCCCGCCTGCAGGAAGCCCTGTCAGACGCGCAATCCCTGGCCGTGGGGCAGGGGAACAGCACCATTGAACCGGTCCATCTGATGTTGGCGTTGATGCAGCAGCAGGGTGGTGCTGCCCGGCCCTTGCTGGAAAAAGCTGGTGCCAACAGCGCCGATGTGATCACCGCCCTGAATATGGCCGTGGACAAGCTGCCCACCGTGAATAACTTCAATGGTGACGTGCAGATGGGCCAGGCCACCGGACGCATGCTGAACCTTGCCGACCGGGAAGCGCAGCAGCGCGGTGACCAGTATTTGTCCACGGAAGTGGTGTTGCTGGCGGCCTGTGATGATAACGGCGAGCTGGGCAAGCTGTTCAAGAACGCCGGTGTGACCCGCAAGGTGCTGGCGGAAAAAATTGCTGAAGTGCGCGGGGGCGAAGCGGTGAATGATCCCAATGCGGAAGACAAGCGCGAGGCGCTGGACAAGTACACCGTCAACCTGACCGAGCGGGCCGAGTCCGGCAAGCTGGACCCGGTGATCGGTCGTGATGATGAAATCCGCCGCACCATCCAGGTATTGCAGCGTCGTACCAAGAACAATCCGGTTTTGATTGGTGAGCCTGGCGTGGGCAAGACGGCCATTGTGGAAGGGCTGGCCCAACGTATCGTTAATGGTGAAGTGCCAGAAGGCCTGAAAGACAAACAGGTGCTGTCTCTGGATATGGCCGCGCTGATCGCCGGAGCCAAGTACCGGGGTGAATTCGAAGAACGCCTGAAAGCGGTGCTCAATGAGTTGGGCAAGCAGGAAGGGCGCATCATTCTGTTCATCGATGAACTGCATACCATGGTCGGCGCCGGCAAGGGCGAAGGGTCCATGGATGCGGGCAATATGCTCAAGCCGGCGCTGGCCCGGGGCGAATTGCACTGCGTGGGCGCTACCACGCTGGACGAGTACCGCCAGTACATCGAGAAAGATGCAGCGCTGGAGCGTCGTTTTCAGAAGGTGTTGGTGGATGAGCCCACGGTGGAGGACACCATCGCGATTCTGCGTGGCCTGAAAGAGCGTTATGAAGTGCACCACGGTGTAGATATCACCGATGGCGCCATTATCGCCGCCGCCCGTTTGAGTCATCGCTACATCACCGATCGGCAGTTGCCTGACAAGGCCATCGACCTGATCGATGAAGCGGGCAGCCGTATCCGTATGGAGATCGACTCCATGCCGGAAGAGATGGATCGGCTTGACCGCCGCCTGATCCAGCTGAAGATGGAACGCGAAGCGCTGCGCAAGGAAGAAGATGATGCCAGCCGCAAGCGTCTGGAGAAGCTGGAAGACGAGATCGACGAACTGGAAAAGCAGTATGCCGATTTGGAAGAAATCTGGCAGGCGGAAAAAGCTGCCCTGCAGGGCGCTGCGGAATACAAGGCAGAGCTGGAGCAGGCGCGGGTGGAAATGGAGCAGGCGCGGCGCGCCGGCGACCTGAGCCGCATGTCCGAGCTGCAGTACGGGCAGATTCCGGAGCTGGAAAAGAAAGTGCAGGATGCCCAGGACCGCGAAGAGCAGGCCCAGGCGGAAACCCAGCTGCTGCGCAACAAGGTCACCGACGAGGAAATCGCCGAGGTGGTGGCCAAGTGGACCGGTATTCCCGTGTCGAAAATGCTGGAAGGCGAGAAAGACAAACTGCTGCGCATGGAAGAGGCCCTGCACGACCGGGTCGTCGGTCAGGACGAAGCCGTGGAAGCGGTGGCCAATGCAGTGCGCCGCTCACGGGCCGGGTTGTCGGACCCGAACCGGCCCAACGGCAGTTTCCTGTTCCTCGGCCCCACCGGGGTGGGCAAGACGGAACTGTGCAAGGCGCTGGCCAACTTCCTGTTCGACACCGAAGAAGCCATGGTGCGTATCGACATGTCCGAGTTTATGGAGAAGCACTCCGTGGCACGGCTGGTGGGTGCCCCTCCGGGCTATGTGGGATATGAGGAAGGCGGCTACCTCACTGAGCTGGTGCGCCGTAAGCCCTACTCGGTGGTCTTGCTCGATGAAGTGGAAAAAGCCCACCCGGATGTGTTCAACATTCTGCTGCAGGTGCTGGATGATGGGCGCCTGACGGATGGCCAGGGCCGCACCGTGGACTTTCGCAATACCGTGGTAGTGATGACGTCGAACCTGGGGTCGGACCTGATCCAGAAACTGGCGGGCGCTGATACGCAATCCGGTAGTGATTATGAGGCCATGAAGTCCGCGGTGATGGAGGTGGTGGGTAGCCACTTCCGGCCGGAGTTTATCAACCGGGTGGATGAAACCGTGGTGTTTCATCCGTTGGCGAAGGATCAGCTCAAGGGCATCGCGTCGATTCAGCTGGGCTTTTTGCAAAAAAGACTGGCGGAGCGGGACATTGGTCTGGCACTCAGCAACGAGGCGCTGGACAAGCTGGTGGATGCCGGTTTCGATCCTGTCTACGGGGCGCGGCCGCTCAAGCGAGCCATCCAGCAGCAGCTGGAGAATCCGTTGGCCCAATCGCTATTGAGGGGTGAGTACCTTCAGGGCGATACCATCCATGTAGGGGTGGAAGATGAGCGCTTTACCTTTAACCGTTAATCGTCCCTTTGGACTTGGCTAAAGAAAAGCCGCCGGTGTCATGCCGGCGGCTTTTTTGTGGCAGTGCCTGTTTGCCCGGGATTAGCGTGCTTCGCACTTCTCCAGTGCGCTACGGGTGTCGGCGAGCATCTTGTCCCTGACGTCCTGGTCGATCACTTCCAGCTCGCCTGTTTCCGGGTTCTTGCGCCGTACGGTGGGCTTGTTGGTCAGCGTTTCCAGATTCTTGCGGTGCTGTTCGCAACGCTCTTGAGCCACGGCTTCCGGTTCCGTTTCCAGTCGTTTTTCTTCTCTGGCCTGAGTGGCGGCAGCTTCCTTGGCTTTTTGTGCTGCCTCCCTTTTGGCCTCAAGGGCTTCGATGGCCTCGCTCTGATCCGAGCTGGCATTGGCGCGGGTGTTTACTTCGGTCGCGTTCGCCCCTTGAGGAGGCTGGGCGTCGTAATGGGTAACGCCTTTGTCGTCCACCCACTTATAGAACTTGGCCGCCGGGCTCAGGCTGGAAATGGCGAGCAGGGCGGTCCCAAGGATCAGGCTGAATTTTGTCATGGTGTCAGTCTTCTTATGATTTCGGGTGATTCATCAGACTTTAGCATGACGTGAGAAAGGGATTTTCTGCAACCTAAAGTCGACCAAGGGCTTTGATTGGCCGCACATTTCTGCCAAAATTATGGCTTTCCGGAGATCGGGACCCGCATTCGCTTACCGGCGTGTGTGAGGCCGGGACCCGGGGCACCGTTACCGCGATGTCCTGCCAGCAGTATCACTGCACTCTCGTCCCGCTGTGGGAGCCTCCGGAGGTTTCTCAATTCCTAAAAGCGGGAGTACTCCCTTTCAGGTTTGCAGTTCCTCCGTGTCGCCCTTCCCAGCCTGCGTTCGTGTCGGCCACCTCCGACAGGACCCAGAGCACCCAAATACGGTGCTTTCCGCAGGCAGCAAGCAATAAACACCGTCCCGCTGCGTGGCAGTGGGTTGTATGCATTCAAATTTGAGGTAGCAACCGTGGAAATGTTATCCGGCGCGGAAATGGTGGTCCGTGCGCTGCAAGACGAGGGAGTGGAGTACATCTTCGGGTATCCCGGAGGGTCCGTACTGCACATTTACGATGCATTGTTCCAGCAGGACTCTGTCAGTCACATTCTGGTTCGTCACGAGCAGGCGGCTACCCATGCGGCGGACGGCTATGCCCGTGCCACCGGCAAGCCCGGCGTGGTCATGGTGACTTCCGGGCCGGGCGCCACTAACGCCATTACCGGCCTGGCCACCGCTTTTATGGACTCGATTCCCATGGTGGTGTTATCCGGTCAGGTACGCTCTGACTGGATTGGCGATGACGCCTTCCAGGAAACCGACATGATTGGTGTGTCCCGTCCGGTGGTGAAGCACAGCTTCATGGTCCGTGACGCGAAAGACATCCCGGAGATCATGAAGAAGGCTTTCTACATTGCCACCACTGGCCGTCCTGGCCCGGTGTTGGTGGATATTCCCAAGGATCAGACCGCGCCGAACGTCAAGAATCCTTACGAGTATCCAAAGAAAGTGAAGATGCGCTCCTACGCGCCGGTCAGCCGTGGCCATTCCGGCCAGATCCGCAAGGCGCTGGACGAGCTGATGAAAGCCAAGCGTCCGGTGATTTACGCCGGTGGCGGCGTGGTGCAGGGCGAGGGCAGCGAGCTGCTGACCCAGTTGGCTCACCGCCTCAATTTCCCGGTGACCAATACCCTGATGGGGCTGGGGGGCTTCCCCGGCACCGATCGTCAGAACGTGGGCATGTTGGGCATGCACGGCACCTACGAAGCCAACATGACCATGCACAGCTCCGATGTGATTCTGGCGGTGGGCGCGCGTCTGGACGACCGGGTGACCAATAACGTCAAGAAGTTTTGTCCGGGTGCCAAGATCATTCATATCGATATCGACCCGGCGACCATCTCCAAGAACATCATGGCGCACATTCCCATTGTGGGCCCGGTTCAGCAGGTGTTGGAAGAGATGCTGGCGGCGCTGGACGAGCACGGCGGTGAGCCGGACCGCAAGGCGCTGGAGCGTTGGTGGGAAGAAATCGATGGCTGGCGCAAAGTGCATGGGATGCGTTACGAGACCAACGAAGATGGCCCCATGAAGCCCCAGCAGGTGGTGCAGGCGTTGTACAAGGCCACCAAAGGTGATGCCTATGTGACCTCCGACGTGGGTCAGCACCAGATGTTTGCGGCTCAGTACTACCAGTACGACAAGCCGCGTCGCTGGATCAACTCCGGTGGCCTCGGCACCATGGGCTTCGGCCTGCCGGCGGCCATGGGCGTGCAGTTTGCGTTCCCCGAAGCAACGGTGGCCTGTGTGACCGGTGAAGGCTCCATTCAGATGAATATCCAGGAGCTGTCAACCTGCCTGCAGTATGGCTTGCCGGTGAAGGTCATCAACATCAATAACCAGGCGCTGGGTATGGTGCGCCAGTGGCAGGACATGCAGTACGGTGGCCGCCATAGCCAGTCCTACATGGAGTCCCTGCCGGACTTCGTCAAGCTGGCTGAGTCCTATGGCCATGTGGGCATGAAGATCACCAAGATCGAGGATCTGGACGGGGCCATGGAGGAAGCCTTTGCCCTGAAAGATCGCTTGGTATTCATGGATATTTATGTTGACCCCACCGAGCACGTGTACCCGATGCAGATTGCAGACGGTTCCATGCGTGATATGTGGCTGAGCAAGACGGAGCGGACCTGATGCGTCGAATTATTTCTATCCTGATGGAAAATGAGCCGGGCGCACTGAGCCGGGTAATCGGTCTGTTCTCCCAGCGGGGTTACAACATCGAAACCCTGTCGGTGGCGCCCACTGAAGACAGCACCTTGTCTCGCCTGACGCTGACCACCTTCGGTAATGATCTGAAAATCGAGCAGATCACCAAGCACCTGAACAAGCTGATCGAAGTGGTGAAGCTGGTGGATCTTACCGAAGGGCCGCACATCGAGCGCGAGCTGATGCTGATCAAGGTGAAGGCCACCGGCGCCCAGCGCGCTGAGGTGAAGCGGTCCGTGGATATTTTCCGTGGCCAGATCGTGGATGTGACCAGCACGGTCTATACCATTCAGCTCACCGGTGCATCGGACAAGCTGGACGCCTTTATCGGCGCCATTGGGGAAACCCAGGTGCTGGAAGTGGTCCGTTCCGGCGTGTCCGGCATTGCCCGCGGTGAAAAGGTATTGAGCTTGTAGAAAGCCCGACGCCTGACGCTGGATGCCAGATGAAAAAGCCGCTCTTCGGAGCGGCTTTTTTTGGTTTTAAGCGTCAGGCATCGGGCCTTTCGGCGTCAGGCGTCACTAACCTGCGACCAGAAGGCATTGATGAGCGGTTCTTCCTGGCGTCGCTCCTGGGTAAACAGGCCTACCTCGTAAGGTGCCAGGGCGGGTTGTACATCCAGTTGCCGGGTGCGCCCGGCCAACGGGCTGTTATCCAGCACAATCTTGGGAACCACGCCCACCCCGAAGCCCAGGCTCACCATGCTCACTATCGCCTCGTTGCCACTGACCTGGGCATAGATGTGTGGTTTGACGCCAAGCTGACGAAACCAGCGATCTACCCGGTCCCGCGCCAGTCCTTCCTCGGAGAGGATCATGGGGATGTCTTCCCAGGCTGACTTATTCGCCGCGCCGTTGAGGCGCTCTGCCTGCTGGGTTTGCCCGGCCTGGGCGATGAACAGCAGTGGTGACCGGGCGATAGGGCGAAAGGCGATGCCTGCGGGCAGGTGGTCGGGGCGCGCGCCAATGGCGATATCCTCTTCGCCCTGCTGGATGCGCTGCACGGCCTGGGCCGGGTCGCCGGTATGCAGCTTCAGTTCGATACGCGGGTATTGGTGTCGAAAGCTGCTGAGCAGATCGTAGAGAAAGCTGTAGCTGGCGGTAACGGAGCAATACAGGCTCAGCTCACCCTGCAGAATGCGGCGGTCCTCTTGCAGGGCATGACGAAGCCCGTCCCAGCGCATCAAGGTGTCACGGGCGTATTCCTGGAAGCGTTGACCTTCCCGGGTCAGGGTGACGCTGCGGTTGTCCCGGTAGAACAACGGCACGCCCAGCTCGTCCTCCAGCTGCTGAATGGTGCGGCTGAGTGTGGAGGGGCTGACGTGGCACATGGAGCTGGTGCGTCCGAAGTGCAGGGTGTCGGCCAAGGTCAGGAACAGGCGCAGGGGTTTGGTGTCCATGGGGTATCCGGTTGGTGCTGTGGCTCCATTGTTGCAGAAAAAGGAATACAATGTTTCAAATATATCATTTTACGCAACAAGGCGGATGCCCTAGAGTACTGGCCCATCAGGCGGGCGCGTATTGCGTGCCGTGCCGTTACCCTTTTCTCCTAACTTGAAAGAGCCAGAGCTATGAGCATGCAAGTGTATTACGACAAGGATTGCGACCTTTCCATCATCCAGGGCAAGAAAGTGGCCATTCTGGGTTACGGCTCCCAGGGCCACGCCCATGCCTGCAACCTGAAGGATTCCGGTGTGGATGTGGTCGTTGGTCTGCGCACTGGCTCCACGTCCATCGCCAAAGCCGAAGCCCATGGCCTCAGCGTTACTGACGTACCGTCTGCTGTTGCTGCCGCGGACGTGGTAATGGTGCTGACGCCTGACGAGTTCCAGGCACAGCTGTACAAGTCCGACATCGAGCCGAACCTGAAAGAAGGTGCAACTCTGGCCTTCGCCCACGGTTTTGCCATCCACTACAACCAGATCGTGCCCCGTGCTGATCTGGACGTGATCATGATCGCTCCGAAAGCGCCGGGCCATACCGTGCGTACCGAGTTTGCCAAAGGCGGCGGCATTCCTGACCTGATCGCGATCTTCCAGGACGCGTCCGGTAGCGCCAAAGAGCTGGCTTTGTCCTACGCCTGTGGCGTGGGCGGCGGCCGCACCGGCATCATCGAAACCACCTTCAAGGACGAGACTGAAACCGACCTGTTCGGTGAGCAGGCAGTCCTGTGTGGTGGTGCGGTTGAGCTGGTGAAAGCGGGCTTCGAAACCCTGACCGAAGCGGGCTATGCCCCGGAAATGGCCTACTTCGAGTGTCTGCACGAGCTGAAGCTGATTGTTGATCTGATGTACGAAGGCGGCATCGCCAACATGAACTACTCCATCTCCAACAATGCGGAGTACGGTGAGTACGTGACCGGGCCGGAAGTGATCAACGACGAGTCCCGTGCGGCCATGCGCAATGCGCTCAAGCGCATCCAGAGCGGTGAATACGCGAAAATGTTCATCGCGGAAGGGGCGCACAACTACCCGTCCATGACCGCCGCGCGCCGCAACAATGCAGCGCACCCCATCGAGCAGGTGGGCGAGAAGTTGCGTGGCATGATGCCGTGGATCCAGGCTAACCAGATCGTAGACAAGAGCAAGAACTAAGCGCTTGTCCTGATCTTCAAAAAACGCGGCTTCGGCCGCGTTTTTTGTTTGAGGGCACTGCGTTACACTAGCGCCATCATTAATGGGTGGATAACCATGCAGGATAACGACAAGACAACAGCGACGGATACGCCGGAAACCTTTGAGGTTGTGGAAGCAGAGCATCGCACAGGCGCTCGCCACAAGGGGGTGTATCTGCTGCCGAACCTGTTTACCACGGCGGCCCTGTTCGCCGGGTTTTACGCCATCGTGGCGGCCATGAACGGGCATTTTGAGAATGCCGCTCTGGGGATCATCATTGCTGGCGTCCTGGACGGGATGGACGGCGGCGTGGCGCGTATGACCAATACCCAGAGCAAATTCGGGGCGGAGTACGACTCCCTCTCCGATTGTGTGGCCTTCGGCGTAGCGCCGGGGCTGGTGGCATATGCCTGGGCGCTATCCGGGCTTGGCAAGTTTGGCTGGGTGGCGGCGTTCATTTATGTGGCCTGTGCTGCCTTGCGGCTGGCGCGGTTCAACGTGCAGGCGGAAACCACCGACAAACGCTTCTTCATCGGTTTGCCTAGCCCCACCGGCGCGGGGCTGGTAGCGACCCTGGTGTGGCTTGGGGCCAGCCGTGGCATCGAAGGTGCGGATATCTCCTGGCTGGTGGCCGTGGTGGTCGCGGGGGCGGGCCTGCTGATGGTGTCGTCGGTGAAATACCACTCATTCAAGGAATTTCACATTGGTCGCGTGCCCTTCAAGATGCTGCTGGGGGTCATTATTGCCTTTGCCATCGTTTTTCTGGATCCGCCGTTGGTGTTGCTGAGCGTGGCGGTGATCTATGTGGCGGTGGGTTTGCTGATGAGTTTGTGGCAACTGCGCAAGCATTAACCGCTTTTGTTGCACATAAAGGGCGCCCGTAGGGCGCCTTTTTTGTATGGGGAGGGTGGCTTCGGCGACAGGAGTGATGAAAAAACCGGCAGCTGGCGCAAAAAAAGCGGTGGGTTATGGTATTTTCATCTCCCGGCTGCGTATTTCCTGGAGCGGGAGGTTGCTGGTTCGGGATTTAAATCGCATAAGAAACGAGCGTTTTAGGCCGTTTTTGATGGTTTTTCATCCGTCCCGGCTAAAAGGTGACCGTTTGATAAAAAAGTGATGAAAAAAGTGTTGACGGTCCCCCGTAAATCTCTAGAATGCGCCCCCACAGAGACGGCGGACACGGCAACACGCCAAGGACGCAGTCAGGAAGCCAAGGCTTCCAAGCTCTTTAACAATCAGGCAAGCAAACGTGTGGGACCTGTTCGGGATGGGATCTTTAATAGATTTCAGTTCTGAACGAGTCAACAAAGTTTTTGTTAATTCAGATGACGAACTGAGCATGTATTAAGT
>Ga0207891_1000196_pt1 | contig 50247 bp, 48 predicted proteins | sample LinPmetageLP50_FD_184061 | JGI IMG/M metagenome (GOLD analysis project Ga0207891, IMG submission 184061) | Marine viral communities from the Pacific Ocean - LP-50 (SPAdes) | ecosystem: Environmental > Aquatic > Marine > Oceanic | place: Pacific Ocean | collected 2011-08-27 | reverse complement strand
TGCGCGAAAAGCGTATCGCGGCGGAGGCCCTCCTGATCGAGCGTCTGCAACGCGGCGCCGCGCAGGGCGAGCTTGCGGCCAACACCAATCCGGCCGTGCTAGGCAAATTCATCAATACGGTCATGGAAGGCATGTCCGTTCAGGCGCGCGACGGCGCTACGCTCAACGAACTGCTCTCCATCGCCAAAATGGCGCTCGATCGATGGCCGGCCGCGATATGATCGTTACTTGGTGGTCATCTGCCAATCCGCCTCCCGCGACCGAACAGTCGAACTCATCTCATAGGACGAAAGCACATGAAACACGTGACATTGCCCGGCGGGGAAGTGGTTCCTTCACTGGGTCAAGGCACCTGGAAGATGGGCGAACGTGCCGAGCGCCGATCCGATGAGATCGCCGCGCTACGCGCCGGTGTCGAACTGGGCATGACGCTCATCGATACGGCCGAAATGTACGGCGATGGTGCGGCGGAAACGCTGATATCCGAGGCGCTGGGCAGCGTTCGCGACCAGTTGTTCCTCGTCAGCAAGGCATATCCGCAGAACGCATCGCGCTCCCGCCTTGCCGGTGCGTGCGAGGCGAGCCTGAAGCGGCTCGGCACCGACCGGCTGGACCTCTACCTGCTCCATTGGCGGGGATCGGTGCCGCTCGCTGAGACAGTGGAGGCATTGGAGGCGCTCAAATCTGCAGGAAAGATCCGACACTGGGGTGTCAGCAATCTCGATACCGATGATATGGAAGAGCTTGTCGCTGCGGGCGGGAATGGCTGCGTGACCGATCAGATCCTCTACAATCTGGTCCGGCGAGGGCCCGAATTGGACTTGCTGCCGTGGCTCGCCGAGCATAACATTCCGGTTATGGCGTATAGTCCAGTCGAGCAGGGACGACTTTCTACCCACCCCGCTCTAGACAAAATTGCAGCCGAGGTCGGCGCAACCCGTGTGCAGGTCGCACTTTCGTGGACGTTGCGGCAAGATGGTCTCATCGCCATCCCGAAAGCGAGTTCAGTCGCACATGTGCGGGAGAACCGCGCGGCCGCCGATATCGTTCTTTCCGACGCTCAGCTTGCGACACTCGACGCGGCAATTCCCAGACCACGCGACCGCCGTCCACTCGAGATGCTTTAGCGTCAGATGACGATATTATCGCTCGAAGGAACAGATCGCAAACCGGATCGGCGGTAGAAGCCGAATTTAAACTTGTTGAGCCTGCCACTGGAGCGTGAAGTATCACTTCGCAAGCCTTCGCGCAGCAAGGTGACCCGCGCCACCAGGATATTAGCTGCGCTGACAGTCGGAGTATCCAGATGATATCTGTTCTCGGGTGGAGGTCACCACTGGCTGTACGCCAGCAATCAAGGCGCGAAGCGGACAAATCATAAGTTACTTAGGAAGGTCATATTCCTGTCTGAGACAATATTAAAACCCAAAATACTGAACGCGAGGGCGCGATCAATTAGACTATAACTTAGCCTTTTAACTTAGATTGATAACAAAGATTATGTTAAATCTTTCCTAATAGCGAATTTTATTCTATACTGAATGGAAATCATCTTAAAGTATATTGAAGCGAGTCTTCAATCCCAGTTATCTAAGCTTCACCAATACTTAATTGCATACGGGAACGGAATTTGTACGCTTACATAGATGAGACTGGCAACACCGGCGGGCGACTTCTCGACGAAAACCAGCCATTGTTCGTGACGGCTGCGTTACTAACCCGTTCAGATTTTGACAAGCGCTTCGGTAGCGAGGTCAAGGCAATCGCTGCCTCGATAGGCGAGAAGGAAATCCATGCCAATCAGCTTGGCGTTGCAAAGATCGAGGAACTTGCCCCCGCAATTCTCAAGGTATTGAGGAAGGCAGGACCTGCTTTCTTTCTAGCGCGTGTCGAGAAGAAATACGTCATGGCCTCCAAGATATTCGACACGATCTTCGACTGTTTCGAGAACAAAGCAGTTCCCTGGCAGGTGTATAATATTAGGCCATTGCGTATCATGATGGTCTTGAAGCTTGCATCCATTCTCGATGACGAACTTGCGCAGAAGTTTTGGAACGCTCTTCTTGAAAGAAACGAAACGAAGGCCAGAGAAAGCATGGTAGGGTTCTGCAACGCCCTGAAGAAGCAAGTTCCACACATTGTCGATCAACGAGCGCGAGACATCGTTAATGACGCACTTGATTGGGTTGTCGACAACCCGGAGGGTCTCGAATTCGTTCACCAGACGAAAATCGGCCGTAAGGGCCATATGCCTAATATGGTCGGATTTGGAAATCTGCTTGCAGGTATTGAGCGGCAATCGGCAATTTGGGGGCGGCCAGTTGAAGTCATCAAACACGATCGCCAGCATGAATTCGCGCCAGCCCTCAAGTTCTGGCACGACATGTACTCGAACGCGCTGCCGGGTGCGGTCAACCTTCCCTTGGGCGAGAAGCTGGTCTTGCGCAAAGTGTTCGGAAGCAAACTTGAGATCGCATCGGCCCGGGAGAGCGCCGGCATTCAGATAGTCGATGTCATTCTTTGGTTGTTTGCACGTACAGTTCGCGGCGATGTGCTGCCAAAAAAATGCCAGTCTCTTCTCAATTATGTTTATGGCCGCGCTTATCAGGACGATTTCTCGTTTGCAGGAGTAAGCGGCGCTGCTGAAGAAGAACTAAATGTTTTATTTGCGCAACCGCTCTCCAGCGATGCCCTCGAACGCGCTCGCATGTTCCAGATCGAAAGCGAGGAACGCCGTTTTGCAGCAATGGCAGATTATACGACGGAAAAGGAAGCCGTAAAGAAAATCGGTTGAGCGAAATTATGGCCGGGGACAGAAGGTCGGTGAATGACCTTCTGCTATTGCATTCCGGATAAGCCGCCATCCATCTTACTGAAACCAGCGTTTCATCCTTCAGACGGCGGGCGGGCGGCCAGCTCAGACATTGAACCTTCACATAAACTCAAGCAACAGCTCTACGTCGGGGTCGAGCGGCAATTCAAACCATTCAATAATGTGATCGTCTGGAATGCTGAAGCCCCGCGCGAGCAGAGCCTCAGCATCCTTCTTATGTAGGATCCCTTTTTGACCATGGCTTGCCTGCCCAGACAGGCGGACCGCCACAAGCGCGTCGCTTCGATTGGTACGCCCATAGACATGAGCGTGGCGATTGTCGGCACCGGCATCCGAGAAATGCGTGTCGCGGTCGATCCGGATATTCTTGTCGTATCGGCCGTCAACCCACATCCCCTCAACGAGTATCACGGGCGCGCCATCAATGTTGATAGCAACCACTTCAATCATCGGCAGACCCGCAAAATCTTTAAAACGCATCAGTATATTTCTCCTTCACTTCCGATTCTAGCGGCGGTTTGCCAATTTACAGCCTCTCACCTGCTCAGCCCTAATTTAGCCGCAGGCTAAAGGCGAGCCATCTCCGTGCCCTTGGTCTCCGTTTTGGAGCAATCGCTATCATATTCTTTTTCGTTTCGTTTTTGATATTGCCAGTGGCACTTTACGAATATCATCAAGATTAAAAAAGTGCCCGCGTATCCATCCCACTAGATATTCATACGCATGTCCGGCGCGTGGCCCGCTACGCGCCAATTGTCGGATATTCGATTCTAGGACATGCAATATGGTCAACCAATCTGTACGGCCTTTGATCAATCCGGTCAGGGCCAAACCGATAGCACGGCCCTTTTTCCAGTTTGGCAAGGGTGTATCCCAGACCATCAGCATAAATACCTGAGCGACATTTATATGAGAGATCATTTCTGCTTTTGGGCCGCCAATATAATGGATTGCTGACTCAAAATACTGGTCAGCGAGGTTGTTTTGAGACGTCAGAATGCTGATAAGCATCTGTGCATCCAGGGAGATATGACCATGGCGGGCGACCGCCAGGCGGGCGGTAGCTATAGCATAAAGTTCATCGGTAATCAGTTGATTGGCCGCCAGCTTTCTCAAAACAATTTGCAGCCATGCGCCGCGATCTGCGCCAAACTGGGCTGCAAATTCCCGCAGGTTGAGTTCATCTGATAGCAGAATGCAGTTTTGTGATCTTGCGAGCAAAATGGGATCAATGAGTTGATCAACAGGAGCATCTTCAAACTGAGGTCCCAGCGCCAGATCGTCTGCGCCGTCCACTGGCATCACGGTGCAGTATTTTTGCACATCGCTAATAGCAGAATCTATCAAATCTCGAACTGACTGAATTTCCTCGGTCGAATGCTGCTCGCGTAACATTTGTCCGTTTTCATTCGAGCTCAGAGTCATATACTCGCGACCGAGGTTCATTTCGGCCTCGCTGCGCATTTCAAGCAATTCGTCGAACGTTGATTGCGGAATATAAAGGGCTCCAAACCATTTTTTTAGCGGTGCAAGGATGCCCAGTCTTTGTGCTCGCCACACTGTCAGCGTGTCCATCACCGCATTGCTATCGCGGGCAGTTTCGACAAGCCTTTCAGCATTCTCACGTTCGTTTAGGAGTCCAGTACAGGTGCGAATTTCTTCGCCAATCATTGGTAGATGATCGGCCATCGCGACCACCTTTTTATGGGCCATTGCAGCGACCGCACACAGCGGTATCGGGTTCTCAAGATAAACGTCAATAATCGACCGGCCACGCTGGTCCATGTCTTTGACCATATCAAGAATGGGCTGCACATCGCCCTCTTTCATGGTCAGGGAGAACATCGAGGTTTCGTCGGGAAACCTTGACCCATGCGTTGCCATTATATCGTGCAGAAGCCAGACATATTTGTGTTTCAATTCCGCAATGGTGTATTTGAGATCTGGACCTATTTTCTGAGGCAGGCTTACCGCTTCTCCGATTGCCCGACCCTCGACCGCAATTGCCATTGGATGGTCAGGCGAAAAATGCGTCGCGCCGGTCACAGCATCACTGGAAAGGATGCCCTCTACATCTTTTTCACCATCCTGCCCGGCAAGCCGAAACCAGATGTCCTTCTTGGCAACGCCCGTATTTCCAACAGACGCTGGTAATTGTTCACTTGCGAAAATCAGGCCAGGATAAGAGGACGCTACGGCGCGATCATCCCTGTTTGTTGAAACAATTTTGAACCCGAGCATCAAAGCGCGTTCCGTCGCTCCAAACCGCCTCAGCAGTTGAGCGAGGCGCATCTGATCCATCGGATGACCGGTCAGCTTATTCTCATCAACGCCGCAAATATGTGTCGACGCTTCGCTTGATCTGTTGTTTCTCTCAAATGCGCTTTGGAGCAGCAAATGCGCGCGCAAATCGGTCGGATCGTCGGCTATAGCTACCCGAAGATATTTTTGTGCGGCCTTTACGTCTCCGCGATTGTGTTCTGTCGCGCCAGCAAGCCTGGCGAAACGCGCTGATTCTGATAATTCAGGTGCGAGTGATTTGAAGAAAGCGCTGGATCTTTGGCGCGAAGGTGCATTGGCAAATGCAAGCGCGAGCCAGCCCAATGCCTCTGTCTCCACATCGGTTGGAACGAAGCCGTCTAGGGCTTCAATGACAGCTGGCCAGTTCTCTTCGAAATGTGCAAGTTGGTCAAACATTAGCCGGTGCCCATAGTTTACCTTTGTTTCGAGGAGTTTTTGAGCTTGGCCAAATATTGTCTCGAATTTCTCAGTGTCAGTGCGGCGGTAAATATCAGCGAGTGTTACCAACGCCGCCATTGAAGCGGGCCATTTTTCAACAAGGGCGTCTGCTTCGGCGTCGACATCCAAGCTTTCGTCAGATGCATGCCTTGCCCGGAAAAGCATCGTATCATATTGTTCACGAAACTTTTCTCCTAGGGCAGAGCGACGCTGGTCGGAAGCATAGTCCAATATGCCTTTCCAGTCTTCTGCTAGCGACAATGCGTGAAGCATAATTACCGTTTTGGTGGCGTTATCCGGTACATGCTGAATCAATTCCAGGGTTTGCTTATGGTCATTATCATCCATTGCGAGATGAGCAGCAGCGATGCAAACGTCGGGATCGCTGGGGTTGAGTGCAAGGATTTGATCCCTGACCCGAGCGGCATCCTCAGTTCGCCGTAAGGCTCGGTAGACTGTCATGAGATTGCACCCGGCAATCAACCAACTATTTTGGTCGGCATTTTCATATTTTCGGACTTGGTTCCAATATTGAAGGAGCAGCCCCTCTGCGCTTAGCAGGTCTTCCGTGCGCTCAGATGATATTCGAGGTGACCGTTCGTAACCGTCGCCGCCAATCGCTTTGTCGAGAAACGCTTCTCCGGCGATCCGGCAGATACCGATATCGTCCGGGTTTGATTGCCACGTTTCGATCGCGAGGGCCTGCCATTCAGTTACTGACGCAGTTTGCCGAAGATAATTGATCCGGTAGATGCGCACAGTAAAATCATCGAGCAGGTCAACTGGGACAAGTTCAAAAGGGTCTGGTGGATTTGGCATCAAGGTAGCGGCTTGAAATACAAACGCAGCGGCACTCGCATTTTGAGGATCAAGTTCAAGGCAGGTCTTCGCCCAGCCCAGCGATTCGTCAAACCGGCCAAGAAGTTGGAACCCGAGGATGCGATTTGCAGAAACCTTGCTGTCTTCCGGATGGATATCGTATGCTTCGAGCAAAAGTTCGCCCGCGAGGACATCATTGCCAAGTCTTTGCTGAGCAATCCCAATATTAGCCCTGACTCGGGCGCGGATTGCCTTTGAGTGACCGTCTGTGATCTCGCATTGCAACTTTTCAAGCAAATCCAGTGCCGTTTGCGGCTTTCCGGCATTGAGAATATCGCGATAATTGTCGCTCTGGACGTCGAGATGCGCTTCCAGCACGTTGCTTCGGCCTGCATCAGTGGACATGGCAGTGATCATGACGTGCAGCTGATTTTGCCCCGCCAACATCTGGTCGGTTTTCTCGTTGATCTGATTCGTCCCGGCAAGTGTCTCCTCGCCGAGTTGAATTGTCCGGTCTGTCGATGCGCTGTGGCCCGGGTCAAAAGCGTCAAGCGAAGCTTTGTCTCCCCGTATCTTGGGCTCTAGTGTATCCCAGCCCCATACCTGCACATCTATTTTGCGCCCGAGTTTACTCTGCTCTTGAGCGATCGTGTTCGCAATTTTATCATAGGCGAGGTCATCTCTCGCCGTAGTCACGATAAAGAATTCAGTCAGGTGCGGAATTATCGTTAGCGCCTTAGCGGCCTCTGAGCGGATTATTGCTTCAGTCAGTTTGCCGCCGCGCGTTATCAGCTTGCATTGAATACCCACAGGCTGCGCAGCATCGCGGTCGCGCCGTCCGATCAGGTCTATACCTGACTGGCCTTTGCCTCTTGTACCCACCAATTTGACGTTGGGATCACTGAGCAGCTTGGCAAATAGCGGAACGCAATTCTCTTCAAAGGCTTTGTCGTCGGAAGGGACACCGATAATATTGGACGTCGACATATTTACTTCCGCAGACCGAGCGCCTTGAGCCACGCATCGATTTGCCCAAAAGCATCTTGTTGCCACTCATTGGCGCTGCGCTCCCCCACAATCTGCGTTTCCTCGACAAAATTGCGCACGCTCGTGGGGCCGTAGCTTTCGATGGTTTCAAACTTTTCGTTGATCGCAAGATAGCCCTTTTCACCGCTTTCTTCTTCAAGAACGGCCCGGCATTCCTCTGCAAGTGCGTTAATTCCGCCGGGGAAATTGCGAATACAATAATAGATGTCGTACGCGTCTTTTTGCTTCAGGCGGCCAACCATAGCGTGGCCCTTCATGGCCAGGAGCGCAGGGATCGAACAGACCGCGATCTCGACCTTGTTTGTGCCGCCGGTCGGCATCTCTCCTTCTACTTTTATCAGCTCGTGGAAGAGAACGGCGAGATCGGCACCATCCGCCTTCTGGACCGCAAAATTCTCGATATATTTCGGACCATTTTTGGATAATACGGCATCCCTGGGCATGAGAAAATCGACGATTATATCGATTGGTTCTGTGCCGTCTTTCGGCTCGATCGTTCGCACCAGCTGGAAACGGGCCAGGGCCGGAGATTGTTTATAACCTTGCCCCAGCAGCGCGTCGACGAGATGCGCATATTCCCCATCTTCCAAAGCTTCCGGATCCAGTCCAAGATCGACGTCTATCGTACCGACATGGGCCATGTCTTCGGGGTCTAATAGCAGCCACGGCACGGAACCGCCAATAATGGCAAACTTGCCTTTATAGCTGCCAAGGACTTGCCCTATTTCGACAATAACGGATTTGACTGCCTCGGTAACACGGTCTTCATAGTCCGCGGCTGACTGCGGTTCCTTGCTCATTACCATTGCAATTTCGCTTCCCGCAGAAACTGGGCAGCTTCGCGGCCACGCTCGCCCGATATCATCAGATCAAGATAGGTTTGCACCGGACTGGTGCAGATGAGGCTGGTCTCCAATTGGATGGCATCATCAAGCACGCCGTCTTCATCCGGAACGCAAATCTCGATGTTGGCACCTTTATGTGGTTGTTGCAGTTCCAGTCGCGTTTGCAATGCGCCCAGACCGCGCTCGTCAGCATAGAGATAGGTCTTACCAGTTCTCGCGAACGGCGCGATCCAGTCCGCTGCAGAATAAGACCCGAATGCAATTTTGGGGCTAGGATAGGTAGCCATGATGAGCCGGATGCCGTTTGCCAGTTCGGAGCCGTGCAAATGTGTATACAGGTTTACCCGTTCGCCAGCGGGCCGCTCATATTTTTCTGCCCAAGTGTCGAGCAAAGCGTCGGGGTTAATAAGATACAGGCCATCTTTGGATTGCTCGGCCCACTCACGCTCGCGCAAGGCTTGTCCAACTTCGCTAACATGACCGGCACTGGCCGAGGCGGCTGCAGCCAGATCAGCAATTCGCCATCTGCGTTCAGGATCGTTAAGGAGCTGGCGCAAAATATGTGCAGCTTTCGGTTTGAATATGGATCGCAGCGATCGCTGCTCGTTCTTGGGGGTTTTGTCGGTTTTATGATCGATATGGACCGAGCCGAATTCGAGAAAAGTGTTGCCGACGAAATCCATATAGCCGCAGCTTTCAGACCGGCAGAGTTCCTGCGACTGGTTGGAAAGATAAGGAGCGATGATAACTGGCAGCACCTCAAGCTCATACTGGCTGGCGGCATGTTTGAGCTGGAAGATCGCGTTTCTGACATGGCGTGGCTGGCCATTTGATTTCACTTCACACAAAAGACGATACCGTTCGCCGCCGTGTTCCACGTTTATGAGAAAGTCGATTTGTTGATCCGGTAGGCTTTCCTCCCGGAGAATATCTCTAAGAACAATGCCCTGCACAGCGGACAGAGTGCCAGTTAGCATCATTTCCGCGTCTTTTGCAATTTTCATTGTTTCGGCATGGTTCATCAGGTGGTGAAATACACTGTTTTGGTGAAAATACAAGATTATTCGCTATCGTGATCCATGATCTCGGAAAAGCTATAAAAAACCAGCTCTGTTCACCATTTGGTGAAACTGTTCAATTCAGTGAAAACTGGATAAGAAAATTCCCGTCGTTGTGCGGGCTGTGCTCTCGTTCCGCTGCCGCTTCGCCAAAGCCCATTGCGCAATTTATACTGGTCAATTGATGGTCTGGCGGCCTGATCCGCAACCCAGACCGACAAGTGTACACGCTACCGCACGACCTTTTCATACCACCGCTCTTGGAGCGGAAGTGAGCGGGTTCGGTCCCGCTCTTCGCAAGGGCCAAGCAGTGCCGCCTTCGGCTCCCTTTGTGATGGCAGGGGCTTCCCCAGTTTTCGCTCTGCTTCGCGCCGCTGCAAACCGGGCGATCCCCCTCCCCCGCCATCAGCCCGTATTGCAAATTCACTGACCGCCAGTCGCCCTGGAGGCGCCGATTGCATGGCGCAATCGAAGCCGTGATTTTGAAGGGCAAGACAAATGGCAAAGCTGCAAAGAGACATTCATCAAGACATCACCGATATTATCATCAAGCAGATCGAGGAAGGCGCAGGGCGCTGCGAGGCTCAATGGTTGCAGGGCGGAGCATCGCTGCTGCGAGCTGCCAACCCGGTTACAAATGGGCGCTATCGCGGAATCAATCAGCTTGTGCTCTATGCAAGCGCCGCGCAGCAGCGTTTTGCGACCGGAGAATGGGCCAGCTTCAAGCAATGGCAATCCAGAAAAGCACAGGTTCGCAGAGGTGAACGCGGGACACCGATTGTGTTTTATAAGCAGATTGAGCGCGAGAACGACGAAGGCGACAAGAGCCAGCTGCGATTTATTAGCCATAGCACGGTGTTCAATGCGGCGCAGGTCGATGGTTACGAGCCGGACATCACTGCCAAGCGCGAAGCCGAGGGCGCTTCACTGATTGCGCGGGCGCAGGCCTTTATTGATGCCACTGGTGCGCAGATTGAAGAAAGCGGAAGCACTGCTTGCTACATGCCGCAGGCCGACCGGATTCTCATGCCGCCCAGAGCTGCCTTTCTTGACACGACAAGTGGTGATGCAACGACCAATTTCTATGCGGTCTTGCTGCACGAACTCACGCACTGGACCGGAGGGCCGCTGCGGATAAACCGCAAATGCGGCAAGCGTTTTGGCGACTATGCTTATTGCGGCGAAGAACTGATTGCCGAACTGGGTTCAGCGTTCCTTTGTGCGGAACTGGACATATCGCCTTTTCCGCGTCCCGACCATGCCGCCTATCTAGGTCAATATCTGAACATGATGAAGGCCGACAAGACAGCGATTTTCAAGGCCGCAGCCGATGCCAGTGAAGCAATGGACTTGCTGCGCTCAATGCAGCCTGCTTCACTGTGAATTACGACACGACAGTTCGGGGCTTTGTACTTCCCAAAGCCCGCCAGACTGTTGACCGGCTGACATTCAATCGCTTCGCGATTTCACCCGGCTTGAGGCCATCGTCACGCAGTCTTTCTACCTCCTGCGGATCAACGCTTGGTTTGCGTCCGCGATAAACCCCGTTGGCCTTGGCCTTCGCGATGCCTTCCATTTGGCGCTCGCGCCGCAGATTGGTTTCAAATTCGGCAAAGACCCCCAGCATATCTAGGAATGCCTTGCCCGCCGCCGTAGAGGTATCGATTGGCTGCTCGATTGCGCGAAGCGTTGCGCCCTTGGCTTTCAGTTCGCGAACAACGTCCTGCAGGTCACCGATTGAACGGGCAAGCCGGTCAATGCGCGTGACGACCAATTCATCTCCCGATTGTACGAAATCCAGGATCGTTCGGAGTTCAGCGCGGCCTTTGGTCGATGTGCCAGAAATTTTTTCAGAACGGATCGCAACGCACCCTGCCCCTTCTAGTGCTTCGCGCTGGAGTCCCAGGCTCTGATCGGTAGTTGAGACGCGGGCGTAACCATAGGAAGGCATCGTGAGAACACTTTCGTTGCAATAGGGTCTAGACCCTCTCCCATTATTGTTTCAGATTATAGAAAGCAACCCTATTGCGACAAAATAAGCGTTTCATAGAGATGTTGCGTTTGGGTATACCCTTTTGCAACTAACTGGTGCTCTATTAAAGAGTTCAATAAGGGAGCGTATGCATCGTTCAGAAAAAGCGCGGGATCGGGCCGTCCTGCGGCGTCGTGTTCGAACCCAGATCGATCATTACTTCATCTATAAAACACCATCCCCATCCTTCCGGAGGATCGTAGCCTTCGGTAATCGGATGCGCCCTTTGGGCAAAATGCGCGCTCGCGTGGCGATTTGGGGACTGGTCGCAGCACCCCACATGCCCGCATGTCCGGCAAATTCGCAGATGAACCCAGGGACTTCCGGTTTTGAGGCATTCCTCGCAGCCTTTTGCGCTTGGTTTGACTGTCTGAATATCGCCGAGATGGTTGCATTGGGGCACAATCGTTCCTTCTAGATGTTTGGGTTCATTGCTGTTTCTGGTCGCGTATCAACAGAAATGCCGCAACCGCTCCCGCTGCTGCAAGAGCGGCACCAACCAGTGATGCGATTTCAAAACTGGCGACGATGGCCGTCCCGCTGGACAATACGGGACCAAGCAACGCGGTCGCAACCAGTCCAGCAATCCGCGAGATCGCGTTATTGACGCCCGATGCTACGCCAGTTCGCTCGGACCCCGCGCTTGCCAGCACCGCACTGGTCAGCGGAGCAACGCTTGCTGCCATGCCCAGGGCCAGCACGATCAATCCGGGCATGATGTCTCGCCAGTAGGATGGGTCTGAGGCAGGCATACGGGACAGCAGCAGGAATCCCGCAGCGACGGCCAGCGGACCTGCCGTGAGCATCGCGCGCGTTCCCACGCGCTCGGCCACCGAGCCGCCGAGCCAGCGTGACAGCAATCCCATCACCAACGGGAATGGCAGCAGCGCAGCACCGGCGGCGGTCGCGCCATATCCAAACGCTTCGATCAGCACATAGGGTAGGACGACCAGCAGTCCGCCCAGACTGGCATACAGAAAGAACGTGAGCAGCGAGATGCCGGTAAAACTGCTCGATAAAAAGAGGTCTGGCGGGGTCATCGCGCGCTGGCCTTTCGCGCGTTCCACCAGCACAAATGCTGCGAGCGCGCCGATACCACCAATTCCAACAATTACTGGCGCAGTCAGCGCGCCGGGTGGCGGCAATTCAATCAATGCCCAGATCATACCAAACAAAGCGAGTGCGGCGAGACAAGCACCGGTCCAATCCAACGGCGCGCGGTCGCTACCACCGGCCTTGCTTTCTCGAACTGCCCGCCATGCGAGGAAGTAGGTAACAGCTACAAATGGTGCGACAGCTCCAAAGGCCCAACGCCAGCTGGCCTGATCGACGATCCAACCTCCCGCTACCGGAGCTACTGCGCCTGCAATCGCTCCTGCCGCAGCCCAGGTGCCGACGGCCTTGGCACGCTGCGCCCCGCTAAACCCGTCCGCGATGATCGACAGGCTGTTGGGCGCGACCAAGGCCGCACCGACGCCCAGAACTGCGCGCGCTGCAAACAGCGCCGCCAGACTTGGCGCTAGTGTGCAGGCGAGACAGGCTATGCCAAATAGCGCCAGTCCGCTTAGAAACACGCGCCGCCGCCCGAAATGATCGCCGAGCGCGCCGCCGATTAGCACCAGCGCGCCAAGCGGCAGAAGATAGGCGTTTACGATCCATTGCGCGCCAGCGGCATCGGTCCCGAACTCCATTTGCATCGATGGCAGCGCGACGTTGACGATCGAGCCGACGACGAAGGCTAGGCTCGATCCGGCGACCGTGGCGATTAACGTTCCGCGTTGGTCAGGACAGTCTCCGGCTTGCAGGCTGTTCTGGCTCCGCATTTCGTCACATGGAGGCAATAAAGCTGTTGCCATCGCTCAGCTCGCGGTCCGCGCGGCAGCAGGTGATTGCGGCGCCTTCGGACGAATGCGGGCCATGATGATCGGTGCAAACGCCCCGTGGACCATGATCGACATCAGGACCGTGATGGTCGCGATCCGCCAGACTGCTTCGGCCTCGGCGAAGGGAGCGTGCCCAAGCGCATAGGCGATGTAGAAAAACGAGCCCATCCCGCGGATGCCAAAAAACGCCATGGCAAACCGCTCAAACCGGTCGCCCGGCGTGGGAAGCAAAGCCAGATATCCAATTGCCGGGCGGACCACGAAGATCAGTGCGCCCGCGATGGCGATGTCGGTCCAGCTTGTTGCAGACAGCACACCCGAGACCGCGAAGCCGCCAAGCCAGAGCAGCAGCACGGCGAGCAGGATCTTTTCGAACTGGTCGGAATAGCGGTGCGGCTTGGCGACATAATCGTCGCGACCGGTATCGCGGGTAAAGCTGCGCTCGGCGCGCGCGGCAATGAACACTGCCAGAAAACCGTAGCCATCGAGCGCTTCGGTCGCACCGTAAGCAAGAAAGGTCGTGCCCAGGAGAACCAGACCGGCATTTTCGCCGCCCCCACTCGCATCGCCCCATGAACTCATGACAAACCGCGCGCTCGCCTGCCCGACCGCCCATCCAATCACACCGGCAATGGCGATGCGCCATCCTACGTCAAAAAAGGCCCAGCGCCCCCAGTCCATCGTGGTTCCAGTCGCAGCTGCGCCAGCGAGCAATATGGCGAGCCATACGAACGGGAAGGCCAAACCGTCATTGAGACCCGCTTCTGCGGTAAGAGCGACACGGACATCGTCTTCGTCGCCCTCATTTGGCCCTTTGACTGCAACTTCGCGGGCAAGCACCGGATCGGTGGGCGCGAGCGCCGATGCGAGCAGGACTGCAGATGCCGCGCTAAGCCCTGCCCATTGTCCGAGCAGAAAGACTGCGGCAATAGTAACGGGCATGACGACGATGAGCAGCATGCGCGTGTGATGCCAGCCACCGCGTCCCGGTTGGCGGTCGATCGCGAGACCGGCTCCGGCAAGGGCGATGATAACAATCAACTCGGTGAGATGTTCGATGACGCCTAGCGCCAGTTCCGAGCGGCGCGGATCGGCGGACGGCCAATCGGGCAGCAACAGGGCGAGCATCATGCCAGCCGTCACGTAAATGAGCGGGACACTGATGACGCGCCGTCCGCAGATGAGCGGCAAGGCCGTCAGGCCAAGAAGCGCAATCCCGCCGAAGAAGAATACGAGATCCTTGGTCTCGATCATACCAGGTTCGCAGCAGCCTGAATGTCGTCCACCTCACGAATGCATCCATCCCTTGGGACTTGCTCCAAATTCGCTCTCATCGATATGCGCCTTTTATCAAACTGCCGCCTCACCGTTCAGATGGTTCCAGACATGCGAGATGACCACAGAGCCTTCACCGACTCCGGACGCCACACGTTTTATCGATCCCTGACGGACATCGCCAACGGCAAATATGCCGGGCGTAGACGTCTCGAACTGACTGGCTGCGTCAACGCTATCGCCGGTTTTGACAAAGCCGTTGTCGTCAAGATCGACCATGTCTGCGAGCCAGTCCGTATTGGGAGCCGCGCCAACCATGATGAATATCGCCGGTGTTTCAAGCCGCCGGCTGCCTTGGCCTTTTGTCTCGATGGTTACGGCATCGAGCATCTGTTCACCGTGCAGCTGCGTGATCTGGCCTTCATATTCTATGGTAATGCCGGGATCAGCCTCGAGCCTGCTCAGCAGATAGCTTGACATCGATCCTGCAAGCGAGCTGGCGCGCACCAAAATGCGCACGCATCTGGCGGAGCGGCTGAGGAACATCGCGGCCTGTCCCGCAGAGTTACCTCCACCGACGATGACGATTTCCTGATCCTTGCAATAGCGGGCTTCCATTTCGGTCGCGGCATAATAGATGCCCGCGCCCTCGAACTCTGCAAGGCGGTCAAGCGGCAAGCGGCGGTACTGGACCCCGGTGGCAACTACGACAGCGCGGGCCTTGGCGGCACGGCCAGCGTCAAAAGTGGCGCGGAAGCGGCCACACTCTGTCTTTTCCAGTTTCACAACGCGGCTCGGCATCGCAAAGCACGTCCCGAACTTCATCGCCTGTATCTCGCCGCGCCACACCAGATCGGCGCCGGAAATTCCGGTCGGGAATCCCATGTAATTCTCGATCCTGCTCGACGAACCCGCCTGACCGCCGATTGCGATATCTTCGACCACCAACGCGCTCAGCCCCTCGGCTCCCGCATAGACTGCAGCCGCGACGCCTGCAGGCCCGCCGCCGACGATAAGTACGTCGACTTCGTCTTTCTTGCCGAGCACGAGATTAATGCCCAAAAGCTCGGACAGCTTGGCTGGCGTGGGATCATCGACCACCTGCCCTTCACCGAACACAACCGCAGGCTGCGCGGGTGACAGCGAACAGGTTGCCGCTGTTGATTTTGCATCGTCAGAGCCAAGCGGCATCGACACATAGGGAATGCGGTTGCGGCTTAAAAACTCGGCAATCCGGCGAACGGCGGGGCTTTCGTCTTCACCCAGCAGACGGATGCTGCTCAAACCGCCTTCCACGCCGCGCCGCCTGCGCGCGGAAAACACGCTGATGACGATATCGGACATCTCGGGCACGCGGCCCATGAGCGCCAGCATGGTTTCGCGCTCGACTTCGATCACCCGCGTTTCCACCGCAGCCCGCATCGGCAGATGCCACGAGCCGCCGTTTAGAAATGCGATCTCGCCCATGAACTGGCCCGGACCCAAGCCATGTTCCATCGCGCGTTCGCGCGTATACGGATCGACGACCTCGATTTCTCCGTCGAGAATATAGACGAAGCTGTCCATTCTATCACCGGGTTCTGCGAGGATCGCGCCTGCTGGATGGGTTATTTCGCGGCCAGCCTCGCGCAACATTTCGACATGCGCGTCAGTGAGCGGTGTCCGCACCATTTCGCTCAGGTCACCGCCTATTTTCTCCATACTCTGGTCCGTTCTATTGCATTTTTGAATTCCATTCCGAAACGAGCAGCTAGCCCCGGACGCGAATCGATTTTGTTACAATTAAGGTGCTCATCGTAGCAAGCTAATTCAAGCTGACGACAATTTTAGAGCAAGAGTTCGGAAAATCCGGCATGCCCCGCATGATTTATCGCTAGACTGGAAAAGCTCGCAAAAGCGGTTTCTCTATCCGCGTTTAAGAAACAAGCACAGCAATCAAAGAACGCAGTGCGCCTAACGCTCTCGCAGGCGCGTTTTGTCTTTCGCCAGGACGATTTGGCGGATGCGGTCCTGTATCGTTTCTCGCTGCGTGGCTGAAGGTTGCAAACCCGCAAGCTTTTTGCCTGCGGAGATGGCGCTAGCCAGCTGGCTTTTGGTCTCTTCGACGAATTTCTGTCTCTTTTCTGGCTTGCCGGGATAGCGGTCGCGGGCGACGATGACCGCCGCAGCCACGAGCGACTGTGCTTTGCGCAATTCAGGATCAGAGCGATTCTTGTCGTGCGACTGTGCGAGAAACCGGTCTGCCAGCGCGGCATTTTGCGCTTTGATTCCTTTTGCGTCTACACCCGCTCTTGCGGCCGATTTTGACTGTGATTGGTCTTTGCGTTTCGCCGCTTTGTCCGACGCGCGCTCAACGTCGAGTTTTTCCAGTGCGCTCGGACGATAACCCTTGACGGTCATGCCTTGTGCGGCGGCGATCATATAGGCCTGTTGCCGGAAGGCCTTGGTTCCCTTCACGGTGATCGACGACCACTTATTGACCTTGGCGATCCGGACGGCATCGCGCAGCGCGTTCTGGTCACCAATCTGGATCGTATCGCCCTTGATCGCAAAAGCGGGTTTGTCGCCTGCGGTGCGGTGAAACTTATCCCCGCGCCGAAGATATTTGCTCTTCACTGCCTCGGGTATCGCAAGACCGGGTGCATCTGCATCTGATGCAGGCGGAGTCTTGAGCGATTTCGAGCCGTTCTGCTTGGGCGCACCGGACAGGTCGGGCGCGGCAGGTTCATCGTTCATCTCGTACGCCTTCCTTTATTATTCCGGCAATCTCATGCTGTCTGGCGGCTTTCTGAACGCCAGCTTCGTTGGCAGCCTGCGCTGGCAAGCCGCCGATCGCTGCTTCACAATCTGCGAACGAGATGCCGAGAAAAGGAATGTCGGTAGCTCTGTTTTCGTCGCGGATGATTGCGCGATCTTCTTCGGTTAAGTCGGCATCCTCGCTGTCGACTATGATTTTCAGCCGTGGATCGAGCGTAGCGGCCCTCTGACTTGTCGCGGCGCGCGCGGCGATACACGGCGCGGCCAGCAGGCGCGCCTTGAATATCCGATCACGGTAATATTCGATCTTCATTCCGCGCACAGCCGGTATGCCGCCGCGCAGCAGCAACAGTTGCTCGCGCGGAAATTGCATCAGCTCTTGGGGTAGCAGCAGCGCACGCTGCATTTGCGATACGGATTTTGACCGGTTGGCGAGCATTCCGTGGATAGTCAGCGACTTTGTCGTCGCGTCCTGCCCGACATAGCCCAGACGCTCGGACAGTTCCTTGGCGACCTTGAGTTCCTTGGGAGTGAACGCGACTTCGACGCCGCAATTGGCGACAATTTCGTCGGCCACGTCATGACCGTAGACGGCCCTCAGCTGCGAGCGCGACTGGATCACGGGCAGCAAGCGAATGCCGTAGCCTGCAACATAGGCAAATCCCGCGGCAATCACCGATGCTCGGCCCAGACGTGCAAACTCATCAAGTATGACCAGCACCTGATGGCTCTCGCTTTCGCCGGGCAGATCGCGGGTATTAAGGTCGATCAATTGCTGAAAGAACAGATTGTAGAGCGGTGCGACGCGGTCCATTTCATCGGGCGAAACACCCAGATAGATCGACATTTTGCGGCGGCGCAAATTGCGGAGGTCGAAATCGGATTGTGCGGTCGCGGCGCACACCAGCGGGTTGAGCCACAGGCTCATTTTCGAGGTGATCGACTGCAATATGCTCGAGAACGTCTTGTCCGCCCCCGACGTGAAATCCGCCAGAGCCTGCCGCGCCGGGCCGGACAGGCTGCTGTCGGTTTGCGCTATTTCGAGAAATATGCGCTGGATATCGGGCTGGGTAAACTGCCGGTAAATCTCCCCTATCGTGAACGGCAGGTCAGCAGTGTTGGCGACATGGGCGCCGACCCCGACAAAGCCTGTCTTGGCCGATTCCATCCAAAAGCTGTCACCCTTGTCGGGCACGGTGAACAGCATCGTTGCGATCTTTTGCAATTCGACGATGACTGCATCCGGTTCGCTGCGATCGATATAGGCCAGCGGGTTGTAGCGCGCGGTGCAGCCGTCTCTGGCGGTCGGGTTGAACAGGAACACCTGCTGGCCATGCGCCTTGCGAAAGCCTGCCGAGGCGTCAAAATTCTCGCGCTTGACGTCGAGCACGACCACAGAATCGTCCCATGTCAACAAATTGGGAATAACGATGCCGACGCCTTTGCCCGACCGGGTCGGCGCTTCGACGATCACATGCTCGCTGCCGCCGAAAATAAGAAACTTGCGGCCCTTGCGGCCAAGGACGATCCCGCGCGCAGCGCGCAAACCCTCGCGCCGCAGTTCGGATTCTTTAGCGAACCGCGCATCGCCGTGCAGCGGCGGATCGCGGTTAAGCGCAAAATAGACGGTGGCACCGACCAAGATCCCTGATCCCCCTGTCCCCAATGCGAGACCTTTCACCACCACCGGATCGCCGCGATAATACCAGAATAATTGCGGCATCTTGAGGGGATCGAAGCTGGCAATCGGCAGACCCAGAATGATCCATCCAGCCATCGCCGCAAGCATGAACCAACACAGCAGCATGAGCGGCGGTCCAATCAGCAGTGCGCCCCGCCTATGCACCGGCTGCCAGTCCGAGCCCCGGATCGAAATAAATCTCGGTCACCCGGTATTGTCCGCCGACCTTCTTGGTCTGCACCACGATATCGACCAGCAGCGTGAGGAGCGAGCGGATGTCGCTGCGCGACAGATCCGACCCGCCTTCGCTTTCCTTGACCAACAAGGTCAGCTGCTCGAAGGCGAGCTGGGCGGAATCGGCATGAATCGTCGTGATCGAGCCGGGATGACCCGAATTGACGTTGCGCAGATAGAAGAAGGCGGTGCCATCACGCAGCTCCTGAAGCAGGATCCGGTCGGGGCGCATCCTGAGCGCCGATTCCAGCAATTGCTTGGCGCTGATCTTGGCGAGGCCCTGCCCGTCCTTGGCGTAGATCATATGGACGACGTTGCGGTGCGGCACCGTAAGCTCGCGCGTATCTTCGATCGTGAGCAACCGCTCCTCATCGGGTATGAGCTGGATCAGGCCCTTGGAAAGCGTGGTTTTGCCCGATCCGGTCGCGCCCGATATCAGGATATTCTGGCGAGATTGCACGGCAAGTTCGAAAAATTGCAGATGTTCGCCCGCTTCAAGCAGCGCGCGCAGCTGCGACTGTTCGGGAGAGACAGCCTTGTCAGCAATTTTGGTGTCCGCGAACATGCCGCCGCGCTCGAAATCCGCCATCGTCATGGTGACTCTGGACGGCTTGCGAATGGTGATCGATACGGTTCCGTCGGGCACAGCGGGCGGCACCAGCAGCTGGACCCGTTCGCCGGTCGGGAAGATCGTCGAACAGATCGGCGTCTCGCTGTCGACGTCCTGATTGGTGTAGGCCGCCGCAGCGGTTGCGATCGTGCGGAGCGCGTCTTCGGTCAGGCCGGGTTCGTCATGCCAGACCCACCCGCCGCTGCCTTCCACGGCGACTTCGCCGGGCCGGTTGATGACCACTTCGGTGGCATCGTCGTCATCGAGATATTTTCGCAGCTGCGCGATATTGCTGTCGAGCACTGCCGTGTTGCGGAGCGTGCCGCTCATATCGTCAGCTCCTCATTTGATGCGCAAGCCATAAACGCCTGCGAAATCGAAATCCTGAGCGACAAAGATGCCCACATCTTCGCCCTGGTTCTTGCGCAGCACTGGACGGATTTGCTGCGAATCCTGAACGATGGTCGAGGCCGTATCCGACGGCACGCGCGTTATATTGTCCCCTCCGCCGCCAATTCTTTCGCTGGCAATGACCGATGCGTCCTCGACCAAACTGAACAACAGCGCCGTGCCGAACCGCTCCCAGAAAAACGTGTCTACACCTCCGCTCAGACCGGCCCGGCCCAGAGCGTCGCTGGCGGGTGATGCAAGATCGATGGCTATCCCGCGCGGTGTGAGCGCGCGGTTCCACAAGACGAAGAGCCGGTATTGGCCCCGGTTAAGCCCGCCCTGATATTCGCCCAGAACTCTGGTGCCTTTCTCGAGCAGAACAACCCGGCCATTGTCCGAATAGATAGGACGCGGCACGATGCAGCTGACATAACCCGGTACGCTTGAATCCATCGCGGTTTGCAATACGCACGGAATATGCGTCCCCGCCGCAATCAGATAGTTACGGTCGCCGATTGCGCGGGCAGACTGGCGGCCAATCGACGAGGCGCGCCGCGCGCTGTCGAGCGATGTTGGCTCGCGCACACTCGCGGTCTGGATGTCACCGCGCTGGCCCCCGACGGCTTCCGCGCCCAGCGGGCCGCGCAGCGACGCTGCAAGGCCGCTCTGGCCGCCATAGGCGATCAGCCCCGAGCGGCGTGACGCTTCTGCCAGCAGCTGGCGCTCGGTCTTGGGCGGCGGCCCTTCTCTGACCGGTGGTCCGGCAGGCTGCGGTGCTTCCCCAAATCCGGGAACCTGTTCGCCGTCTAGCGCAATCGGCGCATCGGGATCGCCCGGAGCGCCCGCAAGGGTGGGCGCGATGATCGTATCAGGATCGATCTGGCTTGCCGCGCTCTGTCTGGGAGGCTGTTCCGGCAAATCAGCGTCGCTGCGGACGCCGTCGATCAGGGCAAAAAACATGAAGATCGCGCCAGCGAAAATTGCGAAGGCGACGATCAGTTTTTTCGGATCGGCTCCGGCGCGCTGGATGCTCGCCATCGGGCTGGCCCGTTCGGTGTCAGGCTTGCGGTCGATTTCATCAGGGTCGGGCGCGGCGTCGCGAATTTCGTTCGTTTCCGGGACGTCTGCCATCATTGTTCTCCTTCGCTGTCGTCCGCCGTTGTGCGCTCGATCAAAGTGGACGCCGTGCCGGTGTCGGGATCACGGCCAAAATAGGCAGGCGCGTCGTTATATATGCACAAGACGTTTTGCGCCCGGCGCAGCCGCAAGCGTTCGTAAATCCCGTGGACAATGACAAAATCGCCGCGCACGTCGAACGGAACGAGGGCCTCGCTGTCGTCGGCATTGACCGCGAAAAACGCAGGCAGTTCGCGCTGTGCCGGAAACCGCATCGCGGTAAACTGGCCATTGTCCGAGATTTCGCTGGGCTGGATGCGGCTATCGCCCTGCACGCTGTACCGTGCATTGCGCGTTCCTTCAAGCACGCCAATGGCCAGCGCGCTGGTGATTGTCCGGCTTTCCAGCGCCTGAATTTCCGCAGCGGCAAGCTGCGCGGCGGCGCGCTCGGCCTCGGCGCGTTCCTGCACGGGATAGCGGAAGCGAACCATGAAAAAAGTGTCGCCGCTGCGCTGCGCGATCGATCCTTTGCGCGATTGCAGATGGAACGTGTAGGAACGCGGGCCATAAGGCGATGCGGTCAGCACTACGAGATTGGTCGCGGAGGCAAATTCGCGCGGCTTGATGAACAGCGAATTGTCCGCCGGTGCCACCTCCCAGCTCACACTGTCGCCAAGGGCGACATGTTCCACTGTCTCGCCGGGCGCAAACACGATTTGCGTCGCTGTCCGAAACACACCGGTAATTTCATAAACCTGGCTGTCGCTATAGACGACCTCGCGAATGCGGCCGTCTAGTGCAGTCCGGGCGGGAACTTCGCCCGCGAGCGCCGGAAGCGGGGCCAAGAGCAAGGCGAGCATCGCCGCTGTGACTGATTTAATCATCATGTGCCTCCTTCGACCTCCACGTCAGCGCGGTAGTTCGTGACCTGATATCCGAGCGGGTTGGAAAATATGCCGGACTCCGCGCTGGGCTTTCCGGTCACGGTATATTCGATCGTGGCAATCGCTTCGGTATCAACTTCGTTACTGCCGCGCCGCAGGGTCTTGGTGAAACGCACCTGCGCCACTTGCGGCGCAATGAAAGAAACGCTCTTGATCGCGGTGAATATGACCGTGTCTTTGTCGTAGATGTTTTGCGGCGATCCGGGATTGTCCTGCCGGTAAAATGCCGCCCAGCGCTCCTGCTCGGGGCGGTCCGACATGCCGGTGACTGCCGTAAAATACTGCGTGCGCGCTGCGGGGATCCAGCCTTCGCGGTAGCGCACATATTGCGCGAGGAAATATTTAGCGACCGCTTCGTCATAGGTCACGTCATTGGCCCCGCTCAGCTTGCGGGTGATCTCGGCCGCGCCCGTCGCCTTGTCGACGGTGATGACATAAGGGGTCGCCGTTTTGAGCGGGGCGAGCATCGCGACCGCCAGCACTCCGGCTATCGCCAGACCGCCCGCTATAGCCGCCACGGTCCACGCAATGCGCTTCGAACGATTGGCGACGAGCAGCCGCTCATAGTCCCAGCTGCGCGCCTCGCTGAAATACTGGTCCAGTTCCTGCTTGTTTCTGATCCCGCCTGCCATGATCTCTTAGCACCTCCGGTAAGTGGCTGACGAACGGGCCGATAGTTCAGGCTCGCGCAGCGGCGGAACGGTTTCGCCCGATGGCCCGGGCGCTTCAGCCTCTTGCTCGCCCGCGCCGTCAAAGACATATATGCTGCGCTGCAGTGCGGCGCTTGGATCGTCGTGAGCGGGCGCGGGCGTGTCCGGCATGCCGGGCAAGGTCACGCCGTAAGGATTGGCGGGGCGCCGGTCTTTCCCGTCGCAAACGGGAAGCTTGGCGAGCTGCGGGGTCGAGCACGCCGATAAATTGACCGCCAGCAAACAGACAAATGCGGCGGCGCCATATGCGGGTTTCATGCTAATCTCCGTTCAGATATTTTGCAGGTGATGCTCATGTCCGGCTGAGCCGGTTAGCGCCGCGAATTTGCCGGGCCGCAGCGCGCATACCTGCGGCGCCAGAGCTGCCCGCTCCGATCGCGAGCCTTCCGCCTGCCCTGCCGCTGCGCAGAGCGCCTACGACCGAGGTTGCGCCAAGCGAACGCGACAGCGCCGCGCCAAACTGGGTGACGATAGCCGCCGAACCGCCGCCCAGTCCCGCAGCGATGGCCGGAATCTGGAAATAGAAGATCGCTGTCACCGCATAGAAGGCGACGACGATCAGCGTGGGTTTTAGAAAATTGGCATTCTCAACCTCGACCAGCGCCAGCGCCGTCGCTGCGGCATTGGTGGCGATCACCGTCAGCAGCAGCGCAAAGACGATCAGCATGATGTAATTGATGACCGAGCCGAGCCAGGCGAAGAAATATCCGCGCGTCGAATCGAACAATAAGGCCGCGATAAACAATGGGCCGACGACCGCCAGCAGAGCGAGCGCGAAGGTCGCAAAGATGACGATCACGAAGCCAACCGCCGAGGCGATGATCGTTGCTACCACAATCAGCAGAATCAGGATTGGACCCAATATGGCGGTAGACCAGTCGGTCGGTTGTCCGAAGGCACCGGCTGTCTCTTCGAGATACAGTTCAAGCTCGGTCGCCATCTTGCTGGCGATCTCCAGCCCCTGCCCCGAAAGCCGGTCGAAAAATTCCCCGGCGCCGTCAACACCCGGACCGCCCAGCGCAGATGAAAATTCGTTTGGCAAGCCGGTGACGATCATATTGGCGACGACCGCGCCATAAAGGCTGGTCACGGCAAAATAGAGCGCTGCGAGCAAACAGCCGCGATAGACATATTCGCGGAACGGAAAGCTGACCGCGCCGCGCATGATCGCATAGCCCAGAAGGATAATATAAATGACCATGCCAACCCGCAGCGGCCCGCTGATGATGCCGACAAACGCCGCATAATTGCCGATGATCACTGAATTCAGCGTATCGACGAACACCTGATACATCGAGCTGAAGATATGATCGTCGAACATCGCGGCAGCTATTTCGTGCGCGCGACCGCGATCCGCGCGGCGATGCAGTTTTTGGTGAAGACTGCCGGATAGTCGGCAAGCGGGACTGCGCTCGCCTCGACTTTCTCGCACAGCGCCAGCATGTCACGCGCCTCATCGATATGCGCAGAATAATAGCTGCGCGTGCGGGCTTCCATATTTTCCGGAAAAGGGCTTTGGGGCGTGCAGCCTGCCAGCAGGACCGCGATCCCGGTCAGGCGCTTCATTGTTCGCCCCGGAAGTATGCCTGATCCTCACGGGCGCCTTGCTGACGGGCGGCACGGGCCTTGGCGGCGCGGGCATCCTGCGCTGCCTCGGCGGCACGGTCGATCGCTTCCAGACGCATCTGGTCATTGGCCATCAGCGCGCTTTCTGCCTGCAGCCGCGCCGACAGGTCCTGGACTTCCTTGGCGCTGCCCGCGCTGGCGAGCCGGTCACGCAGCTGTTCGAGGCCCGACTGGCGCGATTGCACCGCAGCGCCGATATTTTCCGCCACCGCGATATCGGTCGCGATTCGCCGCGCGGAATAATCGAACGCGCCGTCATAGCGGCGCTCGTTGTCATTAGCCCCTTGCCCAAGCGATCCAATGATGTCGCGGTACGCCTCATTGGCCCGCGCACGCACGGCGCCGATGCCTTCGAAATCGCCCGAAGCATGGCTGCCAAGCGCGCCCGCTCCGGTGTCGAGTTCTCGTAGCGCATCGTTTTTAAGCTGCTGTGCGAGCTGAGGAATGTCGGTCAGGCCGTTGAGATCGTCGTAGAGCTTTTTGGCCTCGGCAATCTGCTGTTTGCCTTGCGCGATGACCTCGACGGCCTGTTTGACCTGCTGGATCTGCTGGACGAGCGAGGCATTGTCATGCACCGGGATGCCCTGCGCGAGCGCTGGCGCGGCGTAGGATAGATACAGAACCGTGCCGAGGATTCCGGCCTTTGTGCTGTGATTGACGATGTTTCCCATGGTTTTTCCTTTCAGCTGGGACGCCGCCGCGCGTGGAATTGCGGCAGCCATAACGCGGGGTCGGAGCCATTGTCGGTGATCGCTTGCTCCATGATTGCAGTGGTTTCCGCGCGGCCCGACAGTACCGCGAGTTCATTATCCAGCCCCGACAGGTCGAGTTCGACGACCACCGAATCGTGGCCCTGCTTGACCAAGAACTTGTGGCTTTCCGGAGCCAGCTCCTCGCGCACGAGCGCAAATTCGGCAGCCGAAAGCGCGAACCCGTCGCGGTAGTCGCGGGCCTGACCGAACGGATTGGGCAGCAATATCTTGGTGGCAACCTGTTCGAGGATCGAGTGGCTGATGTCGCTTTTGAGCGCATCGGCGGGCGACTGGGTGGCAAACACCAGAAACGCATTACGCTTGCGGTAGGTTTTCAGCCCGTCCTGCGCAAACCGCATGAAGGCCGGATCATCCAGCGCTTTCCAGAATTCGTCGATGCAGATGACCATGCGCTCGCCGGTCAGCAGCTTGTCGATACGCCGGAACAGATAGAGCATCACCGGCGTGCGGATCGCTGCGTTCTCGAGAAAATCGGTCATATCGAACCCGATGAAGCGTGCGTCCATCGTCACCGCGTCGGCAGCATTGTCAAATACCCAGCCCAGCGCGCCTTCGGCGGTCCATTTTTCAAGCCGCGCGCCGATCCCGCTGGCGCTTTTCATGCCGAGCAATTGCCGCAAGGCCGAGAGTGACCGGTCTTCTGGCGGCAGCGCCATGACCGACCTGATCCCGTCCTCGATGCTGCGTTCTTCCTGCACGGTAAAGGGGTCGCCGTCCGCCCTGACAAGCTGGCGGATGAAGGCCGAAAGAAATGCACGGTCCTCGGGCGTATCGTGGAGCGCCCTGAGCGGCGCAAAGCCGGTCGCTTTGCCGTTCTTGAGCGCCAGATAGGTGCCGGCCGATGCGCGCACGAATATCTCCGCGCCGCGGTCCTTGTCGATAAAGATTTGCCGCGCGCCGGTCTTTTCAAGCTGCGCCATGAGAAAGTTGAGCAGCACCGTCTTGCCGCCGCCCGAAGGGCCGATAATCATCGTATGGCCCAGATCGCCCTTGTGGAAACTGAAGAAATACGGGCTGCGCGCACTCGTCTTGAGCAACGCGATCGCATCGCCCCAGTGATTGCCGCTGGCCTGACCCGCAGGATAGGTATGGAAAGGGCTGAATGCGGAAAAATTGCGCGAGGTAATCGGTGCCGGACGTGCGCGCCAAACGAAATTGCCCACGAGCTGCGACCAGTAAGCCGCTTCCAGCGCCGCCTGCTCGCGCGCTGCCACCATCCCGGTATCGGCAAGCGCGGCGCGGGCCACCGCCATATAATCGCGCAGCCGCTTGAGGCTATGCGCGTAGATTGCAAGGGTGAAGTGATGGTCGCCAAGCACAAAGCGGTTGGACTGGAGATCGTCCGCCGCATCGATGAGATCGTCGGCCTGGCTCACCGCCTTGTCTTCGGCGTTGATCATCTGCTGCATGCGCAAGCGGAATTTCTCAGTGGCCTGCGCGCGGCCAAGGAACGTGAACGACTGTGTGAGCACGAACGCGAAATCGACCGACAGCAGGGGCTCGAACTGGCGCGGTGTGGTCGCGGCGGGATATTCGCGAATACCGAAAATTCCGCCAAACTGCGACTGGTCGGCTTCGCGCAGCTCGATGGTTTCCGAGCCGAATATTGCTCGGTGCGCATAGAGCGCGCCGCCAAGATGTCCGCGCACCACCGGCACGCGTTTGTGCCGGCCAGTCATGACCGTGTTCATGACTTCAAGCGGCTCGGAAAAATACAGTCCGCGATGTTCGTAGATCTTGCAGCGGCGCGGCTGACAGCGCGCCAGCAGCTTCTCCAGATCGCGCACCTTGTCGTCGAGCAGATCGAGAAACTCATTGTCGATATCCCCGAACCGCGCATCCTCGACGCGGACCCGTTTGCGCAGCAGCTGCGCGACCTTGTCGGTGCCGCCCATCGAGGGCTTCATCAGCAGGCTGACGTAAAACCGGTTAGTGAACATGCGCGTCCCGCGCATCCGCGCGGCATATTGGGCATCGAGGCTGCGGGCGAAATGCGAGCGGAAGGTTCCGCCGGGATAATCGTCGACCCGCATGCGGACCAGATGCGTCCATATCGACAGGCGCTCATCATGCAGGTTGCGCCAGATGCCGTTGAGCTTGGTATGCCAGTCATTGAGATCGCGCGGATCGCTGGTTTCAAACGCCCTGCCCTGCAATTCCAGCGTCAGCATGATATCGCCGGAATCGAGCATCACCACTTCATCGTTGACGTGCCGGGCATAGGGCAGGAACTTTCCCGGCCCCGCTTCCTTGAGCGCGACCTTCATCGGCACGGGATCCTTGATGCGCCTAGCGAACATCACGCGCGAACCCCTTGCGCCGCAGTCCCGTGAGCGGGAGCGGCGAATAGGACGAACCGCCCCAGAACCTGGCGTTGCGGTTCCCGGCCTTGGTCCGGCCCCAGAGGAACAGCAGCCGGAATGCGTTGACGTCGTGACGCACGATCAGCCGCGCAACCGCAAATCCCGACGCGGCCACCAGCACGGCATAGAGCGGATTGCCCGAAGCGATCAGCGTGCATGCCGATGCGATCAGCAGCAACACGCCCGCCTCGATCGGTATCCCGGCCCATAAAGCAGGCCGGGTTACCGCAAGGAACAGGGGATCCTTGTCGAGGGGTTCGTCTTCGCTCATCCGCCCGCAATCGCGCCGACGATGGCGTCTGCCGAAAAGACGATGGCGATGCCGATAATGACGGTGACGAGAATCTGCGTCGAGGCCCGCCCCAGAAACCAGAGCAGACCGGTAACGATAACCGCGATGACCGCGAGCGTGCGCAGCAAGGTTGACGAGAGTATCCCGCGCACGTTTTGCGCAAAGGATTCCAGATTTTGTGCTTGCGCCGGTTCGGCCCCGGCGATCGATGCTATCATGAGCGCTGTAGCCAATATGGCAAATACTACTCCGCGCTGCGCGCTAGGCGGCCATGCGTCGAAGCGCGCCGACAGATGATTGCGTAAAGTTAATGCGGTGCTCCATGGCTGCATGTCAGTTATCCTCATTGGGGTTCGGGGCGGCCGCAAATTGCGCGCGGGCAAAGACGTCCCACCGGGGCGGCGGCTGCCGCAGGCTCACTTGCCTGCGCCCCGGTGCCGCCAGATTTTCTCGCGCGATCCCGGAAGGTTCAGGGCTAGTGCCCAACCCTTCTGCCGGTTGTGCCTGAGCTACAACCGGGGAATAGGCGGTAGTAAGCACGGCAGGGATGTTCTGGCCTGCCAGAGCATATCCGGCGCGTTCGACCTTGCGTACATAGCCGTTGCGGAATCCGCGTTCGCGGTCACCGGTGTTATAAAGCGACAGCGCAATCCGCAGAGCAGTCTGGGGATGACGGCCACTGCGAACCGAGCGGTAATTGCCAGCAAGAACGGTCCCGGCGGCGGCGACGTTCGTGCAGGGATCGAACACCGTGTCCCATGTCAGGCCGAGCCAGCGCATGTTGCGCGAGTTGATCTGGCCGAGACCCAGATCGACCGAATGTCCGCGCGCGATATAATATTGTGCAACCCGTGCCGCTTCTGCCGCCGAGCGCGGCGCTCTGGGCTGGCGCGGGAGCCGGTTGACGTTGATCGCATGGACATGGCCTCTGGATTCGACCTCAACAATCGCTGCGATGACCTGCGGCGATACTGCAGGCGCGCATTGTGCGGCGAGTGCCAGTATCGCGGAAGGCCCAAGCGACATCAGCGCGGCGCCTGCATGGAGATTGCAAAATCCCGTTCAGGATGGCGCACATTACGGGATGGAAGGCGCGCATCATTCGGATCAAGCACGAAGGCTTGTACCCTTCCGTCCGCGAAGCGCATTTCTACCCGGCCACTCTGGCCGGACTTTGCGGGCGGCGTATAGCGCGCAGCGGATACGCCCGCTTCCCGGCAAACCGGAAACGGCTTGAGCGATGCCAGATGCGCAGGCAGCTTGCGGATGGGCGGAAGGCATTGGGCGAACTCGCCCGCGCCGCCAGGGTTGGACAGACACAGGAGAATTTCGCAAGGCCAGAGGCCGTCGTCGGCGCGCAGCGCTGACGGGCTGATTGCAAATGCCGCAGCGGCGGCTATGAGACCAATCGTTTTTAGCAATTTACGACCTCCGTTATTTATGCATAAATAACGGAGTGGGAAAAAGCTAGTCTAAAATGATTTTATGTGTGATTTGCCGACAAAAGGCACCACGATGATCGGTCCTTCATAGTGATAATCAAGGACAATATGGCGCAGTGCGCTTGAGATTCGTTTGTAGGTTTTGAGGCGGTCGTGGTTATAATGATGGACGCGGTATTCCTGATCATCGCCCCAGTTTTTACGCACGCAGATGTACCAAAGGCCTGAATCTGCTTGGATTACGTATACGTGTGTGAGCTTGCCTCCGACAGGGCGGCGCGTCGTGATCTCATACTCGCGTAAGCTGTTAAACTCGCATTCTTCCAATTTTCACCCCCTCCATAATGCTTTCGCGAGCGACTACCCCGTGAAATTAGCGGAAAATTGCGCTCGGTGGCAATGCGCCTGTTTATTACCGCTTTATTATTGCCGAAAGAACCCGCGCTATTTATATATAAAAAGCGCGATGAACCGGAGATATCGAATGGGAATAAGTGTGCTTGAGCGGGCCGCGGCGATAGTCCGGGAGCTGGGCGGAGTATGGCATGGAAATTACGCCATGTGCCGGTGTCCGGCCCATGACGACCGGACGCCCAGTCTCTCGGTGAAGGCGGGCGATACTGCTGTGCTGTTTCATTGTTTTGCCGGTTGCACCAGTGCGGAAATTCTAGCGGCATTGCGCAGCGACCGGATCGAAACCCGCGCCGAAGCTACCGATCACCCTGCGCGGCGTGACCGTGACCTCGCTTCGCTGGCGAGAAAGATGTGGCAGGATGCCGCGCCGCTGGCCGGATCGCTCGGCGAACAATATTTGACATCGCGCGGGATCGATCCTCGTGGTCTGGAGGCCAGGTTTGTTGCGCGCGCGCAGATCGGTCCCAAACGGGACCGTCACTATGCGCCGGCGCTGCTCACGCCGATTGAAGATGGTTCTGGAATCGTATCCATCCAGCGGACTTTTCTCTCCGCTTCTCCGCTCGGCAAGGCCGGGATCGATGAACCCAAGAGATGCCTTGGCAGGATCGGCGGCGGAGCGATCCGCAAGGGCGGTATACCAAGTGACGGGGTTCTCAATATCGCGGAGGGTTATGAAGATGCATGTAGCGTGTCGCAGCTGTTTGGAATCACTTGCTGGGCAGCATGCGGGATTGAACGTTACGCTCTGATCGATATTCCCGCGTCAATCCGTCTGATCTTCATATTTTCGCAGCACGGCGATGAGGCGAGCCGCGCGATTGAAAAAGCGCGGGCGCATCTTCAGGAAAACGGGCGAACTTTGGGAATCATCCTGCCGTATCTTGAGGATGGCGACTGGAACGATCTTTTGAGGCTGCAGGCAGGAATGGTTTGAAATTGTTAATCCGGTTTATGTCGTATTATCGCTAGCTCAGTTATTCCATACGGGCTTTTCCAGTATCTTTTTTTCTACCAACTGATTTTCAGGGCGATTTCTAGCGTTGCCTTCGGCTCGCGCTCTATCCGCGGTGCGGACCGAGCCGTTCCGTCTCGGCCAGAGGTTGCGATCGCTAACGCGGGTTGCAAGCGAAAATAAAGTCGGGGCTGCGGACGTGCTCTGCTGCGCGCGGGCGCTGGCAGGGTCCGGTCGTTCCTGTTCTGGCCCCGGCGCGCTCTTGCCCGGCTTCGGAGGCGTGCATTGGCTGGACCACGGCCTGCGCTCGCACAATGCTCCCCTGACTTGCCTTGCCAAGGGCGCGGTCATTGTAGCGGCTGATGCCGCATAGGGACACACCAAGGGCTTCGCCCTTTCGTTTCCACAAGCGGAAGTAGTTCGCACCCGTGGCTCGCTGCGCTGCGCCCGCACCAGTGCGCCGATTCCGCTTGCCCTTCCCCATCCCAGACTTCGCCAGTCGGTCAGAAGCCGCAGGACCGCAGGTCGCGGCTTTCAGCCCACGAAAGGGAAAGGAAGAACATGAACGAGGATAGCAAGACGATTGCGGCGCTTAACGATGCCGCCAGAGCGACGATAGGAAGCATCGCGCAGACAGGCTGCAAGCTGGTTTTCACCGCTGGCATTGCCGCGCTGGCGGAGGAGGACCGCAGCGCTGTGCTCGCTCTCGTGCGCAGTTACGAGGCGTTTGACGAGGACAACGACCCGCACGGCGAACATGATTTCGCGACCATATGCCAGCTTGCCGGTGGCAGCTGGACCGCAGCGAAACAGCCGCGCCGCACAGGCGCAACCGACAGCGTCAGACAAAGGGTGTTCTGGAAGTTCGATTATTACGATCCGGACTGCCAGTTCGGCAGCGAAGCGCCCGACAATCCTGCGCTCACCACCCGCGTTCTCACCATCATGCTGGCCGAAGAATATTGACCGGCGCGGGGGGCATGTGCCCTCCCCGCTCTGGCGAAACCGCGTTTCCACCAACGAAGAAAGGAACCCGATATGCCTTACCAGACCCGCGAAGACCCCTTCTGGACAACCGCCCGATATGACGGCGTAAACGCCAACGGCCAGCGCATCGAGCGCGGCGAGGCGATCTTCTATTATCCGCTTTCGCGGTCGGTTTATTCCGGCGATCTGGCGCTTGCCGCCAGTGACGAGTTCGACCGGTTTGTGCGCCGCGAGAGGACCGGATGATGGCCAGAAAACATGCCCACCTCATTCCCGCAGACAATCCCGACCAGATGCTGATGCCCGATGTCAGGCCGATCTCGCTGCGCGACCGCCTTCAGTGGCAAATGGCGCAGCCGCTGGTGTCGCAGCGTGAACAAAAGCCGCTCGACACCGGTTTTTGGGACCCGATGCGCCAGCAAATGGACCTTTTCTAAAAACCTTCACCACAACCCAAGGAGTAAATATCATGAGCCTCACGACCGTAAAACTTAGCCAGCTTCGCCTTTCCCCGCTCAATGTTCGCAAGTTGAAACCCCAGCAGATCGACCAGCTTGCCGCAGATATTTCTGCGCATGGGCTGTTGCAGAACCTCATCGTCTATCGGGAGGACCGCAAATATTATGTCGCAGCAGGCGGACGGCGATACCGCGCGCTCAAAGCCTTGCAGAAAGCCAAAACGCTCAGCGGCACCTATGTCGTTCCGGTGGACGAGCGCGAGAAAGCCGAGGCGGTAGAACTGTCGCTGGCAGAGAACGCGCAGCGCGAGGACATGCACCCCGCCGATGCCGTTCGCGCTTATGGCAAATTGCTGGAGGGCGGAATGGAGCCAAGCGACATTGCCGCGCGGTTCGGGGTGGCGCTATCCTACGTGCGAAAGGTGCTGCGGCTCGCTGCATTGCACGAAGACGCGCTTACTGCCTTTGCAAAAGGCGCAATCGGGATGGAGACGGCGCAGGCACTGACATTGACCGAAGACGGGGCCAGACAGATCGAGGCGCTCCAGCAATATGGCAATAGCGCGCATCAGATACGCCGGTTCCTGACAGAGGAAACGATTGCCAGCGATCACCGCTATTTTGTCTTTGTAGGCCACGAACGCTATACCGACGCAGGCGGGAGCATGACGGCGGATTTGTTTGCCGATGACGGCGAAGGCTATGCCAACGACCCCGACCTTGTCCTGTCGCTGGCCGAGGCCAGGTTGCAAAGTCTGGCAGACGAATTGCGCGGCGCAGGATGGCTGCGTGTCGAAACGGCAACCGACAAGCCGGAGGATTTCTACAATCTGAACCGGATGCACGAAGCAGGCGAACGGGCGATGATCGGTGCCGAAGCGCAGCAGCGGAACCAGCTTGAAGAAGCGCGCAAGGCGCGGATTGCCGAACTGGGCGAGAATAGTCACTGGCATGACGAAGTGATTCGTAGTCTCGACGGAGAGCTGCGCGATCTTGAAAATGGGCTGCAATATTTCACCGACGAGCAAAAGCAGGAGGGCTATATGCTCGTAACCATCGGCCATGATGGCCGCGCCGAGATGAGCGCCATCCGCACCAAGAAAGCGTTAAGTGAGAAAGGCGGAGTTGACGGAGCGGCGCAGGCCCAGCCTGATTATTCGGGCGCGCTGGTCGAGACGCTTTCCAAGATCAAGACCTTGGCGGTGCAGCAAGCGGTTGCGGGTGACCCTGCGCTCGCTCTCGACATATTGCTCGACTGTCTGATCGGTCAACTGGTCCACGACGAACCCAGCTATCTTTCGCCGCTGGCACTGCGCACCGAAGCGTTCAATGCCTTCGTGCCGGACGAGTTCATGGCCGTCAGCAGCATCGAGCCAGTTGAAAAACTGGGTGCGGCGCGCTTGACCGCGATACCGGCGCAGGACCGCTTGGCCTATTTGCGGGCGCTACCTGCCGATGAAAAAGGCAAGCTGCTGGCTTTTCTGGTTGCAGGTCAGATCAATGGAACCGTGGCAAGAGGCGGCGGGACCGATCAGCGAGGTGAGCGTTTCGAACAAATTGCCGTCCAATCGGGGGTCAATGTGGCCGACAAATGGGAAGCGCCGCTCGCTTTTTACGACAAGTTGCGCAAGCCCGTGCTGCTCGAACTGCTGGCAGACAATTTCGGTAGCGCCGCCGCCGAGAATTGCGCGAAGTTGAAGAAGGCCGACCTTGCCGCCGAGGTCGCGCAGCGCATGAGCGGACGGGGCTGGTTGCCAGCGCCGCTGGCTATCACTGCGATTATGGCCGAGGAATCCGAGAGCGATACACCTGAATCTCTTGCAGCGTAATAGTGTGGGCGGGGACACTTTCCCGCCCACATAACTTTTTTGCAGTCAGTTAAATTTGAGCCAGCGCCCTTCCCAAGGTCAGGGCGTTGGCGGGAATTTGCCTTTCAAAAAGTGATAATGTCCGCAAGCGAACCACCTAAAAAATACGATATTATGTGCATCCATAGCCATACATTGCGCGGTTTTATTGATAAAATTGCTCGACTGAACCCTTTTACGGCATTATAGCCACAATGTCGTTCAATAAAGTAGGCGTGGAGTCGGATGGATTCAGAAGTAGACCGGATAGCGGAAATGGCAGCTGCGGGCGAGCGCATGATTGAGCGGCTGCGCAAAAAAGCCTTTTTGCCCGAAGATCGCAAGGGTCTTGCCGTGCGCTACGGGATCGCCGAAGCCGCACAACTGCTTGACTGTTCGACCAACCGCATCCGCATGGCTGAAAAGGATGGCCGCCTTCCGCCTCCCGCCGCAAGCGAAAACGGACGTCGGCCCGGTTACAGCATCGAAGACATGCTCAATATGCGGCAGGTGCTTGATGCCTCGCCCGCGCGCGCACCTATGGACCCGCCCGCAATTATTGCGGTCCAGAATTTCAAGGGCGGTGTCGGCAAATCAACCGTAACGACCCATCTGGCGCATTATTTCGGTGTGCTAGGTTACCGCGTTCTGGTGGTCGATTGCGACAGTCAGGCAACGACGACCACGTTGTTCGGCTTCAACCCGCATTTCAACATCACCCGCGAGCAAACGCTCTATCCCTATCTGTCCATCGATCCGACCCAGACCGATCTTTTATACGCGGTGCAGAATACGCCTTGGCCAAACGTTGATCTCATTCCCTCCAATCTCGAACTGTTCGACGTCGAATATGAGCTCGCCGCCGCCGGTGCCGATGGAGGTTCGGTGCTCGCGGCGCGTTTTCGCAAATTGAAAAGCGGCCTGCAAGATCTTGCCCAGCAATACGATGTCGTATTGCTCGATCCGCCCCCTGCCCTCGGAACTATCAGCCTCGCAGTGATGCAGGCCGCCAATGCGCTGCTGATACCAATGGCCGCGACCACGCCCGATTTCTGCTCGACAGTCCAGTTTCTGTCGATGATGGAGCAGGTGACCGAACAGATCGAACAGGCCGGTATCGAGGTATCCTATGATTTCGTGCGGCTAATCTGTTCGAAATTCGATTCAAACGATCCCAGCCATGCTATGGTCCAGCAAATCATGGAGCAAAGCTTCGGACCTGCCTTGCTGCCGGTGCCGATCCTTGAGAGCGCCGAGATCAGCCATGCCGCGCTTCGCATGATGACGATCTACGAACTTGAAAAGCCGATCGGCACCCCGCGCACTCACAAACGCTGCCGCACCAATCTGGACGAGGCGCTGGGGCAGGTGGAGCAGCTCGTGCGCCGCAACTGGGGCGTCACCGCTCCCGCTACCGCAGAGGAGATCGTCAATGCAGCTTGATGACCTTTCGCTCCGTACTCCGCCTGCCACCTACCGCATACTTTGTGCCTCGATACAGTTTGGGGGCGCTAAATGACTGGAAAGAAACAGAAAGACTATCTTGCGGATTTGCTCGCGGACGATGACGCTGGCGTGACTGAGACGCCGTCGGCGGCGCAGACCCCCTCCCCTGCCTCCGCCAGTCAAAACCCCCGCGCCGCGCGCGGCAGCGGTATGACTCTTCTGGGCCGCGAATCCGCCCTCGCCCGCGTCGCGTCGGGCGAAGTGAGTCAAATTACCCGGCTCAAGCTCGATCCGGCGCGGGTGCGTATCTGGCCGGGCAACGCCCGGATACAGGCGCGGCTAAACGAAGATAACGTCCGCGATTTGATCGACGCCATTCTTGCCGAGGGCGGGCAGAAGATGCCCGCCATCGTGCGGCGCGTCTCGGACGATCCGGCCCACGATTACGAAGTCATCGCCGGTACGCGGCGTCATTTTGCGATCAGTTGGCTGCGCGCCAACAGCTATCCTGAAATGGCCCTGCTCGCCGAAGCCAGGGATATCGACGACGAAGCGGCCTTCCGCCTTGCCGACATCGAGAACCGCGCGCGGCAGGACGTCAGCGAGATCGAACGGGCGCGCAATTATGCCGCCGCGCTAAAAGAGCATTATGGCGGTAAGCAGCGCCGCATGGCCGAGCGGCTCAAATTGTCCGAGGGCTGGCTGTCCAAAATGCTCAAGGTCGCCACGCTCCCCGACCGAATCTTGGCTGCTTTCCCCGATCTTGGCGAGCTGACGCTCAACCCTGCCTACAAGTTGTCGCAGGCTCTGGCGGACGACAAGCGGCGCAAATCCATTCTGACCGAGGCAGACCGCATCGCCAACGACAATACCCAGCGATCGGACGACGGCCAGCTAGCACCCGGCGGCACCGCCATCTTTAACCGCTTGCTGGCCTCCGGCGAAACCGAAAGCGCAAAGCCGGACCTCTTCAAGGGCCTGTCCCGGCACGACCGCCCTGCCCTTTCGGTCACCAGTACGAACCGCCAGGGTCTGACGATCAAGGTGCATGCGGCATCGGGTGCGGACGAAGACGAAATCGTGACGCTTTTCCGTGCCGCGCTCGCCAAACACGAATACCGGCCCGATGCGGAGAAACCGGGGAGCGAATGACTATCGGCCTCCGCTCGTTCCGGCGTCAGTGCGGCCAAAACTTTCTTCGAGGAAAGTTTTCTGCCCTGCCGCTTTCCTCGCTTGTAAAAACTTTCCTCGAGGAAAGTTCTCCATGAGCGGCGAACGCAAACGCAGGACAGTAGGCGAACAGTTCGACCTGTTCCTGCCATATATCGCCGATCTCAATTTTCGAGATCAGCGCGAGATGATGGAACGCCCGTTTTTCTCACTGGCCAAGACCAGACGGATGAAGCCGATCGACTATAATTCACCGGACGGGAAACTCTGGGTGCATGTCTCGGCCAATCCCGATTACGGCATGGCGACGATCTGGGATGCGGATATCCTGATCTACTGCGCCAGCATGCTTGCGGACATGGCGCGGCGAGGCCAGAACGACATTCCGCGCAGCTTGAACATCATGCCCTACGATCTGCTACGCGCGATCGGCAGGCCGACCACCGGGCGCGCCTACGAATTGCTGGGGCAGGCGCTTGACCGGCTCGTCTCGACAACGGTCAAGACCAACATCCGCGCCGAGAATCGGCGCGAGGCGACTTTTAGCTGGCTCGATGGCTGGACCCAGTTGGTCGACGAAAAGACCGAGCGCTCGCGAGGCATGACGCTGGAAATCAGCAACTGGTTCTGGGAGGGCGTGCTGATGAAGGGCGGCGTCCTGTCGATCGACCGCGCCTATTTCGACATTTCGGGCGGGCGCGAACGCTGGCTCTACAAGGTAGCTCGCAAACACGCGGGCGGAATGGGGGAGGGCGGTTTCGCTATTTCCATGCCAACGCTGTTCGAGAAGTCGGGCGCGGAAGGGCAGTATCGCCGTTTCAAGTTCGAAATACTCAAGCTTGCCGAAAAGAACGCGCTGCCTGGCTACGACCTCATCATCGAGGAAAGCGAGCGCGGAGAGCCCAAACTGCGCATGCGCAGGCAGGATGGTCATTTGGAAGAAAGGCTGCCCAAGACGGGGAGGGGGAGGGCACCAGCCCAAAACCTTTCCTCGAAGAAAGTTTCCGGTCCCTCTCCATTACCCGCGCCTAAGGTTTCGACTGAGCGAATCATGGAGGCCGATACGCGAGTTCCGGTGGTCGATGCGCGCAACCTCATCAGCAAGACCTTGACCGGCCTCAGCACGGCTGCGACCCGCGGCTTCATGACCGACAAAACGATGGAGTTGCTGCGCAGCGAATGTGGCGGGTGGGACTTGTATACGCTCCACGCCGATTTCGAGCGTTGGGTGAGCGCCGACGAAGCGCGCACGCCGGTGGACTGGCAGAAGGCATTTATAGGCTTCGTGCGGCGCCATCACAAAAAACATGGCCACGAATTGCGTCGCTAGAGCGCCATCCGTTTCGTCCTTTCACGCCACCGCCCTCACTTCCAGCGTTCCTGTTGTGTCGTGCTATCACGGCGAGCTCAGTTCGATTGACTCATTACCAGGAAGAATTGAACCTCTTTGCGACGACGTTGCTGCAAAGTGATTCAAACGGTCTCATCAAATGGTGCTCTCGACCAGCCTTTCGACACATTGGGAACGGCGCACGATCCTTCAGGAACGGATGTCCGACACTCCGGGAACGTTCATTCGACATATCAGGAACCGATGGTCGACACTCCGGGAACAGCTATTTGACGCGACTCGGCGGCCAGAGCGCGCTTGCGAGCGCCAGCTGGTGTCTTAACTTCATAACCTAATTATAACCCTCTAACATGGCATGATGTTTATAGCAGTTTGAGATTCAAGGGAGAGGGGTCAAGGACGCATGCTTGTTCCAATTCTTAGATGCCCGAGACAGACGCACCGAAGCAGGCATTCAGGGGGGCAAGCGTCATGCCCGCACCTGCCTTGATCGTAGCGCTTTCGGCATAGTCGGTCTGATCCATGTCAGCTTCATTGTTGTCTCAGAACGCATGCATTGAATCGCCTCATCGTATGATTTGCAAACTTGTCCCCGCAACGTGTGTGGCTGCGATCCGTCCTCACTTGGCATGGCGATCTAGTTGCCCAAGCGGATGCCGCTGAGTGTTGTATGGAATCCCGTGTCCTCGTCGGCGCGATTTGGCAGCTAGACGGGCAGGGGGGGCGCCGTTCCCCTTATCGTGCATGTTCGCGGTTCGATCTTCTGGCAGAGTTTACAGGCCATTGATTCCATCGACCGATCAAGCGATTTCCTTGTTTGACGGACACATGACCGGCTGCGCGGCTTGTACGCACAAGCAAAAAACCGGCCTGCGGCCTACGGTTTCCCCCCATATAGCATTGGGCGGAGCCTCCGTTTTTTGGCTTGTGCGCGCCGCTGCCCCGGACAGTCTTAATCCGTCAGAAAATAGCTTTTGACGAACGATTGAGGAATATGACCATGCAAAACATCGCACAATTTGAAATTATCGCCCGCGTCGGCAGCATCGATATCAAGGAGAAAGTCACCTACTTGTCCATTGCCGCCAATTACAACCGCAAGATCGACGACAAGTGGGAATCCGATACGCACTGGAACCGCGTTTCCTTCTTCGGCAAACTGCAGGACAAGGTTGCCAAGGCCGCAAAGGGTGATCTGGTTCGCGTCACTGGACGGGTTCGCCAGAGTTCATACGATAAGGACGGCGAAACGCAATACACCGTCGATCTGATCGCCGAGGTCTTCGGCATTCTGGCAAAGCCCAGCGACAAGGCCGACGACGAAAGCGAGTGATTTCCTCGCAACCGAGAGCGGGCGGCCTTCGATGGCCGCCCGTTTTGCTGCGCCCAGTGAAATTCGGAGAAATCAGCCAGATATGCCTGACCAGAATACATTCATTGCAATTTAATGCAGTTTGGCCCATATATCGTCCAGATACAAGACGGAGTGAAGGACATGACGGCAGCAGCAACGAAGCGTGACGAGCAATTGGCAGCGACCGATGGCGGCTACGGCACCTTTGCGACGCGTTTCATAGGGAAGGGCGGTTTCGTCGATATCGACCATGTTGCGGATGTCTTTCACATGACCAAATTGCAGCTGGCTGAAACGGCGGGTCTGGGCGCAGCGACCCTCACCAAGGCCGATCGCAGAAAGTCGCCCAAGACGCAGCGCCGGGTGACGGAGATGCTGGAGATCATCAGCCGCGTTCGTGACTGGGCCGGGGGCGAGGCGCATGCCATGGCCTGGTATCGATCGCAGCCGATCCCGGCGCTCGATGGTCGGACACCCGAAGCCCTGGTCAAATCGGGCAAGGCGAATTCGGTGCGCGACTATCTCGACCATGTCGCGCTGGGCGGCTTTGCTTGAAATTTGAAGGCCGGGCCTATCGTGGACACGATCCCGCATGGTCCTTTTCGCCTTTGTCGGGTGCAGGCGCTGCCACGACCGGCGGGCGGTTCAACCGGACAGGGGAGCTGACGCTTTATCTCTCGCTCGATGTGATGACGGCAATTAGCGAATGCGCCCAAGGCTTCGGCAACCGGCTGCAACCGCTGACCATGTGCGAATACGATATCGACTGCGAGGACGTTGCCGACCTTCGGAGCGGAGCAGCGCGCGACAAGCACGAAGTGACTCTCGACGAGTTGGCGTGCGGATGGCTGACCTATCGATACGGCTCAGGCGAAGCGCCGTCCTGGATCATTGCAGACAGGCTGCGCGAAGAGGGGTTTGCCGGAATTCTCGTACCGAGCTTCGTACCCGGTGCGAACGAAAAGAACGAGAATTTGGTCCTGTGGAAGTGGGGGCCGGACAAGCCGCATCGGGTAACCGTTTACGATCCGAGCGGTCGACTTCCTGCGAACCAATTGTCGTGGCCAACCCAAGGTAAAAAGAGCTGACCGAGAGGGCGGGCTTTAGCCAGATGAAGCCACACGGGATCTGTCTTCATCTGGCCCTCCGATGAAAACTCTTCCTTCCGCGAACCTTCATTATTCGAATTGAACCAAAGAGAACGAAGCGAGGGTAGTAATTGAGAATAAGTGGGGATTATAGTAATTGCAGGATAGGGCTTGTGAGCACGATTGTCATACGCTATCCGTTTTCCTCGTGGAAATCGATAGCGCCGCCAATGCAATAATCCCCACCAAGCAGACCCGGATCACCCTTCGGGTCGATGCCGGATTATTGGCCGAGCTGGACATGCTGGCCGAAGGGCGAGGGGGCCGCAGTGCTTACTTGCGGACGCTCGTTTTGAAAGCGGTCGAGGCCGAGGCCGACGTGCCCAAAATCGATCCCGTGCATGAGAAAAGCGTGAAGCGCGTCGCGCCCGGGTTCAGCGAAGCCGAACTTGCGGTGATCGCGTTTCAGGCAGCGAAATCTTCGACCGATCCGTCCAACTGGATACGGCAACTGGTGCGCCGCTGGTGCGGTCTCAAAGGGCATGTCGAGCGACCGTTGATGGAACGGCTGCTTAGCGTCCGGCAGGAACTTCGCCGGATCGGCCGCAACGTGAATCAGATTGCCAGAGCGGCGAACAAGCTGGCGCTCGACGCCGATTCACAAACGGGAGGGAGGGCACTCGGTGCCGAGCTTGAAAAGCTGCACGCGCTGCGCGGCGACGTGATGACGCAGTTCGACGTGCTGGACGGAGCGATGCGCGCCGACATGGATTACTGGAAGGTGGCGGACTGATGGGTTTCGAATCGTCAGTCTGGGAAGCTTCGAGGCCGCCGCTTAAACCGCGCCTTCTGGCCGATCCTCAAAATGACGCCCTGTCTCGTCGACTTGGCCGGTTTGGAGGCGGGGCAGGGGGGCTGGGGCGCGATGGTGCGCGCGCGAAGCTCGCTCGGATAGTGAAGGGGGCGCCCGAGGTCATGGTTAAGGTGACCGGACGGCAAAAAGGGGCCAGCCACGTGCAGGCCCATCTCGATTATATCAGCCGCAAGGGCAAGCTGGCGCTCGATACGCGCGACGGCGAGGTGCTCGACACGACCGAAGACGTCGCCGATCGCCGCAAGGAATGGACGGAGATGACGCCCTATTGGCGGCAGAAGACGACCGTCTGCTCGGTGTCGATGGTCTTTTCCATGCCCGAAGGAACGGATCCCGAAATCGTGAAAGCTTCGGTTCGTGCCATGGCGGAAAGCGAGATCGCCGATGCGCATGATTATGTCATGGCGCTTCACACCGACACGCCGCGGCCGCATGTTCATTTGACGGTGAGGGCGCGGGGAGACGACGGGCAGCGGTTCGATCCGCGCAAGGCCGATCTGTTTCATTTTCGGGAGAGATTTGCCGAGGAATTGCGGGCGAGGGGGGTTGAGGCCGAGGCAACCCCGCGCCGCGCGCGCGCAATCGGACCCAAGGGACGGAGCATGGCGCTGGCGAAAATCCGGCTTCGGGCAAAGGTAAGTTCAGGCGCGATCTCGCTGTCCGACATCCGGCTCAATCAGCATGCCGCATCGGTTGCTACCGGCATGGCGCAAATGCCCGAATTTATCGCGCGAGCAAAGGAAAGATGGTCCGAGATCAGCGGCAATTATCGTGCTGCGGCTATCGAGCTGGCGAAGAGTCCGGAGTCGGCGGATCGCCAGCTTGCAGCGGAGGTGCAGGCCTTTCTAAAGGATCGCAGCTCGATCTCGATGGGTCCGGAGTTACTTGCGCAGCGTTACCGGGAGGCAGCGAAAATCACTAAGGAGGATGACAAGAACAAGCCGGTCATCCGACCTGGCCCCGTCCGGTCTCGCTCGCGCTGAAGACGGCGCGGACGATGCGGATACCACGTAAACGACAGCGCTATCCCATAATTTTCATTTCTTCGGAGGGGTAGGGGAGAGCCAGCTCGACTGCGGTTCGGTAATCCGATTCAAGCCAACTGGCATAATCTTGATGCCCGACGATGACCGGCATCGCTTTGGGATGAACGGGCGCGACCAGTGAATTAGGTTCCGTCGTGAGAAACGCATATCGCATACCGTCTGCGGTTTGCCGGCACAGTCCGGCAAACGCGAATAACGGATCGTCTCGCATTCCGAACCAAACCTTGCGCTTGGCTCCCTTTTCCCCGGTCCATTCGCAAAATTGCGAGACTGGAACCAGCACCTTGGCATCTGGACTGGAGAGCATCGGTTTCCAGAAGCCACTTTCCAGATTGCGGACGTTGGTGATGGGCCGCTGTTTGTCGCTCCAACCCGGTATCCCCCATGTCATGGTTTCCAGAGTTAGCTCGCCGGCAACCCTGCGTATTACGGGGGCGGTCTGATCCGGATAAATCGCTTCCTGGGCCTGCACGTTGGTTCGGTCACCGGTGAAGCTGCCGAACAGGCGCTTCATCTCGTCGACCGTCGCCGTCATTCGGTACAAATTACACATATTCTACTCCGCAAATTTAATCTGGGCTTGCAAACCGTCTCTGTAAAGCGGAACATATAGGGAACAATGATTCGGCAAAGGTATGATGCGACACATGGAAAATTCCACCTTCCGCGCCTCGCAACTAGCCAGCATGCGCCGGTCAGTAACGAATTTATGGACGCCGGAAGCCGAACATGCAGCTACTAAGACGGAAATATTTTGCAGCGCCGACGATGCCAGTGGAGGCGGGTTCGCTATGGCTCTGGCGCAGCGGCACGGTGCCGGGCGACCTTGGCTGTGGGTTCAGGACGAACGCTCGCGCAAACGCTGCGGCGTACCCTATTTCCATGGACTGCCCGACGCGCTCCGCCACGAATGTCATTACGTCGCGGCAGGAAAGGCCGAGGACGTTCTGTTCGCCCTGGAAGAAGGGCTAAGATGTTCGGCGCTCGACTTTGTCATCGGCGAAATTGCGGGCGATCCCAAGGCGCTGGGATTTACCCAGTCGCGCAGATTGGCGGTTGCCAGCGAACAGCACGGCGTCCCGCTTTATTTGCTACGCAGCGACGCGGCGCGTTCGCTCAGTGCCGCGCGGATGCGCTGGCAAGTCGAAGCGGAGACCTCTCAGGCTCCATCGACCAATTCCAAAGCCCCCGGCGCCCCCGCCTGGCGGGCAGAGCTGTTCCGCTCTCGGCTGAGCGGGATACCAATCAATGACAACTGGATGAACAAGCCTGAAAATTCTTTGGAATCCTTAGTCAGCAGTTGGCATCCTGAAACCACAGTCGCTGTCGAAGGTAGGATTGACGCGCTGAACCTAATTGTGAGGGAGTTTCCTGAGGTTGGTTGGCGGCTCTGCTTGGCCCAAGTTAACCAACATCACAGGTCTGCTACGCCCAACAGCCGTCCGACCTACCGCTCGACTGGTCAGACTGGTCGACGATCAGTCACTTACGGGGAAATCTGGCAAGTCGAAGCTGCCGCGTGGGAACTTCTGCTTGAACCAACCCCGCCAACGGCAAGTAAACTTGTAGATCTGATCGAAGCAATCGAAGGAATGGATGATTCTCAAAAGCGAAAGCTTGTCGAGACTTTGGAATCATGGGCGAGCACGGCGTCATCGGATGGACTTGCGCAGGTATTCGCAGAGCGGATCGCTGTTGCGAGCCAGCAATGCCTTGTCGCGCGCGGTTTCGAATGCACGCGGGCGTTCCAGCACGTTGGGATGATTAAGTTCTAGCCAAAGGTTTTCGGTGAAGCGGGTGCCATTCCAAAATGGATGCGCTGCCGCGAGATAGAACACCACTTCGCCCAGCAAGCCGCGATCAAGTGAGTTTGTGGTGTTGGCCTGGTCGTATCGTTCGAAGATAAATTCGAGATTGGCCTGAACGAACGCGGCGGGGTCATAGTTCGCCCTTCCCCCATCAATGTCGGCGGTACGATACTTGCCAGCCCATCGGAAGATTTTATCATAAGTTTGCTTGTGGATCGCGAGCAAACCCTTAAGGCCCTGAAAGCTGGAGCTTCCAAGGATGCGCTCGCGCGCGGCGGCCTCGGCTTCCTCCACAACTCGTTCAAGCTCCGCGCGGTCGGTAATGCGCAGCTTGTTTTGAAGCGTTAGGCCGTCCTTAAGATAATAGTGTTCCCCATTCATCGCGTGGGAATAGCGCCGGGGCGAATTTCTTTCAATCGCAACCGGTGAGGCCAGCAGCGCCAGTGCCATTCTAGCACCCTTCCTCCAAATGGGACCGCTGCTCGGCCAGTGCGGCCATTCGATCCCATTCGGTTCGCCAAAGCCCTCGATGCGACCTTGCGGCCGCCGTCATGGCGGCTCGGTAGCGACCGCCCGAATAGGTGTGGTAATCGACGGCATAACCGGCTGAAACCATCGTGAGGGCCACGCTGTCGCCATTGGCGAATCGGCAATCGAGATTGTGCCGGCTGTAGCTGCGCGAGGGGCTGCGGCACGCCTTGAACTTGGGCTTTGTGCAGGTGATAGGGCCATTATCGTTGACCAAGCCTTGCAGCACGCGCCCACTGGTTTCTTTGGGGCCTTGCGGTGCATCGGGCGCGTCGATCCCGACGATCCGCACCCGGTCATCTTTGAAGGCGAGCGTATCGCCGTCGATGGCATAGGCTGCACCCGATACGGTCATGAATTTTTCGGGCATGAACAGCGTGCTGAGGGCGAAAACGCTAGCGACGGCGAAGAGTGGTAAGCGATAATCCATTATGGAAGCATTTGGTCCTATCGTGATTTAGCACATAAATCACGATAAAGGAGTTTTCGATTAGGCGCGAGCTGCGTTTTGGGCAACGTGTCGATACGACAGCTTTGCGCCCCACATCCGGCCGTTCGGCCTTGTCGTCGACGATTCCGAAAGCCGCCATTCGCTTCGCCAACGCTCAACTGGTTCAGGCCCGACATTGCGCTCACGGCCCAACAGGCGTGGCCACAATTATGTTCGGAGTGCAGCAATCAGGGCGTCCCGAGCCATGGCCACGCGCGGGTGTCGCAGCGATGAGCGTGCCCAGACGAGGTAGTAAGCGTTGCGCGGCACCGTGATCGGGGCGGGGATCTCGATCAGCGTGCAAGAAGCGCGTTCGCTGCGGGTGAGATAGCCGGGCAGCACCGTCCAGCCGAGGCCCGCGCGCAATCCCGACCGTAGCACCCGCAGATCGGGCGCGGTCAAGGCTGGCTGGCTGGTCAGCTCGATCTGGTTTGCCTCGAGCCAGGTCCGCAGCAGCGGCCGGTCAAGATCGTAGGCGAGGTGGGCCGTCCGGTTGAGCCCGTCGGCAAGCGGCAATTCGGCAATCCGCCCCGCCACGGCGGGAGAGGCGACGGCGCGCAAGTGCTCTTCGCCCAGCGCATGAAAGGCCAGCCGCGGATCGTCGGGTTGCGAGGCGGTGACGGCCAGGTGCACCTTATCTTCGAGCAGCAAGGCATAGAGCGCCTCGCGCCCGCCGATATGCAGGCGCAGGTCAAGCCCTGCTTCCAGCAGCGGGGCCAGCCGGGGCGTGATCATCTCCCCCAGCAGGTCCGACGGCGCGGCGATGTGGACCGTGCCCGAGATGCGCGACGATCGGGCCCGCGCGCTGGCCAGTGCCGATTCCGCCGTGTCGAGGCTGCTTCCGATCGAAGCCGCGAGATCGTCGGCAATCGCTGTTGGTCGAACACCCCGCGAATGGCGATCGAACAAGGGACGGCCCAATTGCGCCTCGAGCGATGCGATGTGCTGCGACGCCGCCGGTTGGGTGATGCCGATTGCCCGGGCCGCCTCGCTCAGCGAACGACGGCGGTAGACTTCAACGAAGGTGCGCAACTGCAGGAGGGACATTGCGGTTCCATAAACGGATTTATGGCCGTCCGCCATTCCCGTTTGATTTCATGATGCCGTTCCCTGCGTATCTAAGCCGCCGAAAGGAACGATCGAATGCAAAATCGCCGCCAATTGCTGCAAGCCCTCACCGCTGTCCTGGTGGCGGGCGCGGCGCCGGCGGGTGCGTTTGCTCGTGTTCCCGACATCACTAGAAAAGGACAACTGACGATGACCCGCATTCTCATGGTGGCCACCTCCGCCGACCGCATGACTCCCGGCACCGAACCGACGGGTGTCTGGCTCGAGGAACTCACCACCCCGTACTACGCGTTCCGCGATGCGGGCGCCGAGGTGACGCTGGCTTCGATCAAGGGCGGCGCCATCACCGTTGACCAGCGCAGCGTCAACGCCGACGGCGAGAACGACGCTTCGGTCGAGCGCTATCTGAAGGACGAGGCCCTGAAGGCCGAGGTTGCCAGCACCCCTGTATTCACAAGCATCGATCCCGCTGGCTACGACGCGCTGTTCCTGCCCGGCGGCCACGGCACCATGTTCGATTACCCCGGCAGCGACGAACTGGCGCGCCTGGTCGAACGCTTCGACCGCGAAGGCAAGATCGTCGCCGCCGTCTGCCATGGACCGGCAGGGCTGGTCTCGGCGAAGAAGGCCGATGGCACGCCCTTCGTCGCCGATCGCCGTGTCGCGGGCTTCACCGACAGCGAGGAACGCGCGGTCGGCCTCGATCAGGCGGTGCCGTTCCTGCTCGAAACGCGCCTCAAGGAACTTGGGGGCAAGCACGAGGGCGGCCCCGATTTTGCCCCCTTCGCCCTGCGCGACGGCAATCTGGTGACCGGCCAGAACCCCGCCAGCGCTACCCGCACCGCGGAGCTGGTGATGGAAGCCCTCAAGGACAAGGTCGCCTGATCATGCGCTATCTCCACACCATGCTGCGCGTCGCCGATCCCGAGGCGGCGATCCGGTTCTTCACGCTGCTGGGTCTAAAGGAGACCCGGCGCATGGAGAACCAGGCCGGGCGTTACACGCTGATCTACCTTGCCGCCGACGAGGATTTCCGCGGCGACGGCGAGCAGGGCGAAGCCGAGGTCGAGTTGACGTACAACTGGCCGCCCGAGGACGGCAGCCCTACCGAGAAATACACGGGCGGCCGAAACTTCGGGCACCTCGCCTACGGGGTCGACGACATCTACGAAACGTGCGCGCGGCTGCAGGCGGGCGGCGTGACGATCAATCGCCCCCCGCGTGACGGATACATGGCGTTCGTTCGCTCGCCGGACGGGATATCGATCGAACTGCTGCAGAAGGGCGAACACAAGGCTCCGGCCGAACCCTGGGCCTCCATGCCCAACACGGGCGAATGGTGATGGCGAAATTGTTCGAACCGATTGAGGTCGGCGGGCTGCGGCTCGCCAACCGCATCGTCATCGCGCCGATGTGCCAGTATTCGGCAGTCGACGGCGCGATGACCGACTGGCACCAGATGCATCTCGGCCAGTTGGCGCTCTCGGGCGCGGGCGCGCTGACGATAGAGGCGACCGCGGTCAGCCCGGAAGGGCGCATCACCTACGGTGACGTCGGCCTGTACGATGACCTTACCGAAGCGGCGATGCGAAGCGTGCTCGAAAGTGTGCGCCGTTGGTCGGACATACCGCTGATCATCCAGCTGGCCCATGCCGGCCGCAAGGCGAGCTGCGCCAAGCCGTGGCACGGCGGAACGCAGATCGCCCCCGATGCGGAGTTTGGCTGGCAGACCGTGGCACCCAGTGCCATTCCCTTCGCTCCGGACGACCATCCCCCTGTCGAACTGGACAAGGCAGTGCTTGCCCGCATCCGGCAGGCGTTCGCGGATGCCGCCCGGCGCGCCGGCAGGCTCGGCATCGAAGCCGTCCAGATCCACGCCGCGCATGGCTATCTGCTCCACGAATTTCTTTCGCCGATCTCCAACCGGCGCGACGACGAATACGGCGGCAGCCTCGACAACCGGATGCGGTTCCCGCTCGAAGTGTTCGATGCCGTGCGCGAAGCGTTTCCAGCCGACCGCCCGGTGACCGTCCGCGTTTCTGGGACCGACTGGGTTGAAGGCGGCTGGACAGCGGAGGAAACCGCATTGTTTGCACAGGAGCTGGAGCGGCGCGGTTGTTCGGCAATCCATGTCTCCGGCGGCGGCCTCGACCCGCGCCAGCAAATCCCTGTCGGTCCCGGCTATCAGGTGCCGCTGGCGAGGACGGTCAAGGACGCGGTCGCCATGCCTGTCGTGGCGGTCGGAATGATCACCGATCCGCACCAGGGGGAGCGCATCCTCGAAGACGGGCATGCCGACGCGATAGCGATAGCCCGCGCTGCGCTGTGGGATCCGCGCTGGCCCTGGCACGCCGCCACCGCGCTCGGCGCATCGGTAAAGGCGCCCCCGCAATATCTCCGGTCCGAGCCCCACGAAGCGGGCCGCATTCTCAAGGAAATGATCCCATGAAAATCTCCGTCAAACTGCTTCTTGCCGCTGGCGCTGCCCTCTCGCTTGCCGCCTGCTCGACGACCCGCGAGGGTATATCCGCGCCCCAGATCGAACAGGTCGCGACCTTCGATGGCGCGATGCCGACGGGCGTGACCGTCGCCCCCAACGGGCGCATCTTCGTCAACTTCCCGCAATGGGGCGACAACGCGCCGTTCACCGTAGCCGAGTTGGTCGACGGCAAGGCGGTGCCTTATCCCGACGCCGCGACCAACCGACCCGATCCGGCCGACCCGGCGGGGCATTTCATCTCGGTGCAGAGCGTGGTGGCAGACGGCGCCAATCGCCTGTGGGTGCTCGACACGGCGGCGCCCAAATTCTCTCAACCGCAGGCCGGCGGGGCAAAGCTGGTGGCGATCGATCTTGCGACCGACCGGGTGGTGAAGACGATCGTCCTGCCGCCCAGCGTGGTGCTGCCCACGACCTACCTCAACGACGTGCGCTTCGATCTGCGTCAGGGCGCCGAGGGCGTCGCCTACATCACCGACAGCAGCAACGCCGGTGTCGGCGGCATCATCGTTGTCGATATCGCCAGCGGGCGTGCGATCCGGCGCCTGTCCAACCATGCGACGACCAATCCCGAACGCGGCTTCACCCCGGTTGTCGACGGCGCGGTGCTGATGAACCGTCCGGCTGACGGCCCCGCGACGCCGGTAACAATCGCAAGCGACGCAATTGGGCTTAGCGCCGACGGCAGCCTGCTCTACTACGGGCCGCTGTCGGGCCGCACGCTCCATGCGGTGCCAACGGCCATGCTGCGCGATCCTGCGGTGACCGAGGAGGAACTGGCCCGCGCGGTACGCAGCCTGGGGCGCAAAGGCGCTTCGGACGGGATTGCCGAAGACGACCGGGGCCGCGTGTTCGCCGGCGATTACGAGAATAACGCGATCCGCGTGCTCGACCGGGGCCGCTGGACGACGGTGGTCAGCGACCCCCGCATCAGCTGGCCCGACACACTGTCGATCGGCACCGACGGCTATCTCTACTTCACCGCCAACCAGCTCCACCGCCAACCCGGCTTCCACGGCGGGCGGGATTTGCGCCGCAAGCCTTACGAGCTGCTCCGCATCCGGGTGGGCGCCGGGCCCGTCCTCTTGCGCTCACAGTGATCCCATCAGGCCGGGCAGGCTCGCGCGGGGCCGCGATCCGGCGAAAAATCAACATCTGAAATGAAGGAAATACTGTCATGACCAAGGGTATCGAAGGCAAGGTTGTTCTCATCACCGGCGGCAGCACCGGTATCGGCGCGGAAACCGCGCGGCTTCTCGCTGAACGCGGCGCCAAGGTGGCCATCGCCGCCCGGCGCAAGGACAGGCTCGACGAGGTCGTCGCGGACATCGCCGCAAGCGGCGGCACGGCACGTAGCTACGCGCTCGACGTGACCGACAAGTTGGCGGTCCAGTCTG
>Ga0207891_1000188_pt1 | contig 51123 bp, 51 predicted proteins | sample LinPmetageLP50_FD_184061 | JGI IMG/M metagenome (GOLD analysis project Ga0207891, IMG submission 184061) | Marine viral communities from the Pacific Ocean - LP-50 (SPAdes) | ecosystem: Environmental > Aquatic > Marine > Oceanic | place: Pacific Ocean | collected 2011-08-27 | reverse complement strand
AAACAACTGTGTATAACGTTGGCCGTAGTTCGGGGGTATCTGCATACCAACCAGAATGGCGCGGGCGCCCGAACTCTGAACGCTCTTAACCATTGACGCGAGGTTGGATTTGATGACGCCGGGGGGGAAGCCGCGAAGGCCATCGTTACCACCCAGCTCGATAATAACCACGGAGGGATTATTCTTCTCAAGTAACTCAGGCAATCGGCGAACACCGCCGTCTGTGGTTTCGCCGCTGATGCTGGCATTCACCACGCTCCAGTTTTCAAGGCCGTTGCCTTGCAAGCGTTCACGCAAGAGTTGCACCCAAGCCGTTTCTGACGGCACGCCGTAAGCGGCGCTGAGGCTATCACCGACAACCAGAAGCGTTTGCTGGCCCGCCATCACAGGCATGGCAATGAATGCCACCAAAAGAAATGCAATTGATCTGAAATACAGCAGCACTCTATACATAAACAATCCGTATACCTTGATAAATGAACGTGCTTTTTCCGGGAGCCCCGTAAACAAAATGCAGACTATAAACCCTGATAGCCAGCGCCCGATGTTGCGCGTTGAAAATCTGACCCATCGCGTCAGCCTTGAAACCGATACGTTGACGATCTTGAAGGGGGTCAGTCTTGAAATCAATCGGGGAGAGTCCGTAGCCATTGTCGGCCGCTCCGGTTCCGGCAAGACCACCCTGCTTGGGTTGCTCGCCGGCCTTGATACCCCCACCGAAGGCAATGTTGAGCTGGACGGCGCTATTATCAGCCAACTAAGCGAAGATGAACGGGCCCAACTGCGCGCGCACAGAGTCGGGTTTGTGTTCCAGTCATTCCAGTTGCTACCAGCACTGACGGCTCTGGAAAACGTGATGCTACCGTTGGAGCTGGCTGGTATGGAAGCACCAGAAAAACGCGCCCGCGAACTACTCGAGCGGGTAGGCCTTGGTGAGCGACTTGCCCACACGCCACGACAGCTCTCGGGCGGCGAGCAGCAGCGGGTTGCTATTGCCCGGGCGTTTGCTTCCGACCCCGCCATTCTGTTTGCCGATGAACCTACCGGCAACCTGGATAACCGCACCGGCCAGGAAATTTCGGATTTGCTGATGGCGCTGAACCAGGAACAGGGCACCACGCTGGTGATGGTAACCCATGATGAACAGCTGGCCGCACGTTGCGCCCGACAGTTCCATATTGAAGCGGGCGAGCTGACGGAACCGGTTAACGAAAGGGAGCTCGCTGACTGATGGCTGCTGCAAAAAAGCTGATGTCTGTACGCCGCGACTGGCGTGAGCGCGATGTGCGTGTGGTGCTGGCGGCACTGATTATTGCCGTAGCCACGGTCGCAACCATTGCCCTGTTCGCCAGCCAGCTGCAACGCACACTGGTATCTTCTGCCAGCTCTTTCCTGGCCGCAGATCGGCAGCTGGAAGCAGAAAACGGTCGCCCCGTACCAGAGCTATGGATCACCGAAGCTTTGGAGCGCGGGCTTGAAACCGGTCGCATGGTGGAGTTTTCCACCATGGTGTTTGGCACCGATGCTTTCCAGCTTGTATCCATAAAGGCGGTCAGCAATGAGTACCCGCTGCGCGGCGAACTGGAAATTCAGGGGGATTCCGAAGGCTCTCGGGTGCAGGTGCAAAAAGGGCCGGCACCGGGTGAAGTCTGGATCAATCCCAGGTTGCTTCGGCTGTTGGATATTCAGATCGGAGACACTCTTGAAGTAGGCAGTCGTAACCTGACTGTGTCGGGCTTGTTGCTGCGTGAGCCAGATGGAGGGTTCAGCCTTTCCGCTCTCGCGCCCCGGGTGATGATGCACGTGGATGATGTAGCATCCACTGGTGTTATCCAGGAAGGCAGCCGGGTTGAATACGTTTACCTGTTTGCCGGCGACGATGCGGCGCTTGAAGGTTACTACCAATGGCTTCAGCCGCAGCTGGAGCCCAGCCATGAGTGGGAAGGCGTTCGCGATGGCGAAACCTTTTCACGGTCACTTGATCGGGCTGAAAGTTTTCTGCTTCTGGGAGGCAGCCTGGCGGTCTTGCTGGCGGCGGTGGCGGTGGCTGTTGCCAGTCGGCAGTACGCACTATCCCAGCGCGATACCGTTGCTTTGCTTAAAACTCTGGGTCTCGGCAGCTCCGGGATCGGACAGCTCTATCTGAAGCGCCTCGCCCTCTGGGGGGTGACCGGTATGATCGGAGGCCTTCTGGTAGCCGTGCCACTGTTCTGGTTGCTTACCCGCCTGTTGAGCGAGGCTCTGGACAGGCCGGTGGAGTTCCTGCTCGACTCATCCGCGCTCACGCCAGCATTGCTCACCGCTCTGGTCTCGTTGTTTGCTTTTGCTTATCCGCCCATTCGACGCCTCAGAAACGTGCCGGCAATGCGCGTATTGCGCAGCCAGCCGGGTGAGACAGGGCGAGAAGCCCTGCCTGACATGCTGATTGCCATCGTCGCAGTGTTCGGCCTTGTGTGGCTGTACGCTGGGGAGCTGTCACTTGTGATTGCACTGCTCGGCGGCCTCGCGTTGTTGCTGGGCGCTCTTGGCGTGCTGGGCTGGCTTCTTATGGCAACGCTGAGAAAGGTTCGCGGTGGCGGGCACGCCTGGCGCCTGGCGCTGGTTGGCCTTTATCGCCATCGCCGCGCCAGCCTCTCGCAAATTGCGGTGTTTGCCATGACGCTCATGTTGGCGACTACGTTGATACTGGTGCGCACCTCCTTGTTGGACGACTGGCAGGCACAGCTTCCCGACGATGCCCCCAATCACTTTCTGATCAACATTGCTCCGGATGCGGTGGATGAGGTTGCCGGATACTGGGACGAGCGCGGCCAGCCACTGGATCAGCTCTACCCCATGGTGCGTGGCCGGCTGACGGAACTGAATGGCCAGCCGGTAAAAGAAGTGGTGAGCAAAGACCAGCGGGTAGGGGCCCTTAACCGGGAACTGAATCTGACCTGGATGCCTTCGCTTCCGGCTGACAACTCTATTGTGGAGGGTAGCTGGTTTGAGGAGGGCCAAGCCGACGGTGTGTCCGTAGAGGCAGAACTGGCAGGCAAGCTTGGTTTGGTGCTGGGCGATGAGCTTACATTTACCATTGGTTCTGACAAGGTCACCGAAACCGTTACCAGCATTCGCACAGTGCAGTGGGATAGCATGAAGCCCAATTTCTATATGGCTTTCCCGCCGGAAGGTGGCCTTACCAATATGCCCGCCACCTGGATAACCAGTTTTTACCTGCCCAGAGATCGTAAAAGCGAGCTGAACGAGTTTTCCCGGCGTTTCCCGACCGTTTCCTTGCTTGAAATCGATAACGTTATTGAACGTATACAGGAAATAGTGCGGCAGGTGACCCACGCCATCGAAGCGATTCTTGTGCTGATATTGGCGGCGGCGTTGGTGGTGATGGCGGCGGTTGTCAGCGCCACGCTTCAGGATCGTCAGAGGGAAGGGGCGCTCTTGCGCACGCTTGGCGGTCGGCAGAGCCTGCTGGTACGAAGCACCATGCTGGAGTTTGCCCTGCTCGGTGGTTTTGCCGGGATACTCGGGGTAGCTGCGGCCGAAGCTGCGGTGTGGGCTTTGCAGTTCCGGATGTTTGAGGGGGCCTTCAGCTGGCACTGGCAAGTTGTTCTGCCTATACCGATTATCAGCGCAGTGGTACTGTCGTTGTTCGGGCGCTGGCAGCTTAGACCGGTGCTGATCGTTTCGCCGATGCTTCTACTGAGGCGGCTTGAGTAATCCGACGGTTCCTTCAGCGATCTTGTGCCTAGCGGCGATTCATGGGCAAAGTAAATGACAAGAAGGCATAGCCGGTATCGGCCGCCACCACGATTGAAAATTGCGGGCATGGTTGCAGGTCTTTTTTCCCTGGCCCTGATCGCCATGGGGTTTGCAGTTTCTGTTGTTCAGATACAAGCAGCCGTTGCCGCGTACATTGGTGGGGAAAGTATTTGGTCGAGATCGCAACTGTCTGCCGTCATCTATTTTGACCGGTACGCCCGCTCCGGTGATCCGCTGGATTTGAAACAGGCCAGAAACTGGCTTTCGGTTCCACTTGCTGATCGTGAAGCGCGCTTGGCTATGGAAGATGAGTTGTTCGATCGAGAGGCCGCCAGAGCAGGTTTGATTGCCGGCAGGAATCATCCGGATGATGTGGATAGCATGATCTGGCTGGTGCGCAATTTGTCTGATTTTGGCGATTTCCAGAAGGCCATGGTTGCGTGGCAAAACACAGATTCCGGTTTGCTTCAGCTTGTTGATGTTGGTGATACTCTGGAAATGGAGTGGTCGGAAGTACAGCCTGATCCGGCGAAAATAGTGTTGCTGCGCCAACGCCTGGCGGAAACAAACGACAAGCTGCAGATATTTTCGTTGAAATTCCGCGAAGCTATGGGCGGCGCGGCCAGATGGGCAACAAGCGTGTTGTCGGCTGCAAGCGCTGTCTTTTTATTGTTCCTGGCAGTTGTAGCCTGGCAAATCAGTGCCCGCCTGGCACGCTCCGTTCGACAATCAGCACAGAACTTCCGCACCATATTCGAGCAGGCCGCCGTTGGCATCGCTCAGGTTAACAAAGAGGGCACTGTGCTCGATGTCAACGGGACCCTCAGCACGATTTTGGGCTACTCGAAAACCCAGTTGCTCGCCATGCGTTACGAAGACTTGTTGCACCCGGATGATCGTGAGTCCGGCCGGCTTCAGCAGCGAGAAGTGATATCCGGAACGTCCGACAGCTACACCTTTCAGCAGCGCCTGATGAACGCCGATGGGGATTCGCTTTGGGCGAGGCTGACGGTGTCAGTTGGCCACGACCAGGAAAGTCGCACAACCAATTATATCGTGGTGCTGGAAGATGTTTCCGAATCCTATCGCATGTCCAAAGAGCTGAACTATCAGGCTAATCACGATGTGCTGACGGGGTTGATAAATCGCCGGGCGTTCGAACGCCACTTGGAGACGGTGCTGAGCGAGGCACATACAGAACACAGCAGCCATGCTTTGTGCTTTGTTGATCTGGATCGGTTCAAAGTTGTTAACGACACGTCTGGGCATCTGGCAGGCGACGAATTGCTGAGGCAAGTCGCTGCTGCTGCCCGTTATTCACTGCGTGAGAGTGACGTTTTGGCGCGACTTGGTGGCGATGAGTTTGGCATCATTCTGCGTAACCTCACAGCGGATGCTGCGGCGGGGATTGCGGAAAAGCTCCGTGCCGCGCTTGAGGAAATGACGTTCACCTGGGAAGGCCAAAGCCACAGTGTGGGTTGCAGTATTGGTATCGTGCCGATAACAGTCAAAGTTGCAGATACCAGAACGTTGATGCGAGCGGTGGATATTGCCTGTTACGTGGCCAAGAACCAGGGTCGCAACCGAACCCATCTCTCGGTAGCTGATGACATACAAGTTGCCGAACAGCGCACCTGAATGAGTTGAGTGTTTACCGGTAGTTCGCGAGGATAGCCGCAAGTTCGCCGTTATCGCGAATACGTGCAAGCTCAGCGTTAAAATCGCCCACGAAAGCCTGATAATCCTTGCGCACCATTATCCTGAAGCCATAAGAACTGATACCGCTGGCGGATGTAGTGAACTGGTCCTGCAATCCTTCCTGTTTCAATATCCACTTGCCCACCAGTATATCAACGATGGCTGCGTCGAAGCGGTCGCCGTGGAGCACGAAGTTGAACATATCCCGGTCCCGGGAAACGTCAAAGCGCTTGATGGCGCCGGATTCAAAGTGTGGTCGCAGCTCTGGATACATATAACCCAGGTGGGCAACAACCGTTTTGGAGAAAAGGTCTTCCGGTGAGTGGTAGGTCTCCCCGGCGTGCTTTGGTGTGAAGAACACTTCCTGGATGTCCACCACCGGCTCGGTGAACAGGAATTTTTCCGGCTCGTGAGTCCATTCCTCAGCCCGTGAGGTGCCGTCGATATAGCCATCCAGCAACATCTGGTCAACGCGTTTGCGGGGAATCTGTTTTGCGACAATCTGGTACCCAAGGCGCTCCGAAATCAGCGCAACCACGTCCCACATAATACCGGAGGGTTCATCCTGACCCACGATCATGTAGGGCGGATAACCATTCGGGGAGATGTTGAATCGAAATACTTTCTGGTTGCTCCCGGGGGATGCGCTTGCGCACAACGATAAGGCGAGCAAAGAGAGCGCGCAGACAAAGCGGCTTGAGAAATCGGTGAACCAACGAAGTTTTCGATGCTTCATCAAACGGGACTCGCAGCGGGGAATGCTGTCCTTGAAAGAACTGAACCGGCTTTATCCCTGCCAGAAAAGCCAATAATGTTACCCGGTTGGCTGACAAATTCAAGGATTTGAGAGTAATGTTCTGTGACAAAAAAAGGGCCCGGTTAAGGGCCCTGTTCGCTGAACTCAGGTGTTTCAGGCCCAGGCGCGCTGCAGAACCGCACGGGCGTCCTTCAGAGTCACTTCTTTTGGATTGAACATGATGGAGCCGTCGTCCAGCGCCATTTCCGCAATAGCGTCGAGTTGGTCTTCGGTCACCTTGCCTGTTTCTTTCAGTGTGCGTGGCAGCTGGCAACGCTTGTAAAGCGCGTCCCGCAGCTTGCGCAGAGCTGAAATGCTGGCCTCCGCGCGGCGGCTGGCAGGCGTGGCGGCGTATATCTCCGGTCCTTCCAGATACAGCAACAGCTCGCCCAGCGGCTCGCGAATGGTTTCAAGGTTGTACTCAAGTACGTAGGGCAGGTATAGGCTCATGCACAGGCCGTGGGGCAGGTGACAGATGGCACCGGTGGCGTGGCCAAGGGAGTGCACCAATCCAACCATGGAGTTGGAAAACGCAATGCCCGCCATGGTGGACGCCTGCGCCAGTTCCAGCCTGCCGTCGCTGTCTTTCGGGTTATCCATTACCTGCAACAGCGACTGGCTGACTTTCTTGATCGCCGCTGTGGCGTAAGCATCGCTCAGTGGATTTTTTGCCATGCACGTGAAAGATTCGACCGCGTGGGTCATGGCGTCCATGGCGGTTGCGGCCGTGATGTGAGGCGGCAACGTCAATGTCATGCGCGGATCGATAATCGCCGCGTTGGGCAGCAGGAAAGACGACGTGAAGGGCAGCTTCACGCCTTTTTTCTCGTCCGTAATCACCGCAACAGACGTGACTTCCGAACCGGTTCCCGCGGTCGTGGGCACTACAAAGAATGGCTTGAGCGGATGTTTGATCACGCCGGCACCTGTGTATTTGGCAATGTCCGTACCGCCTTCCGAAACCAGAATATTGACCGCTTTACCGGTGTCGATAGCGGAACCACCACCCACCGCAATGATTGAGTCGCACTTTTCCTTACGGTAAATAGCGGCGATATCACGAACTACAGTCGTTGAGGAGTCCGGTGGCACATCGTCGTAAATGCTGATGATGTCCAGACCGCTCTCTTCGCAAGCTGCGATCACGGGGTCCAGCAGGCCCGCGGCACGAACGCCCTTGTCGGTTACGATCATCGGGCGCTTGGCCGCCAACCCGGTCAATTCGTAAGGAATATGTTCAAGGGCGGCTTTGCCGGCAATAACCTTAACCGGGCAGAAGAACTCATAGTAAGTGTTGGTCATTATGCTCTCGCTGACTGGACAAAGTGAGTGGCAACCTTCAGGTAAATCTGGGCGGCACTGATCAGTTTTTCCGGGAGTTGGAGATTCTCCGGGTATTCTTTCACTGCGCGCTTGGCAATGATCTTCGGCAGAATGAAGGACTCAAGCCGGTTGAGCACGCGGGTCATACGCACCGCATAACTCACATCGCCATCTACCAGCATGCGGTCGTTGGCAAATGCGACGGAGGTCTTCTCCTGGAACGACAGAACCAGAAAGGCGTGAGCGAGATGTTTGAACCGGATGGAAACATCCACCGGGCGGGGAGCGGAATCACCATGGTAGTGGAAGCGGCCTTCGCCGACGTGTTCCACGATCAATTTTGAACCGTCGGGCATCACCATCATTTCGAACAGGAACCCTTTCGGCAGCGCTTTCGCTTCTGCTTGCACCTCGCTATCAACCTCACTGACCGCCTGAAGAGCCCGCCCCATAACCTGGAACATCAGCTCTACATACAGGCGTCGCGCCTGAGAGGCCATAGGCTGGATACGTTTTGCTAACATGTCCTTCACCTGAATCTCGTTATTGATATCTGATTTTTAGAGTTATTGCTCTAGAAGTCAATGTCCATAATGACGATAAATCTGTGCTTTACCTGCAAACTATTGCCTGCAAATGAAAAAAGGCCGAAATCTGCTGGATTTCGGCCTTTTGGGGTTCATTCTTCCCGGATTCTACCGGGTAAGGGCCGCCAGCTTTTGCCGAGCTTCCTCGGCGACAGCTCCAGTGGATTCAGCCGCCGTGCTGTAATAGGCAACGGCTTCCTTGAGGTTGTTTTCTTTCACCGCGATGTCTCCCAGGCGCAGGAAGGCAATTGAAGTAGGCACAACCTGGTTGGCCCGGGACAGATTTTCCCGCGCCTTGTCCAGATTGTTGAGCTTCAGCGCGGTCAGGCCGTTGTGCAGGCGATATACGAACATCTCGGGGTACAGGGACACTGCCTTGTCGAAATCAGCCGAAGCTTTGTCGTGTTTGTCCTGTTCCTGGTAGATACGGCCTCGCAGGGAATAGAACATGGCTTCGCGGGGCAGCAGTTTGATCGCCTCGTTGACCTTTACAAGCGCTGCCCCCATATCGCCATCGGAGGCAAGCTTCATGGCCTGGTCGTGGGCGTCGTAGGCGGGCTGGACCTTGCGCAGGGTGGCGGTTTTCTTTTTATAGACATCTGCACCGCGGTAGCCACCGGCACCTATCTCGGCGACCAGTTTGCTGTTTTCGCGAACTCGCTTGGCTGAAGGCGGGTGAGTAGCAAAAAGGCCGTCCACAAATCCCGCTTGCTGGCCCTTGGACAGCTCAAGAAAAATCTCCTGAAGCTCCACGGCAGCTTGCGGATCGTAGCCGGCTTCTTTCATATAAATAATGCCGTAATGATCCGATTCCAGCTCGTCGCCCTGGCCGTATTGCGCCAGAGCAAGCTGTGCCCCCACTGCAGCCCCCCCCATAAGCAGGCCAGCCCACTCATTATCCGAAAGCGCAAATCCCAAACCAGCCACGCCAGCGCTTATCAACATCCCTTGTTGCATGCGCTGAACACTGTGTCGCGCGGCCGCATGAACAATCTCGTGGCCAAGCACAGAAGCAAGCTGTGCTTCATCGTCAAACTTGGTCAGCAGTCCCCGATTCACAGCAATCTTGCCACCCGGCAGAGCCCAGGCGTTGGGAACGCTGCTGTTCAGAACCACAAACTCATAGGGCAGGTCGGGGCGGTCACTCACCCGGGCCAGCTTCTGGCCAACCTCTCTGACATAGAGCGTCAGCTCAGGATCGATGTAGAATTGCCCGCCCTGAGTCTGCTGGGTGGGCGTATACTGTTCGGCGCCCATGGCGAGCTCCTGACCCTCTCCAATCAGCGAAAGCTGCCTCTCGCCGGTTACCGGGTTTACAGAGCACCCGATAAGCAGCAGCATAAGCGCCATAACCGGGAAATAGCGTAGCAAGACGGCGTTGGTCACTCTCGACTCCTGTAATTGAATGGCATAAACGTATAATTGCACGGCTGCCGCCGGCTTTAAACACCGGCGGCCCAAAACCAACACTTGAACCACAGGTTTGTTTTGAATGGACGATAAAATCCGAGCCGACCGGGTTACCCGGTTTATCGAAACACTCAACCAGGCCAGAGAGCTTGGGTTGTCTGTTGTAGAGACCACCGAGTTTAGCCTGACCCTGTGCCTTCCATACAGCGATCGTATTATCGGCAACCCCGATACAGGCGTTATTCACGGGGGCGCTATCACGACACTGATGGACACCACATCCGGCTCGGTCATGCTGGGCGCGATGGATGTTTTCGAGCTGTGTCCAACGTTGGACTTGCGGGTTGACTACATGCGCCCGGCCGAGCCACGCAAGCCCGTTTACGCCCGGGCCGAAGTCTACAAAATGACCCGCAACATCATATTTACCCGATGCGAAGCCTACCAGGAAGGTGGAGAAACCGTGGCCAACTGCGTAGGTACCTTCATGCGCATCGGCCCCGACGCGCTGCCAAAAGCGTATCGCGAACAGATTACTGGAGGCCCGATATGACCGATCCGGAAATTCTGCGCTACACCCGCGAAACCGGTGATTTCTCCCGGCTGATCACCAGCATACCCTATGCATCCTTCATCGGTTTGCAGTGCGACCAGTTCGGTGACGACCTCATCTTCCGCCTGCCAGCAAAAGACCAGAACCTGGGCAACCCGATACTGCCCTCCATCCATGGCGGCGTAATCGGCGGCTTCATGGAGCTCTCAGCCGCGATCTACCTGATGCTGGCCCAGGAAACCATCCGCATGCCGCGCATAGTCAACTTCTCCCTGGACTACCTGCGCGCCGGGCTCGACCGCGAAACCTACGCCGAATGCCAGCTAACCCGGCAGGGTAATCGCGTGGCTAACGTAATGATCACCGCCTGGCAAAAATCCCGTTCCAAACCGATTTCGACCGCAAGGGCACATTTCCTGTTAGAAGACTGATCGGGACTCCACTCCGGGGCTTGAAAACCCCCGGAGTGCCCCCACTTTTCCTGCAAGACGAACTCACAAGCTGGATAACACGGGAACAAGGGCCTTCTCCAAAACCGTGCGGAGCCATGGATGGCGGAGCCGAGCGTACACGGACGTATTCACAGCGTGTTTTGGAGAAGGCCCTTGTTCCCGTGTTCCACTCAAATGTCGATTGCAGGAGAGACAATAAATGACGGTTGAAACGCAAAAAGAAACTCTAGGTTTTCAGACGGAAGTAAAGCAACTACTTCACCTGATGATCCATTCCCTGTACTCAAACAAAGAAATCTTCCTCCGCGAACTGATTTCCAACGCCTCTGATGCCGAAGACAAACTGCGCTTCGCTGCACTGAAAGACGACAGCCTCTATGAAGGCGACTCAGAGCTGCAAATCCGCCTCGCCTTCGACAAAGAAGCCAACACCATCACCCTTGCTGACAACGGCATCGGCATGACCCGCGATGACGTGGTCCAGAACCTCGGCACCATCGCGCGTTCAGGCACCGCAGAATTCCTGCAGCAGCTCTCCGGCGACGAGAAAAAAGACAGCAAACTGATCGGCCAGTTTGGCGTGGGCTTTTATTCCGCCTTCATTGTTGCCGACAAAGTAGACGTATTCACCCGCCGTGCCGGCGCGTCAGTTGAAGACGGCGTGCACTGGCAATCGGCCGGCGACGGCGAATTCACCATCGAACAGGTCGCCCGCGAGAAGCGTGGTACCGAGATTGTTATCCATCTGAAGCCCGATGCCAGCGAATTTGCCGACGGCTTCCGCCTGCGCAATCTGGTGAAGAAGTACTCTGACCACATCTCCTTCCCGGTAGTCATGAAATCCGAGCCGACCGAAGAAGGCGAAGAGAGCAAAGACGAAACCGTCAACGACGCAACAGCACTGTGGACTCTGCCCCGTACCGAAATCAAAGACGAAGAGTACAAAGAGTTCTACAAGCACATTGCCCACGACTTTGAAGACCCTCTGACCTGGTCCCACAACAAGGTTGAAGGCAAACTGGATTACACCAGCCTGCTTTACATCCCGGCCCGTGCGCCGTTCGACATGTACAACCGTGACGCGCCCCGTGGCCTGAAGCTTTACGTTCAGCGCGTATTCATCATGGACGACGCAGAACAGTTCCTGCCGTTGTACCTGCGCTTTGCCAAGGGCGTAGTGGATTCCAACGACCTGTCCCTGAACGTGTCCCGTGAGATTCTGCAGAACGACGCCACCGTGGACAGCATCCGCACCGCGGCGACCAAGCGCGTGCTGGATATGCTGTCGAAGCTGGCCAAGAAAGATGCCGATGCCTACCAGAAGTTCTGGGGCGAGTTTGGCACCGTTCTGAAAGAAGGCCCGGCGGAAGATTTCAGCAACCGTGAAAAAATTGCCGGCCTGCTGCGCTTTGCGACCACGTTCACCGGCGAAAGCGCCCAGAATGTGTCTCTTGACCAATACATCGAGCGCATGAAAGAAGGTCAGAACAAGATCTACTACATCACTGCTGACAACTTCATGGCCGCCAAGAGCAGCCCGCACCTGGAAGTCTTCCGCAAGAAAGGCATCGAAGTGCTTATCCTCTCCGATCGTATTGACGAGTGGATGATGGGTTACCTGAACGAATATGACAGCAAGTCATTCCAGGACGTTGCCCGTGGCGATCTTGATCTTGGTGAAGTGGAAACCGAAGAAGACAAGAAGCACAAGGAAGAAGCTGCCGAAGAGCATAAAGATCTGCTTGAGCGCATCAAAACAGCACTCACCGACCGGGTTCAGGAAGTGCGGGTAACCAACCGGCTTACCGACTCACCGGCGTGCCTGGTAACAGGTGACTTTGATATGGGTGCCCAGATGAAGAAGATCATGGAAGCGGCGGGCCAGAAGGTTCCAGACAGCAAACCGATCTTTGAAATCAACGTGGATCACCCGCTGGTTCAGCGCCTTGAAAGCGAGAAGGGTGATGAGCGCTTCAACGAGCTCTCTGCAGTGCTTCTGGATCAGGCCACACTGGCCAGCGGCGAGCAGCTGCAGGATCCGGGTGCCTACGTAACCCGCCTGAACCGTCTGTTGCTGGAATTGGCTAACTAAGCCCTATGCACCAGATTATTGTGGACATAAGCATCAGCCCTGACGAGTGGATAAAACTCTATCAGGGCGTTGCTACCGATGTTCATACAACGGCCCGGGACGGACGCTCAGTCCGTTTCCCGGGCCGTATCCTCTCCAGGTTTTACCTCCAGGACGGCGTGCGGGGCAGCTTTCGTATTCTGTTTGACGATTCCGGCAAGTTCTCCTCCATCGAAAGACTTTGAGTCCCTGTTATCGACCATGCCTGCGATCGATAACCAAAAACTTTCACATCTTTATTTTTAATTAATTGTTTTTGGTATGGCCCAAGGGACTAACCTGATTCTGTAGAAGGCGATTTTTGCCGATGATTCAGAAAAAGGAGAATGTCATGTCTCAAAAAAATACTGGCGGAAAATGCCCCGTGATGCACGGTGCAAACTCTACCGGAAGTCGTAACGTCATGAATTGGTGGCCAGAAGGTCTCAATCTCGACATCCTCCACCAGCATGATCGCAAGACCAACCCGCTGGGAGAAGACTTCGATTACCGTGAAGAAGTCAAAAGCCTCGATTTCGATGCGATCAAGAAAGACATGCACGCGCTGATGACCGACAGCCAGGATTGGTGGCCGGCAGACTGGGGCCACTATGGTGGTCTGATGATCCGCATGGCATGGCACTCAGCGGGTACCTACCGTATTGCAGACGGTCGCGGTGGCGGTGGCACCGGAAACCAGCGCTTTGCACCGATCAGTTCCTGGCCGGATAACGTGAGCCTGGACAAGGCCCGTCGCCTGTTGTGGCCGATCAAGAAGAAGTACGGTAACAAAATCAGTTGGGCCGATCTGATCATTCTGGCCGGTACCGTTGCTTATGAATCCATGGGCCTGCCTTCTTTCGGTTTCTCCTTCGGCCGGGAAGACATCTGGCACCCGGAAAAAGACATCTATTGGGGCGCAGAGAAAGAGTGGCTGGCGCCGTCGGATGAGCGTTACGAAGACGTTGATAAGCCAGACACCATGGAAAACCCGCTGGCAGCCGTTCAGATGGGCCTGATCTACGTAAATCCTGAAGGCGTGAACGGCAAGCCGGATCCGCTTAAGACGGGTGAGCAGGTACGAGTCACCTTTGCCCGCATGGCAATGGATGATGAAGAAACTGCAGCGCTTACCGCTGGTGGCCACACCGTTGGCAAATGCCATGGTAATGGCGATGCCGGCGCGCTTGGTGCGGAGCCAGAAGCTGGTGACGTGGAAGAGCAGGGCATGGGCTGGAGCAACCCTAATATGAAGGGCAAGGCCAGCAATGCCGTGACATCGGGTATTGAAGGCGCCTGGACCACGCACCCGACCAAGTTCGACATGGGCTATTTTGATCTGCTGTTCGGGTACGAATGGGAGCTGAAAAAGAGCCCGGCGGGTGCCTGGCAGTGGGAGCCGATCGATATGAAGGAGGAGGACAAGCCGGTTGATGCCAGCGATCCGTCCGTCCGTCATAACCCGATCATGACCGATGCAGATATGGCTATGAAGATGGACCCCAAGTACCGGGCTATCTGTGAAAAATTCATGGCTGACCCTGAATACTTCAAGGACTGCTTCGCCCGTGCCTGGTTCAAACTGACACACAGAGATCTGGGCCCGAAAGCCCGTTACATTGGCCCTGAAGTACCAGCCGAAGAACTGATCTGGCAAGACCCGGTTCCAGCTGGTCGCACTGACTACAGCGAAGAAGTGGTCAAGGAAAAGATTGCCGAAAGTGGCCTGAGCATCGGTGAGATGGTCAGCACGGCTTGGGACAGCGCACGAACCTACCGTGGTTCAGACATGCGCGGTGGTGCCAACGGTGCCCGTATTCGTCTGGCACCTCAGAAAGACTGGGAAGGTAACGAACCCGTGCGCCTGGCGAAGGTGCTCAAGGCGTACGAGCAAATCTCTGCCGACACCGGTGCCAGCGTGGCCGATGTTATTGTTCTGGCAGGCAGCGTAGGGATCGAGAAGGCTGCGAAAGCCGCCGGCTACAACGTTCGCGTTCCGTTCCTGAAAGGCCGCGGCGATGCCACTGACGAGATGACCGATGCGGATTCTTTCGAGCCACTGGAACCGGTTGCAGATGCTTTCCGCAACTGGCTGAAAAAGGATTATGTGGTCAAAGCGGAAGAGCTGTTGCTGGATCGTGCTCAATTGATGGGCCTGACAGCACCGGAAATGACTGTGCTCATTGGCGGTATGCGCATGCTTGGAACCAACTACGATGGAGCCAGACACGGAGTCTGGAGCGACCGTGAAGGTCAGTTGACGAATGATTTCTTCGTTAATCTGACCGACATGGGCAATAGTTGGAAGCCAGTGGGCAATAACCTCTATGAGATTCGTGATCGTAAAACCGATCAGCTCAAATGGAGTGCCAGCCGTGTAGATCTGGTGTTCGGTTCAAACTCCATTCTGCGCTCATACGCTGAGGTGTATGCCCAGGATGACAACCAGGAGAAGTTTGTTAAGGACTTCATTGCTGCCTGGACCAAAGTCATGAACGCAGACCGTTTCGACGTACAGAAGTAAGTCGAAAGCAACAGGCCGGACACTCCTTCAGGGGAGTGTCCGGCTATCAACTTTCCTCTATATTCCTTACAATCCCCTCCGCCTGATTTTTGATCAGCTGCATTAACATTCTGTCTTTCAGCTTCTGGAGCTTTCATGCGAATCATCCTTGCCCCGATGGAAGGGCTGGTCGACGCACCTATCCGTGAAACCCTGACCAAAGTCGGCGGTATAGACCGGTGCGTGACCGAGTTTATTCGCGTGACCCACGGCATGCTGCCGCCCCGGATTTTCTACAAATATGCGCCCGAGCTTCACAACCAATCGCTCACGCAGGTAGGTACGCCAGTGGCAGTTCAGCTTTTGGGTTCCGATCCGGAACAGATGGGTCGGCATGGCCTTAAAGCTGCAGAGTTGGGCGCTACCCAAGTGGATATCAATTTCGGTTGCCCTGCGAAAACAGTGAACAAGCACAAAGGTGGCTGTGTGCTGATGCGTGAGCCCGAGTTAATGCATGAGATTGCGGCTGCCGTGCGCAAGGCCGTTCCCGCGGATGTGCCGGTAACCGCAAAAATGCGCCTTGGGTATGACGACCGCTCCATGGGCGTCGCCTGCGCTTTGGCATTGGAAGCAGCCGGTGCACAGGAAATCGTTATTCACGCGCGCAGCAAGGTGGATGGCTACAAGCCACCGGCCTACTGGGAAGAGATTGCCAGAGTTCGTGAGGCGGTATCGGCTCATGTCATTGCCAACGGTGAGATCTGGACAGTAGCGGACTATTGGCGTTGCCGGGAAGTGTCTGGTTGCGACGATGTGATGATCGGCCGTGGCCTGATTGCCAGGCCGGATCTGGCTCGCAAGATCAAAGCGAGTCAAGAGGGCGTAGAAATTCCGGATATGACCTGGCCCGAGGCAGTAGCTCTGGTTCGGGAATATGCGGAAGTGCTGCAAGGCTGGCTTGAAGATAAGTACGTCACCGGCCGTATCAAACAGTGGATGAACTTCCTGCGACAGGGCTTTCCGGAGGCTGAGGCAATCTGGCAGGACGCCCGTAAAATCCGGGAAGTAGCACCAATGCTCGCCTGCCTTGAGCAAAAAATGCCGCTATCGCGCAGATCAGAGTGCGCCGCCTGAAGCTTGTTTTTTTAAACCATTTCTTCTTTGTCTTCCCTGATTGCGAACTACACTGGTACAGAGTTGTCCTGTGTTCGTAATGACTGTGGCTAGTAAAAACAAAACCACATGGAGGGATCTTTAATGTCCAAAAAAATGAAATCCGGGGCCGTTAAAGGGCTCGTGAGCGGAGTTTGCCTGTCGCTGGGGCTGGTGTCCGGCGCAGGTGCTGCAAACGGTGATGTAAAGGTCACGCCTTTGGGAAGCCATGATGGCGAGTTCTGCCCACTGGATCGGGCCATGGTGTTTGAAGACCCCAACGGTACTCGCATTCTTTACGATGCTGGCCGCACTGTTGCTGGCCCCGATGATCCCCGCCTTGGCAAAATTGACGTAGTGCTGGTGTCGCACATGCATGGCGACCACCTGGGTGATCGTCGTATCAAAGAAACCAACGCCGGTAGCTGTGGTGGGCCGGAATTCCCGGTGGTCACTCTGCCGCAATCCAACACCGTGGATATTGCGGTAAAAAAACAGTCGAAAATTGTTACCGGCAGCGAAATGCCGGCATTTTTCGCCGCCAAGCTTGAAGCGGCCGGCGGCGATCCAGCCAACTCCATGCTCGTGCGCTTTGGAGCGGAGCTTAATGTCGGTGGTGTGGCTATCACGACTGTGCCAGCAGTTCACAGCAACGGGGTTTCTCCTTCGTTTCTCACCGGCCCTCTGGCGGAGTATCTGAAAGCCGCAGGCGTTGGCGCGAGTGTCGGGCCGCCGACGGGCTACGTACTGACGTTTTCAAATGGTCTGGTGGTTTATCTCTCGGGGGATACCGGAATTACGGCCGAGCAGAAGCTGGTGGTGAACGACCACTATGGGGCAGAGCTGGTGGTGATGAATATTGGCGACAACTACACCACCGGGCCCAAAGAGGCGGCTTACGTGATCAATGATCTGATCGATCCGAAAGCCGTCATTGCCTCCCATGCCAATGAGCCAGCTACATCGGGTGGAGAGCTGAAGCAGGGCACGAAAACCGCCTTGTTCAGGGATCTGGTGAAAGTCCCCATGCACGTTCCATTGAGTGGGCGCACCATCGCCTTCAACGGCGACGGTGGCTGTACGGCTGGGTGTAACTGAGATCAGCCTTCCATATCCGCCCCATAGCTTCCGGAGCAGGCTGCGCCGTTGAGCCTGGCCCGTTCAAGCATGGCATGGTGGACAGCGTGTGCGTTGTCCAGCTTTCCTGCCCAGGCCTTCTGCGCGGGCTCTTGCAGAGCCCGGCCGTAGGAAAAACTCAGGCTCCACGGTTGTTCGCCAAGGCTGTTCATGGCGTTCAGGTTGAGAGTGGCTTCTTCGGGCGTCTGGCCTCCGGAAAGAAAATTGATGCCCGGTACGGCTGCCGGAACAACTCTTCGAAAAACCCGCAAAGTGGCTTCAGCCACCTCTTCCGGAAGAGCTTTCGCACACTCTTTGCCGGGGGTTACCATACTGGGCTTGAGAATCATGGCTTCCAGTTGTACACGGTGGCGGCGCAGGGCATTGAAAACCTCCGTAATTACCGCTTCGTTCACTTCTGCAGAACGCTCGATAGAGTGATTCCCGTCAATCAGCACCTCCGGCTCCACAATCGGCACAATGCCTATGGACTGGCAGGTCGCGGCATAGCGGGCCAGCATTTCAGCATTGGCCTCCACCGCCTGGCGTGACGGCAGGGTGTCAGAGATGTTGTACACAGCTCGCCACTTGGCAAAACGGGCGCCCTGGTTTTTGTAGATCTCCAGTCGGTCGTCGAGGCCGTCCAGCCCGTAGGTTACTTCATCGCCCGGCGCGTTAACCAGCGGCTTTTTCCCTTTGTCGACCTTAATGCCGGGCACGATGCCCTGGCTTTCCAACAGCTTGGGCATCGACACATTATTCAGGCTGTTCTGGCCAAGGGTTTCCTCAAAAAGAATCACGCCACTGACGAATTCCCCAAGCCGGGGTGTGGAGAAGATCAGGCTGCGATATTCACGGCGCATGTCTTCCGTGGACTCAACACCAACCGCTTTGAAACGCTTTGCGATGGTGGGATGGCTTTCATCGGCAGCAAGAATCCCCTTGCCGGGTTGAACAAGATCCTGAATCGTTACAAGCAGTTCGTTTTGAATACTCATGGAGACTCCTTTCAAAGGGTGTGTGTCATGGCGTATTGCGGCTGCGTTATCCCACCAGTGTAGTCCGTTCAGCCGGTGCGACCGGCGTGATATGGTCATAATTTGATCTGAGCTAAGGCAATCATTGGAACATTGGCTTACGCTTGTTAAAACTGGGGCACGTCAAGGGCAAGAACCGGGTATGAAAACTGTAATCAGCGTAAGCCAAGGCTCATCCGAATACGATTACGATCTGGAAACCGAGTTTCTGGGGCACTCCTTCCGGGTTATTCGCGCCGGTACCGACGGGGATCTCTCTCGCGCTGTTGCGCTGCTGAAAACCTATCACGATCGAGCAGACGCCTTCGGCCTCAGCATGGTCTCCGATCATTACCAGGTCGGTTCTGTGAAGCTGGAACATCCGGATACTGCCAAGCTTGAAGCCTGTATTCCAGACAAGCCGATAACGAGCGGATCAGGCTTGCGGGGTATTCTTCAGGAGTGGGCGGTGCGCCAGACCCAATCAGAGCTGGGGCATTTCTTTGATAACGCCCGGGTCCTCTTTCTCAACGGGCAGGCCGGTTATCGGGTGGCCAAATCGCTTTCCGAGCATACGGACAACCTGTTTTTTGCCGATCCCTATATGGATTTCGGCGTGCCACGGCTGCTCACTTCGCTCAAGCAGCTTGAAACCTACAGCTCGCTAACCGCGCCGATCATGTTTCGCCCATCCGCCGTAAAGACGGTTGAAACCATGCTCCGCACGCCGCTGTATCGTCTTGGGGAGGGTTTGATAAAAGGCTCCCTGCATCAGGCTGTGAAAGATGCTCACGTAATCGTTGCCCATATGGGCGATCTGGCCAACTTCACCGACAAGGAGCTGGATGGCAAAACCGTTATCACCTCCCGCGTATCGGAAGAAGCTATGGACTGGATGCGCTCTCGCAAAGTGGCGATGGTAGTGGATTACAGCCCGTGGCTGGAAGGCCGGCCTGTGGGTGTGAATGTGATGGAAGCCATGATCAGCGCTGCGCTCTCACGCACCCCGGAGCAACTGGGTGCAGATGACTATCTTAATGTTATCCAGTCTCTGGGTATTGAACCCCGAATTCTCTACCCGAATGGCTATCGCCGGATAAATCGCTTCGCCTTTGTGATTCATCCTCTGTCCCAGCAATACCTGACCAAGACAGCGCCGCTGGATTGGATTGCCAGTGTGTCACCGCCGATGGTGATGAACCTGGTGGAAAAGGCCGTGGCGTATGCGCCGCCGTTTATCTATTCCAGGGTCACCGGCATCAAATCGCCTACAGGGGACGAAGTGGAAGGCTGGTTGATTACCGTAGGCGGCACGCCCAAGGAAATCATGGCTCACGATCCTGAATTTACCTACACCCGGTTGCTGGCCGCCGCCAACCTTGCGAAAAAGCTGGGCGCACAGATTATGGGCCTGGGTGCCTTTACCAAAGTGGTGGGAGATGCCGGTATTACCGTTGCCAAGCGGGCGCCGCTTCCCATTACCACTGGCAACAGTTACAGCGCCTCAGGGGCTCTTTGGGCCGCCAAGGATGCGGTGGAGATGATAGACCGCGCAAAAATTGGCAAAAACGGAAAAATGACCGGCAAAGCCATGGTCGTGGGTGCAACTGGCGCTATTGGTTCAGTGTGCGCACGCCTGCTCGCCAAAGCGGTGGATGAGATCTACCTGGCGGCGCCGGAGCCCGCCAAACTGCTGGCGCTGAAAGAAAGCATTGAACAGGAAACTCCGGGCGCCATCGTACACGTGGCGGGCTCCGCCGACCGCGATATCGAAGACATGGACATGATCGTGACCGCCACCTCCGGAGCGGGCAAGCGCATCCTGGATATCACCAGGGTAAAGCCCGGCTGCGTGATCACAGATGTGGCCCGCCCTCTGGATATACCGGCGGAAGACGTAGCGAAACGCCCTGATGTGCTGGTGATCGAATCCGGAGAAGTCCAGTTGCCCGGTAACGTTCACATGAAAAATATTGGCCTGCCCGAAGGAGTTGCCTACGCCTGCCTGGCGGAAACCATCGTGCTGGCTCTGGAAGGGCGGTTCGAGAACTTCACGCTTGGCCGTAACATCGAGTGGGAAAAGGTTCGGGATATATATAAGCTGGGCCTGAAGCACGGCATGACGCTGGCGGCCATCTCTGGCGTGAACGGCGTATTCAGCGAAGAAGACTTCGAGAGAGTGAGGGTGTTGGCGGCAAAACGCGATGCGGAGGAAACCGTCGAAACGTAATCAGGTGCCGGGTACCCGATTATCGCAATTGGCTATCCTTACTGCCTCTGCGGTTGATGCCGCCAGCCGCTGTTTCCTGTTTTTCCTGCGCCGCCTGGCAATTTACGCACAGGCGGACGCCGGGAATGGCGTTGCGCCTTGCCTCTGGAATAGGGCAGTCGCATTCCTCGCAGGATTCAGCGCTTTCACCCGAGCCAAGCCGGCTGCGCGCCTCGGCTACGGCATCTTCTACACTGGCATCGATCTGATCCTGCACGGCCCCATCGCGGGCCCATCCACCAGCCATAACGCTGCTCCTGTGAAATGCTCAACCTGTCGCTTGCCTTCAGCATACCAAAGCCGCAGTGATCGGGCTAAAGTAGTGCCTCGTACCAGTTAACCAACCTAATGAAAACGGCAATGCCAACTCGTAATCCCCAGTGAGAAAAGGAACCAGAATGCTCGCAAGAAAGAAGGCACAGCGCCGCGGTGGTAAATGGCCGCTAATAACGGCTTGGCTTGGTTTGATTTTACTGATTGTCGCAGGTGTGATGATGGCCGCAGCCGGGCCAGCCTACAGGGCTGAGTTGATTGAACTGGGCACATCTTTCACTTGGCTGCGCCAGGGCGCACAGCTGGCGTTGGGTGCCGCAGTGCTTGGCCTGATAACCATGGTGTTTGCCGGCATACTTCGGCGCTGGCGCCCGGCACTGGTGGGTGCCCTGGTAAGTGCAGCGGTCGTGGCTATGATTGCCATGCCCATGCAGATGAAACAGCGCGCCCAGAGCGTGCCGCCTATCCACGACATCACCACGGATATGAACAATCCGCCCGCCTTTACGGTGCTGGCTGCCGCCCGCGAGGAAGCACCCAATGCCGTGGATTATCCGGGAGCGGAAACTGCACGCCAGCAAAAGGTGGCATATCCGGAGTTAAAGCCCATCACATTGGACATGCCGATGGCTCGCGCAATGGACGCTGCGAAAGCGACCGTACAAGCCCGCGGTTGGGAACTTGCCGGAACTACCGAAAGCACTCTCGAAGCCACCGCGACCACCCGCTGGTTCGGTTTTAAAGATGACGTGGTGGTCCGAATGACTGAAACCCAGAGCGGTGTGCAAGTAGACATGCGATCTGCTTCGCGGGTAGGGAAAAGCGACCTTGGTGTAAACGCCGAGAGGATACAGGCTTTTCTTGAGGATTTGGCGAAACAATGACATCACCCCTTCGTCTCCGCTATCAAACCATTGAATTCGGCAACGTTGATATTCACCTTTGCACCTTGCGAGACAATCAACAATTTGATGATCCGGACGACGTCGCGCTCAAGCTGGGTATTTCATCAGCGACCTGGCCGATTTTTGGCATTATCTGGCCGTCCAGCCTGGTACTTGCTCATTGCATCGCGAACCACCAGACGGCGGGCAAACGGATTCTGGAAATAGGCTGTGGAATGGCACTGTCCAGCCTGCTGCTGAACCAGCGAAACGACGATATCACGGCGACCGATTATCATCCGGAAGTGGGCGTTTTTCTTGAGCGAAACACCCAGCTTAATCATGGCAGAGCTATTGGCTACCAGCGCATTGACTGGGCGGATGACACCGGTGATCTAGGGTTGTTCGACATCATCATTGGCAGCGACCTCTTATACGAAGACGAGCACATAAACCTGTTGGCGGATTTCATCCACAAACATGCCAATTCGACCTGTGAAGTTATTCTGGTCGACCCGGGGCGGGGCAGGAAAAATAAATTCTGTCGGCGGATGGAAACCCACGGGTTCAGCTTCTCACAAGAAAAGCCTGAGCATACCGACTATCTGGAAAAGCCCTTCAAGGGTCATATACTCAGGTTTTGGCGCGGTGATATGCAAAGCCCGCCAGGCACTCCAACCAGCAGCCGTTGAGAAGCCGCTTAGTGCCAGGCGGATTTCAAGGCAGGATTACTTTGCAGTGATGGTAGACATCACCAGCTTGCCATCTTTCTTGATGGGGCCATCTTCTTTGGCGCCCAAGGTGTACTCGAAGGCGCCGGTTTTCATGCCACCGTCTTCGGCGTGCACCATCAGCATCAGCATGTCACCGGATTTTACTTCCTCTGTCAGAATCGCGGATACGTCCATGTTTTCGCCCTTTTTCAGCGGCGCATAACCAACGACCGGGCCGGGCTTCATCGTTTCACCTGTGCGGTGCACAACCAGCCAGCCGTTAGCTTCGGCGGTGACTTTCTTCGCGGTGACAGTACCTTCTGAAACAGCTTGATCGTCTGCCCATACCTTGGCTTCATGGCTACTGCCTGCCTGAGCGATGCCGGTGGTTAGTGCGCCGGATACCAGAGCTGCCATCAGTGCGGTAGTCTTTAGATGCTTTTTCATTGCGTACTCCTTGCTATTGGTTGTGCCCATCCTGTTGGATATGTTTTTGGATGTGCTACAGACAGCTACGGGTGGCTAATGAAAAAGTTTCAGGGAATATGGATTATTTTCAGATCCCGCGGCTTGGGCCATCTCCGGCGGGGTACAGATAGCCGTGAATGGCCGGGCCGGTGGGCTGGCCGGTGGGCGATCCGCCGGGCGGCTCCAGGCTGATACCGAACGTGGCTTCGCGCAGCAGGGCCGGATCGTATTGCTGCAGTGCTCCCTGGTCCAACTGCATCTGGTCGCCCAGTACGCCCACAGATCGTGGGTTGGGGCCCAGCTCGTCGGATTTGATCCACAGCTGGTAAGACTTGCCCGGTTGCGGTTCGGCGGTTACCGGACGAATGTTCAGCTGACGGTTTTGCAGATCGACCGTCAGCAGGAATGCCGGTTGTTGGTCGTCGTGCTGGAATACGGCCACAAAGGATTCCGGGGCACTTGCAGGCTGTAACGTCAGCACGGCTACCAGCACCAGCGCAGCGGCAGAGGCCAGAGCTGTGCTCCAGCGCCATAGGTTAACCTGGCGGCGCAGCGTGACCACTGAGGCGGTATTGTCGGGTTGGGTTGATTGAGTGGCCTGTTGGTCCAGAACACGTTCAATCTCAGCAAACAGCTCCGGGCCGGGCTGCACGGGAGCTACGTCGTCTGCCATGCCGGCCAGGCGCTCTTCCCATTGCTGAACTCGCGCATCCACTGCCGGATCAAGCAGGCGCCGGGCATTGAGTGCCTTGCGCTCGTCCGCCGGCAGCGTGCCCAGCACGAATTCGGCAATCTGCATGTCCAGGTCGTCGTGTTCGCTCATGATTCCAGGCACCCTTTAATGTCCTGCAGTGCGCGGCGAAGCCATGTTTTCATGGTATTCACCGGTTGCTGGTACTGGCTTGCCAGCTCCTCGCGGGACCAGCCGCTCAGGTAGGCCAGGCGCACCATGTCCTGCCGTTCCTTTGCCAACTGATCTATGCACTGGTTCAGCTTGCTCACTTCCTGTTGGTCTTCCATCTGATCCTGCGTTGTGGGTTGCCGGGCGACCCTTTCGTCCATCGCGTCGTCGGTACTGGTTCGGCCGGCAGGGTGCTTCCGCAGCTCATCAATGGCCTTGTTGCGAGCAATGGAAACCAGCCAGGTAATTGGTGAGGCCTTACCTGCATCGAACAGGCCGGCCCGCTGCCAGACTTTAAGGTACGCCTCCTGAATCACATCGTCTGCCCAGGAACGATCTTTTAAAATACGCAGTACCACACCCAAAAGTTTCGGCGCCGTCGCTTTATAGAGTTTGGCGAAGGCGGCACGATCCTGTTTCGCAACGCGGCCGATCAGCGTGCTGATATCAGCAACCGAAAGGTTTTCCGGGGCAGCGCCGGAGGGCGAGTGGGCTTCCGCCGTAGGAGTTGAAGAATCTGGGTTCATGAATGAGCAGACCGCACAGAGTAAAGGGATCAGTGTAGGCGATATCCTGCGGCCAAAACAGGAATAGTCGCGAGAAGACGTGGCTATTCAGCTTTTCTTCTCCAGGGCTTCCTTGAGGCCGGCAAACGGGTTGTGCGTAGCGGCTTCCCGGCGTTTCTCGGAGCTGCCCCCGTAGCGCACGAAATCCTCAAACTTGCTGTGTTCTTCGTCGTGACAGTACACGCACAATAGCTCCCAGTTACTGCCGTCGGCGGGGTTGTTGTCGTGATCGTGGTCAACATGATGAACGGTAAGCTCTCGCAAATTAACGCGGGTAAACTCACGGGCGCAACGTCCGCACACCCAGGGGTAGAGTTTCAGCGCACGCTCACGATAGCCGCTTTCGCGCTTCGCGATATAGTCACGCTGTTCGGCCAGCAGTTTGTCCACCTTGCTTGTGTTGCCGGCGTTCTGGCTCATGAATGCTTCCCTCAGTGTGTTGTTATTGGTAAAGATCGTTGTCAGGGAGACAACGGCACCAGTTCACCGAACTCTACTCGATTGCGGCCTTTATGTTTGGCACGGTACAGAGCCGTATCGGCCTGCAACATAAGGTCTGCAAAGCTGTTGTGATGCTCAGTACGCTCTATACCACCAATGCTCGCAGAGAGGTTAAGGGGCATGCCATTCACGTTGGCGCCTTGGTGGCTAATGGCGTTGAGCAGGCGATGGGTAATCGTCTGCAAGCTATCTGCGCCGGACAACGGCAACACAATGGCAAACTCCTCGCCACCAATACGGCCAATGATGTCCTGGTCCCGCAACTCGGTCTCCAGGATACGAGCAACCGTCTGCAGCGCTGCATCTCCAGTGGCGTGGCCCCATCGGTCGTTGACCTGCTTGAAATGGTCCAGATCAAGCATCAGCACCGCCATTGGCGTGCCATCGGTGGTCGCTTTCTCAAAAACGCGAATACCTTCCTGAAAAAAGGACCGACGGTTGAGCAGTTCTGTGAGCCCGTCTTTCTCCGCCAGGGCGCGCAGTTGTGATTCTGATCGGGTAAAAGCCAGCAGGGGCAGAACGAGCACGGTGGCGGTTGCCAGCAGAGTGTGGTTGATCAGAACCAGCCTCAGGATCGTGTCGGTGTTGGTTTGGCTTATGCCCATCCAATTCAAAGCGATCACCAGACTCTGAATTATCATCAGCATGCCGTGCAGGGCAAACAGAACCTGCAGTATCCGGCGGGGCAGTGCGGGCTGTGACGCGGAAAAAGCCAGGTAATAAATTGCGAAGCTGAAAATGATGGCCGAGAACAGGGCTGTCAGAAGGCGCGCGCTGAGCGGATCGTTCTGAAAGACCGCAAACAACACAATAAGGTAGCTGGCCAAAGCAGCCCGGAAAACGTATCGCGGCTGTTGGATATTATGCGTTGCACCTCTGGCAAAGCGCTCCAACCCGGCCAGCAAGAATAGGGGAGAGAGCCCCAAAAATGCATGCGCCATGAACACGGTAAACCAGGGTGCGTCGACGAAGGCTCTTGCGCCCGCAAGCAGACTTCCGATTGCAAAGGCGCCGCATGCCAACGCCCAGAGCAGGAAATAGTGCTGGCGGCCCCGGAGATAATAGATCGCCCATAGCAACCCCCCGACCATCAGGTTTATCGCGACGGAGAGCATTATCAAAGTTGGCAGGTGTACGCTGAACCCCATGGGGTACCTTAGTGAACGGTTTGGAAAACTCTGCAGTATAGACCGCATAAGGGTATCAAGTCAGGTTATTGTGACCCGGAAAAACCAGATCCAGGGCAGGATTCAATGGCGGTGGATATGTTGTAAAGCTGATTTATTTGTTATGTTGCGAAGCAGGATAGGATTAATTGCAAATCCAACGTGTTAGCGGGAGAGACTGAATCGCATAGCTGTGCGATCGGCGCCGAAGGAGCAACTGCCCCGGAAACTCTCAGGCAAACGGACCGCTAACATGACGACTTTCCGAAGAGCTGTCGACCACTGCGTTAGTCGGCACACCGAAGGAGCAAGCGCCCGTTTTTTGAAACGGCGCGTGAATCTCTCAGGTCCCGTGACGGAAGGGGTGCTTTCTACCACTGCGCGTAGAGAGGAAACCCTGGACGCTCTCTGGAGATTGCTATGAAGCGAATTGCAGTTATTGGCGGTGGCATTACCGGTATCACAACCGCATACACCCTGGCCAAGCGTGGCATGGATGTGACCGTTTACGAGAAGCACCGCTATGCGGCGATGGAAACCTCCTTCGCCAACGGTGGCCAACTGTCGGCGTCCAATGCCGAAGTCTGGAACAACTGGCAGACCATAGCCAAAGGCATCAAGTGGATGTTCCACAATGACGCCCCGTTACTGGTTAACCCCAAGCCTTCCTGGCACAAACTGAGCTGGTTTGCCGAATTCTGTGCTGCAATGCCCCAGTACGAAAAAAACACCACCGAAACCGCTCGCCTGGCGATTGCTGCACGTGACTACCTGTTCGAGTGGGCGCAGGAAGAAGGTATTGATTTCGACCTCAAGAAGCAGGGTATTTTGCACATCTATCGCGACAAAGCCGGCTTCGATCATGCTGCCAACGTCTCGAGATTGCTATCTGCCGGAGGTCTTGAGCGCCGGGCTGTTACTCCCGAGGAGATGCGTGCGATCGAACCCACCTTGGCCGGCACCTATTACGGTGGCTTTTTCACCGAGAGCGATTCAACCGGTGATATCCACAAGTTCACCAACGGCTTGGCAGAGGCAATGGTGCGCCTTGGCGTGAAGACGTGCTACGGGCACACAGTGACCGAATTGAGCGCGGATCAATCCAATGCGTGGGTAACCTCATTTGACGACGAGGAGCAAACCCGGGAAACCTACGATGGCGTGGTGATTTGTGCTGGCGTTGGCAGCCGCGCGCTGGCCGCGAAGCTGGGAGACCGGGTCAACATCTATCCGGTGAAAGGCTATTCCATTACCGTTGAGCTGGATGACGAGGCCTCTCAAAAAGCAGCCCCAACCGTCAGCCTGCTGGACGATGCCACCAAGCTGGTGACCAGCCGACTGGGTGACACCCGTTTCCGGGTGGCGGGTACGGCGGAATTCAACGGGTACAACCGCAATATCCGGGATGACCGGATTCGCCCGCTTACCCGTTGGGTAGAGCAATGCTTCCCGGGGGTTTGTACCCGGCGCGTTGTGCCTTGGGCGGGATTGCGCCCCATGCTGCCCAATATGATGCCGCGAGTCGGAGCGGGCAGCCTGCCCACTGTGTTCTATAACACCGGCCATGGCCACCTGGGCTGGACCCTGTCGGCCATTACCGCTGAGATGCTGGCGGATTCGGTTGAAACAGGTTCAACCAGCACCCGATAAAATTCCCTTCTAATTTGTCATCAGGCATCCCGGATGTTGCCTGATGACAAATTGTTGCTACTATTAATGTTCAATTGAACATCTCGTAATAATAAACTCATGGAGCGGAACCCTCTCCAGATGTTCAATACACCGCATGAGGTTCTCATGCATGAACCGCTCCCGACGGAGAATCACAATGAATTTCTATAAAAAAATGCTTCCCGGTGTATTGCCGTCTGCTGCCTTGGCGGCATCGGTTTTTATGGCGGGGTTCAGTGGACAGGTTCTGGCTGACTGTGAGCGCGGCGCGCTTGACGCTCTGTATTGCGATGAAAACGGCGACATGGTCGCTGACTTGCCCACCGACAAATCAGAGTGGAACAACCCCGACACGTTAATCTTTGCGTACACGCCGGTTGAAGACCCGGCCATTTACTCCGATATCTGGCAGCCGTTCATTGATCACCTGTCTGAAGTCACCGGCCGGGACGTGCGCTTCTTCGCCGTGCAATCCAACTCTGCCCAGGTAGAAGCCATGCGCAGTGGCCGTCTGCATATCGCCGGCTTCTCCACTGGCCCAACGCCTTTCGCGGTTAACCTTGCTGGTGCGGTTCCCTTTGCACTGATGGGCTCAGATTCGGGTCAGTTTGGTTATACGCTGCAGGTTTTCACGCATAAAGATTCCGATATTCACGAAATCACGGACCTGAAAGGCAAGCGTGTCGCTCACACCTCGCCCACGTCCAACTCGGGTAACCAGGCACCGAGGGCACTGTTCCCTGAAATGGGCATCGTACCGGGTGAAGACTATGAAATTTCCTTCTCCGGCAGCCACGACCAGTCCATGCTTGGCGTGGTCGCAAAAGACTACGACGCCGCCCCGGTAGCCTCCGAAGTGGTAGAGCGTATGGCCGCTCGTGGGTTGTATGACACAGACGACGTGCGTCTGGTTTGGGAATCGGATCGTTTCCCGACAACGTCTTACAACTACGCACACAACCTGCACCCTGATCTGGTTGAGAAAATCCGCGAGGCCTTTTACACCTTCAAGTTCGCCGGCACCGAGCTGGGTGATGAGTTCGAAGGCGTAGAAACCTTCGTCCCCATCAATTACAAAGATAACTGGAAGGTCATCCGTACCATTCAAGCCTCCAATGGCGTCCAGTACACCCCCGATAATCTCAAGTAAGCAGCACAAGAGCCTCTGACCGACCGTCAGGGGCTCTGTTCGGAGTGAACCACATGTTAGAGATTACCAACCTCGTAAAGCGGTACGGGCAAAATGAACCTGTGCTCAAAGGCCTTAATCTGAAGGTCGAGGGCAGCAGTGTTGTTTCCATCGTCGGCGCTTCCGGTGCAGGCAAAAGTACTCTGCTGCGCTGTATCAACCGGTTGGTTGAGCCTACCTCGGGTTCGATCAAGCTGAACGGCCATGAGTTGGTCAATCTTCGCGGCAGCGAATTACGCCATTCCCGTCGGCGCATCGGTATGGTTTTTCAGGGCTTTAACCTGATTGATCGTTTGACGGTTATGGAAAACGTGCTCTCCGGGCGTCTGGGTTATGTGTCATTTTTCCAGGCCTTGACGCGTCGCTTCCCCCAATCCGATATCGACCGCGCTTTCAGCCTTATGGAGCGTGTGGGCATCGCGCATTACGCTGATAAGCGTGCAGACCAATTGTCGGGTGGCGAGCGCCAGCGTGTTGCGGTGGTGCGTGCACTGATGCAAGAACCTCAGATCTTGTTGGCGGATGAGCCAACCGCCTCGCTGGATCCCAAGACCTCGCAGCAAATCATGAGCCAGCTCCAAAGTCTTGCGAATGAAATGTCGCTGCCGGTATTGATCAATATTCACAACGTCACACAGGCGCGGATGTACACCGATCGCATTGTCGGCATGCGCCATGGACAGATGATTTTTGACGGGGAACCCAAAGAGTTCAATCAGGATGCACTGGATGCCATTTACGGTGGTATCGAGTCACCGGAGGAAGATGGCGGTGATCCAGGGCAGCAGGCATCTCCAGCCCCGGAGGCTACGGCATGACATCCGACAGAACTGCAAACGATGCACAGTCGGGCAGGGTCTGGAAAAAACCTCCATTCATAGCAAACCCCTGGGTTCGCTATGGGCTGGTCGTAATCACCCTGGTTTACCTGTACTGGGCATTCTCAACACTGCCATTCGATTGGCAACGTATTTCCGAAGGCTTGCCCAGGGCAGGCAAAATCTTCGGTGGCGCTTTCCCTCCAAGCTTTGAGCGTGCTGGCCTGTTATGGACGGGGTTCAAGGAAAGTTTCCAGATCGCCTTTTTGGCAACCATGCTGGGTGTTCTTCTCTCGGTGCCCATCGCAGTGATGGCCGCCAGAAACGTAGCGCCGTTGCCTGTGTATCTGCTGGGCCGCACCCTGATTATCGTATCCCGCAGTTTCCATCCGGTGATCGTGGCCATTTTGTTTGTTGCTGCGGTCGGGTTTGGCCCAATGGCGGGCATTCTCACCCTGACTCTCTACTCCATCGGATTTGTGGCCAAGTTGCTGGCTGAAGAAATCGAGGAGATCGATTGGGGCCAGGTCGAAGCTATGCGCTCGGTAGGCGCCGGTTACATGAAAATACTGGTCTATGGGGTTTTTCCACAGATCATGCCGCGCCAAATAGGGCTGTCCATGTACCAGCTCGACAGCAACCTTCGTGCTTCAGCGGTTGTGGGTATTGTTGGTGCTGGCGGCATCGGCGGCACCCTCATGAACGCATTCGGACGTTACGATTACGATTTCGCCTTTGCCATTTTGCTGATGATTATCGCAATCATTCTGGTCAGTGAAGGTTTGAGCGGATGGGTGAGGAAAAAAGTATGGTAGATCACGCTGCAAAATTGGCCGATCGAGTCTGGTCACGCTATGACCGCAAAGAACAGCTGACGCGCTATGGGGTCTATCTGCTCACTCTGATCGCTGTTGTCTGGGCGGTGCGCGACATCGACATCTTCTGGCCCTGGGTGTGGGATGCCCCCAATCAGATTCAAAGCCTGGGCGCGCGTATGTGGCCGCCGGAGTTCAGTCAGTGGAATGCGATATTCTCCGCCATGCTGGAGACCGTCCATATCGCCACGCTCTCCACCATGTTGACGATATTCATTGCCTTACCGGTGTCTTACATCGCGGCGCAGAACACGACGCCGAACAAGATCACCCTGTGGATTGGCCGGTTCATTCTGGTCTCCAGCCGTTCCGTGAACACCATTATCTGGGCGCTGCTGTTTGTGGCTATTTTTGGCCCTGGTGTACTGGCCGGTATTCTGGCGGTTATGTTCCGCTCCGTCGGGTTCATTGGCAAGCTGATGGGCGAGGCTATTGAGGAAATCGATCGTCGCCCTGTAGAGGCTATGGAGGCGACCGGCGCGAGTAAATTCAAGGTGGTGCTGTACGCCATTGTGCCTCAGGTAATGCCGGCATTTTTTGCCATCATTATTCTGCGCTGGGACATCAATATCCGTGAATCTACCGTGCTGGGGCTGGTAGGCGCCGGGGGTATCGGGGTGCTACTGCAGGGCTCTATCGACATGTTCGCCTGGCAGACCGTTGCTACCATCCTGCTCGCCATCGTTGTTCTGGTCATTCTGGGCGAGGCGCTGACCAGCGTTCTGCGCAAAAAAGTGATTTGACCTTGAGCAGCCTGCAGCCCGATGTGAACTGGAACGCCGATAATATGGAACACAGTATTGATTTTGGTAACGCAGACATTCTGTTCACCGATGTGGACGATACGCTGACGACCGATGGCCGGCTGCTGCCAGAGACGTATCTCGCGCTTTGTCGCCTGGCGGAGGCCGGTATCAGCGTGATTCCGGTAACCGGAGGCTGCGCCGGCTGGTGTGACCAGATCATACGCACCTGGCCGGTGAGAGCCGTTATCGGGGAAGGCGGCGCTTTCTATGCAGAGCGTACGGCGCCCCAGACCGTAAGCTGGCGCTACTGGGAAGACGAATTGAAGCACCGCCGTGACCAGCAGACCATATTGGAGGCGGTTGCAGCGCTGAAGCTGGATTTTGAACCCAGGCTCGCCACCGACCAACCCTTCCGCTATGTGGATGTGGCCGTCGACTACAACCAGCAGCAATCGCTGACGCCTGAACAAGTAGCGGCCATTCACGATGCGCTGCTTGCCCAGGGCTTTAACGTTCGGCAGAGTTCGATTCACATCAACATCTGGTTGGGGGATTTCGATAAATCCACCATGTCACTGCGGGTGGGGCGGGAGTTACTGGGCCTGGATACACAGGCGTTGCAGCAACGCGCCATCTTTATTGGCGATGCACCCAATGATGAGAGCATGTTTCGCAGCTTTCCAATGAGTGTGGGTGTGGCCAACATTCGCAAGCACCTGCCCATCATGACCCACCGGCCGGCGGCGATTGTAAGCCAGCGCTCGGGCCTGGGCTTTGCTGAAATGACGGAGGCCTGGCTGCGACAGCGTGCAGCACCCGAGCTGAAATAGCCCGGCGGCACACGCGTCGCCTGTCAACAACAAGGGTTTTAACCGATTGAGCATTGAGTCTGATGAGCGCCAAAGAACGACAGCGTAGCATCCTGGAATGGGTGCATGAGCAGGAGCATGTCGAAGTTGAAGACATAGCTCAGCGCTTTGGCGTTACCACACAAACCATTCGCCGTGACATCAACAAAATGTGCGAGATAGGGTTGTTGCGCCGTCGTTACGGTGGTGTCAGCTTGCCCGCCAGCGCTGCCATCGCGCCCAGGAAAGGCCATCAGGTTCGCCATCTGCTGGCCAAACAGCGGATGGCCATGTGCATCGCCGCTGATATTCCGGAAGAGGTCACTGTAAGCCTCGGTGTGGGCAGCACCATTGAACTGGTCGCACAAGCGCTGGCCCATCACAAATCGCTCCGGGTTTTGACCAACAACTTTAGCGTGGCTTCAGCGCTTTCAGGGAATTCCGGCATCGAAGTGATCGTTTCCGGCGGACAATACCGACACAACCACCACGACGTGGTGGGGCCGGAAGTGACCAGCTTCTTCAGCTCCTTCACCACCGATTTCGGCATCATCAGTACCGGCAGAATGGACCAGAAGATCGGCTTGATGGATTACGACATTCGCGAGGCCGAAGCGAGCCGGGCGATCATAACCAATACCCGCAACCGCCTGTTGGTGGCTGATCACAGCAAGTGGACTCCGAACTCATACTGCAGGGTAGCGTCGTTCAGGTACGTTGATCGTTTCTACACCGACTTCATGCCCGACCAGCAACGAACTGGACTACCTGACTCCGTAGACATCATCGAGTGCGGCTCACCAACCTGAGTTCAATCCTTGAACGTAAGCGTTCTGTAAGGGAAGGGGATTTCGATGCCCGCTTCATCCAACGCCGACTTGACTGCGGCAACCACCTCATCCCGTGATTCCCGGATGTCCAAGGGTTTGGAACCCGTCCACCAGGTAACTTCAAAGTTTATCGATGAATCTGCAAACTCATTGGCAAATATCTCAACCGGCCGGGAATCACTGATCACCGTTTTGCAATCAGTGACCGCTTGTTTGATCACCGACCTTGCCTCGTCTACATCCTCACCGTACGCAACGCCACAAATAATGGTTGTTCTGCGCTCTTCGAGGGCGGTCCTTATGGTGAGCGGGTTCTTGAACAGCATGCTGTTGGGGAGAATCACCAACTCACCATCTGTTTTGCGAATGTGCGTTTCACGCACGAGTATCGCTTCAACCCTACCCTCGTAACCCTCGCATTCCACGAAATCCCCGATGCGCATCTCCCGACGAACCAATATGATGATTCCCGCCAAAAAGTTCTCAAAGATATCTTTAAACGCAAAGCCAATCGCGACAGAGCCTATGCCTAGCCCGGCGAGCATTTTTGTGGGGGTAAGATCCGGGAAGGCTATGATCGCGGAGATCATTATCCCTATAAGCCAAATCGTTAACGAAGCGAATAGAACGAGTAACTCCACCAAACTCGGGCGTAGATATGTCCGTTTGAGCAGACTTTTTACGATATGTTTCGCCAATTTGGCAAAGCCGTAAGTCATAAAAAGAATGACCAAAGAGATTACGAGTTGTGGAAGGATCTCAATGGTGCCCCGGGCAATGTCCATGACCTGTGCAATCAAAATTTTAATAGGTTCCATCTATTATACGTCCTCTTTTAGAACCTGGAGCTTCGAGAGTGATTGGTAATTCTGATAAATATAGCCTAAAACTCTGAAATACAGGGAAAACACCGGGGATCTGGAATGCACTGTCAATGAGGACAAAGATGGAAGCGCACTTACACCGTAACGGCACGCGCACCTGAAAATTTTTGCTGCATATTTCCAAAGAAGAACAGCGCCAGCGGCTCTTGAGCCGCATTGACTACCCAGATAAGAACTGGAAATTCAACTTGGCCGACACTGAAGAACAGAAATTCTGGGATGACTGCATGAAGGTCTATGAAGCCGACCTAAGTAACACCAGCTTTGGTATGTGGTGCCCGCCGACAACAAGAAAAGCGCTATCTGACTGATTGGAGGGCAGCCTCAACGCATGCAATCATGTGCTTGTTGCGTGATTTGTTTTGTTAAGCGCCGCCACAGCTATAAAAATGATCGACGCAGGGTAGTGGGTTTTTGGGTGAGTGGGTTCCCGCATCTCTACTAATTGAAGCCCGCTGGCTGAAAACAGGGCAACCCAGCTTTCGAGTGTCCTGAAGTACCACGGGGCCGGATCAGTAAATTCGGAGCCAAAACCCGACCAAGAGCCCTCTCTCCAACCATCAATGTATGGGAAGTCACCACACGCAACCATTGGGTGAAGTGTTTGAACAATAAAAACCCCTTCCGGTTTCAGAAGTGATGGTATAGCTCTAAATAGCGCATCGACTGACTCTTTTCCAAGAAGCGAAAAGTTGCAAACAACAATGTTGAACAAGCCTGTAATCGAACCGCGCGCAATAGCCTCATAGGATAGAGGAAGAAAGTTACCACCGCCGGCAGCTTTAGCCTGGGCGATTAGGCCGGGTATCGCATCAACCCCAACTAAATGACTTACCTGAGGTGCCAGTGCGCGGATGAGCCATCCTTCTCCGCAGCCAATATCTAAAACCGAATCAGGACAATAACCCAGAACGGACTCGACTATTGCTTTATCGGTTAGAATCGCACGGCTCTGAATTTGGTTATTTCGCACCGCCGCAGTCCACTGCTGCGCGTTCTTTTCCCACGAATCGACAATTTTCTCATCACTAAGTGAATTCATTGGATTGTTCCGTTTGGATTGCTAAGTCTTGGCAATCAGGTACGCGCCCGCTCCAACCATAAACCCACCAGCAGTATCCTTAACAGCGCGTTTTGCCTTGAAGCCCATGGCAAATGACATTATTTTTCGCGCGGAATAGGCGTAGCCCAGCTTCACACCGCCGACCGCTACGACAGTGAGGGCGACTATCGTGGCAATATCCAGAGGCGTGATGGTCGCCAGATCGACGAAGGCCGGAAACAGACTTGCATAGAAAAAAATTGCTTTCACATCACTAAGAGTGAGAATCAACCCAGAGAAAAAGCTTGCTGCCAGGGTTGATGCTGAGCGGTCAACAGGCGCATCTGGTGACGAGACCCTCTGCCTCAAAAGGCTTATACCGAACCAAATCAGATACACACCCGCCACATACCTAAGGGTTAAAAACCAGCTGCCCATAACTTCGGCCAACGCAGCCATTCCGAGAACGGCGAGAAACACAAAAACCAGATCACCCACTACGATTCCAGCTGAAACAGCCGCGCCGTTTAAAAATCCGGCAGTTGAAGATCGAGCAACAACCAAAGCTACACTAGTACTGGGAACGAGCGCCAAGATCACCATCATGAAAAAGAGGCCAACTACCTCAAGTGAGTTCATATTGATCCTTAGGCTTCACGCTTGCAGTTTCGGCAGGTAAGGAGGCGCAATGTGGTATGCCTTTGCAACGGCGCCAGGCACCTTTACTGCACGTTTTCCGTATCGCCGAACTGGTCTGCAAACAGGGCAGTGGAGAGATAGCGTTCGGCTGAATCCGGCAGGATTACCACAATGTTTTTGCCCTTATGTTCGGGTTGCTGGCCAACCCGGATCGCGGCAACCACCGCCGCGCCACAGGAAATGCCACAGAGAATGCCTTCTTCCTGCATCAGCCGATGTGTCATGGCGATGGCATCCTCGTTGGTTACGGTCTCCACCTGATCAACCAGGCTCATATCGAGGTTTTTGGGCACAAAGCCTGCGCCAATACCCTGTATTTTATGCGGTGCTGGCTGGGGGGCTTCGCCATTACGTACCTGGGTGATGATGGGTGAGTCAGTCGGCTCAACGGCGACGGTAGTGATGGCTTTACCCTGGGTGTTCTTGAGGTAGCGTGACACGCCGGTCAGCGTACCTCCCGTGCCCACGCCAGCGACAAAAATATCTACGGCACCATCCGTATCGTTCCAGATTTCAGGGCCGGTGGTGTCTTCGTGGATCTGCGGGTTGGCGGGGTTGTTGAACTGCTGTGGCAGAAAGTACTTCTCGGGCTCGGCGGCCGCCAGCTCTTCCGCTTTGGTGATCGCACCGGGCATGCCTTTGGCGGGTTCTGTCAGCAGTAAGTCCGCGCCCAGTGCTTTCAATACCTTGCGGCGTTCCAGGCTCATTGAAGCCGGCATGGTTAGAGTGATCTTGTAACCTCTGGCCGCAGCGACAAAGGCCAGGGCGATGCCGGTATTGCCACTGGTGGGTTCGATAATGGTCATCCCCGGCTTAAGCACGCCCCGCTTCTCGGCGTCCCAGATCATGGCGGCACCAATTCGGCACTTCACCGAGTAGGCCGGGTTGCGGCCTTCGATCTTGGCCCAGATAGTCGCGCCGTCATTAACGCGGTTCAGCTTAACCAGCGGCGTGTTGCCAATGGACTGAGAGTTGTCTTCAAATATACGGGGCATCGTTTATCTCCGTGGTTTTTAAGGATCGTACCATTGCCCGATGGAAAACCCGCAGTGGCATCAGCGGGTGGTTAGGCTCTCTTGTTATTAGCATATCTGCTGACCCGTTTTATCAGTTTGTTTAAACGGCGACTATGTGTTGGGTAATAGATCTTCGCTAGCGCGGCCGGGCAAAAACCTGGGTCCATAAAGGGGAATATTTCGAGCCCGGCGCATCAATCCTCGCCGCGCCCATTTCGGTGAATTCGGCACGCATAATATTGGCGCAATGCCCCGGACTTGAGAGCCATCCATCAACGACTTGATCGACAGAGTTCTGGCCTGCTGCGATATTTTCGCCTACTGCCGACCAGCTGTAATTTCTTTCATCCACCCGCTCGCCAGTTCCAAGACCTTCAGGGCCGGTATGACTAAAAAACTCCAGCTCTACCATATCCTCCGAATGGGCCCGGGCGGCATCCGTGAGCTTGCAGTTCCAGGATAGTGGTTCTGCTGCGTCAAAGTCCTGGTCACCGCATTGGCGGGGCTGGCTCCGAGCTTCATTGACGCGACTCAGCAACGCCCGATCAGTTTCGTCCATCTCGCAGTCGCCGGCCACAAGAAAACCGGAAAATCCTAGAAAAGCCAGAATGATTACCTTAGCCTGCCTGGGCATCTGCTTCTCCTCGCTTTGGGGCACAGAACCCTTTCTGCGCTTTCAGTACCAATATTAGCCGAGGAGCCGAACACTGTGATGGGAGAGGGCTAACGTTTGAGTTCAGGCCGCCGGTTCACTCAATGCTCGATGGTATAACTCCAGATCTTCAGCGGAGAAGCAGCAAAAAACCACTTCCTCAAGTTCCGGGTTCGAGCCTACAACCTCTCGTACGGTTTTCACGGCAATATTAGCCGCCGGCTCGGCTGGGAACCCATAGATCCCGGTGCTAATACACGGAAATGCGATTGAGCGTAAATCTCCGTTAGCGGCTAACTCCAGACTCCTTCGATAACACGAAGCCAGCAACTCTGCTTCCTTATTGCCGCCGCCGTGCCACACTGGGCCAACCGTGTGGATCACATGCTTTGCAGCCAAACGGTATCCCCCTGTCATCGTGGCGTCCCCCGTTTTACAGCCTTGCAGCACCCGGCACTCCTGTAGCAATTCGGGACCGGCCGCTTGATGAATAGCGCCATCCACGCCGCCACCACCGAGAAGTGATGAATTAGCAGCGTTCACAATGGCATCAACAGCCAAGGACGTAATGTCAGCACGAATGGCACGTAATTTTGTAGTCATAACTTTCTCGGAGTTCCTGGTTATAGGATCACAAGCGCCAGACAATTTCATTGCGCAGGCGCTCCACCTGTTTTACCTCTGGCGACTGATCAATATTTTTCTGGCCTGACCAAAGATGAGGTGGGTCTGAAAACAGGGTCTCGGGAGGTGGGCTCGGAGGGTTAGAAGAGCATCCGGCTAAGGTAACCAGCAATAGCATTGAGAGGTACTTCATACTCACTCCTTTGAGCAAATGAAATCCTATGTATAGCTTCTCAAAGCATAGTTGGTCACCGGGAATTGAGGCTGTATCACTCACAATCCGCCCATCCACCAGATCGAGCGTCGGTAGCTAACCTTGTTGCTTAATCGTAGTAGGCTTCAACCTTTCCTTTCAGGGTCATCAGAAGCGGCTGTCCGCGACGGTCCAGCGCTTTGGGCGAGGCGATTTTTATCCAACCTTCACTGATGCAATATTCCTCGACATTCGTACGCTCTTTACCATTAAGCTTAATACCAATATCGTGCCCGAAAACTTCAGCTACATGGTGTGGGCTATTGGGGTTTCTTGAAAGTCGATCCGGAAGCGCTGGCAGCGATTTAGTATCGTTCATGGTAGTGACCTGCATTTAATGGAAAGAGCGCCATTCTAGGCAATATAGATTTGGTGCTCAATAACTACAGCAGGGTTATTCGCATCAAATCAGACTGCAGTAGTCGTTAAGTAGTCTGCGATCTTAGTTCATCAGATAACAGCCTGATAAACTCCTTTATTTTCACGGGCAGATAAGAGCGCGCCGGATAAACTGCGTGTACCGGAAAGCTTCGCAAAGGTCTGTCTGGCAACAAACGAATCAGCCTGCCGCTTTCAATATCTTCCGCAAAAGCCCACAGGGGGCCAAGGTGTATGCCTTTGCCCTCAAGCACCAGTCTGCGTACCGCGGCAACGCTGTTGACCGTCATGTTGCTTCTGATCTTCAAGTGCGAATAGCGGCTGCCGTCGGCAAACTCGATGTCACTTCTTGCCTGGCTGGACGAGTACAGAATGAAGTTGTACGCATCCAGTTTTTCAGGGGATGTCGGAGCACCCTGTTTTTCCACGCATTCCCGGCTAGCCACCAGCACTCGCTGATTATGGCCCAGATTTTTTGCGATCAGATTGGAATCCGGCAAGTCGCCGATTCGCACGGCGACATCAAGATTGCTCTCCAGTAGGCTTTCAAAAGGACTGCCCAGTAACAATTCCACCGACAGTTCCGGGGCCAGTTGTTGCAGTTGACAGGTAACCGGAACCACGAACTTCGTGCCGAAATCCACCGGCGCGGCGATACGCAATTTGCCAGTGAGGCGGGAAACGCCGCTTCTGATTTCCTCTTCCAGCGCTATTTGATCATCGATGATCAGTCGTAAGCGCTCATAATAACGCTGTCCAAGTTCCGTCGGAGTGGTTCGTTGCGTGGAACGACGCAGCAACCTGACCTGGAGACGATTTTCCAGCGCGGCGATCTGCCTGCTGACCGACGATGGTTCAAGCTTCAGGTATTCAGCAGCCTTTTTGAAACTGCCGGATTCCACCACGAGAACAAACATTTGCTCGACATTGCTCATGCTTATTGCGCCAAGTGCATTTATTGAGTGCAGATTAGCAGTCTTCCTGAGCCCATCTCAATTGCATAGTCTGAATCTACGGTGATCGGTATCGCAAATGCGACCGGGATCCCCCTTCACGAACTGCAGGAGAGAAATCATGGCAAAGATCGATCTGAATGGGAAAGTTACTCTTGTTTCTGGCGGGGCCAAGAACCTCGGTGGCCTTGTTAGCAGGGAGTTTGCAGCTAGCGGGTCGAACGTCGTGGTGCATTATAATAGTGATGCGACCGAGAAAGACGCAAACGCAACGGTGGAAGCCATCAAAGGTATGGGCCGAGACGCGATTGCGATCCAGAGTGATCTTACCAAAGCAGCCAACGTATCGGCGCTTTTCCAACAGGCCAAGGACCACTTCGGAGGCATCGATATCGCAGTCAATACCGTTGGGAAGGTGCTGCGCAAACCCATCATCGAAACAACGGAGGCAGAGTTCGACCAGATGATGGCCGTTAACGCCAAGTCCGCGTACTTCTTTATTAAAGAAGCCGGCCTGCATCTAAACGATAACGGCAAACTCATCACGATCGTGACCGCTCTGTTGGCAGCATTCACCGATGGCTACTCAACCTATGCCGGCGGCAAAGCACCAGTAGAACACTTCACACGTGCAGCGGCCAAAGAGCTTTCCGGTCGAGGTATTTCGGTCAACAACATTGGACCAGGCCCGATGGACACACCGTTTTTCTATGACCAGGAAACCCCGGAACGTGTGGAATTCCACAAGTCACAAGCCATGGGTAATCAGCTCACGATGATTGAGGACATCGTTCCAATTGTAAAGTTTTTGGCGACAGAGGGCTGGTGGATAAACGGCCAGACACTCTTTGCTAATGGCGGCTACACTACCCGATAACAAATCGAGCATTTATCGCCTCCGGTTTTGTTTGCCGGGGGCGACGCTCGTTTGAGGAGTTACCAATTTTCTTGTTGACCTATCTGCTTCCTCTCGCAATTGCAGTTTATTTCAAGCGCAAATCCAGATTGTAGAAACGCTGCCTCTCAATCTTGGCCCGGATAGTGGCTCACAACCCCCCGAATGCACAAGCAGCAAGATATGACATGTCGCAGGTTTGCCTATAATCTATGTAAAAATACTTACGGAAGTATAATCAAGTGCAACGGCATTGGTTCCTCTTTTTCCTGCTGACCATTCTGAACCTGACAACATGCGCTCTGGCTGAATCAGCACACGGCTCCGGAGCATTGCCCCTCATTGATGCTCGAGCCGACTACCGGGGCGCAATGTCTGATCGGGTAGCGTATCTCGTTGAACAAGGAGAAACGCTCTCCGTTGACGAAGTTCAGTCTCTGATTCGTGCTAATCCGGCTATCCTGAGGCGCCCTGAGACCGGCGTGTTAGCCAATGGCCTCGATTCCAATGCGATATGGCTGGTGGCGAACGTTTCCAATCCGACCGACGACCCCATTTTACGGCGCGTTTCCGTCGGAACAGGTTGGCTGGAGGGGGTCGACTTCTTTTTCATAACCGAAGGTCAGCTGCCACAGCATTTTGCCAGCGGTGATCGTATCGCGCTGGGGCAACGTTCCATTGCCAAACGCATACCCAGTGCTGATTATCTGTTTCCGCCCGGTGAAACACGTTTATTGCTGCGCGTTGAGACGGCAGATCCAATGGTGGTGCCACTTTACTTTTCCAGTATTGCAGTCAGCCATAGCCGAGAGCAGTCAGAGGCGATCTTCTTCAGCTTCGTCTACGGCGTCATGTTTGCGCTGTCCGCCTACAACCTGATGCTGTTCGCTGGCTTTCGGAAGCGGCGTTATCTGTTCTACTCGCTCTACACGGGCACTTTCGTGGTGGTTACGGCGTCCTACAATGGTATCGCCATGGCCCTGCTGTGGCCCGATGCAGTGGGCTGGCAACAGTGGGCGCCGCCCCTGTTCATGCTGTGTTTCGTCAGCTCTGGCCTGGCCTTTGCGACGAGTTTTTTAAAGACCCGACGCCACCGACCAAGGCTCCATAAAACCATTCAGACAATCGTGGTGGCCTATTTCGCGCTCTTTGGCGCGTTTTTCGCCTTGGATGAACAGGGCCTGGCGCTACAACTGGCATTCATGATTGTGCCGGTGTTCACGGTACTGATGCTTTACATGGGCGTGTCGAGTTTGATGGCCGGCAACCAATCCGCACGCTATTTCATGCTAGGCACACTGGCCTCTGTTATTGGTGCCTTTGTGACGGCCTTGACGGTAGCCGGCGTGATTAGTTATTCCCGGCTTGGCTACTATGCCCTGGACATCGGCATGGTAGTGGATGCCATGCTGTTGATGTTGGCGCTGGCCGATCTGGCCCGTAAAAACAAAGTGGCCCGGGTGGCGGCCGAGCGGACGGCCCAGATCGATCTGCTGACCGGCCTCAACAACCGGCGTGGTTTTCTGCCTGTCGCCGAATCACTGTGGAGCTTGGCCACGCGCAAGGACAGCAATATGTGTGTGGCTATGATCGACATTGACCATTTCAAGAGTATCAATGACCAATATGGCCATGCAGTCGGCGACAGGATACTGAAGAAAATTGCCGACGAGCTTGATCAATCCCGGCGCAAAGGCGACCTTCTGGCCCGTTGGGGTGGTGAAGAATTTACTCTTTTGTTGCCGGAGACGGACGAGGCCGAAGCCCTCAAAGTGGCCGAGCGTTTCCGCCACAATATCGAGCAACTGGTGGTCAATGATTGCGGCAGGACGATTCGGTGCACCATCAGTGTCGGTGTCGCCAGCCGCCACGCTCAACATGTCACCTTGGAACACGCCATTTCCAGGGCCGACGAAGAGCTCTACCAGGCCAAGGTTCAAGGGCGCAATCAGATCTCCACTGGCCGCACGTCGGACGCTGCCTAAGCCGTGAACGAATGAAAACCGTGCTACCGAACCTGGCTAGGAGAGGGCAGTGCTCGTTAACGTAGGAATGAGTGAATAAAATAAATCTGCCCCGGTTTTTCTGGGCAAGCTAGCGAAATAATGGCCCGGCTAGGCGTTGTTTCTGTGCCCGGACAGCTTCCGTCAGAAAATCCATCAAGACATGAGTCCTTGCGACCCCTCGCAGATCCGGGTGCATTAGAAACCACAGACCGTATTCAAGCTCGGGGATGGGATCGGTGAGCTGAATAATATCCGGATCATCGCCCGCCAAATAACAGGGCAGAACAGCCAGCCCCATGCCCGCGCGAATAGCACTGAGTATGCTGACAAGGGTATCAACACGGTAGACACAGGCAGCCTTCAGCCCGTTAGTGTCCATCCATTGATCCAGCGATAAATCCTGTAGTCGTGGCCCTGCGCCAATCCAGGGTTGGTTGACAAGAGTCTCGATGGGCGACCCTGGGGTTAAGCCGAAACTTCGGTGTGCGTAGACGGCCTGACCAATGCTGGCCAGTGGTCGGCCGATCAGGTTTTCAGGGGGGCGGTGGGATGGACGAATGGCGACGTCGGCTTCTCTGCGTGTGAGGTTGAACAACTGGTTGGAGATGGCAACATCCAGCACGATGCTTGGATATTTGCGCCGGAATTGCGTGAAGATAGGCGTCAACAGTCCCATCAGCAGGGAGTCCGTTGTGGTGGTCCAGATTTCTCCACTGGGTTCCAGATCGCGACCGGCGACTTTGCGTTCGGCGGCCAAGGCCGCCTCATCCATAATCTTGGCCGTGTCGGCCAGTTCTTCCCCCGCAAGAGTTGGCCGATACCCGGTGCGACTCCTCTCAAAGAGCGTAACGCTCAAGCGCTGCTCAATATCACCCAGACGCCGGAAAACCGTGGCGTGACTTACACCCAAGGCACGTGAGGCGCCAGACAGAGAGCCTGCGTTCACGATCGCAAGAATAATCTTAAAGTCATTCCACGCCAGATGACTCCGTGTTTTCTGCTTAATGGCAGGGTGTTGCTTGCTCGCCTTGACTGTTCGTTTTTGCAAAGTCTGTACTCAACTTTATGGAATAGATTGCAGTATAGAACAGCATTAGCATGTAGATGAACCCATGAGATAACCAATGCTCCTGTGACCGGGGGTGACGTGATGGAGGTCAAAGGCATGATCTTTTCAGAAAAAATACAGTACTCACACGGCGGCGCTTTAACCCACGGGAACAACGATTGTGTGGGAACAGAGAGTCACGACGGCTCGCGCGAGGAAACTATCCCGCTCCGATACCGGAATGGGCTGGGAGGGATTGATCTTGAACAGGTGAGGCGAGATCAGTTGCAGGCTCGACAACAGGTTGTCCGAGCGATGATACAACGCCTGAAAAACCTGCGACGTCGGCACTGAGAAGTTGTTGGCTCGAAGGCGCCTAGCCTGATTCTTGGGCATAGAACCAGGCTAGGAGAGGGCAGGGCTCGTTAACTAGGAATGAGTGAACAAAATGGATCTGTTCCGGTTTTCCTGTTTTAAAAAAATATGAAATCTGAGTTCAGATAATAATGCTGCACTCTTCAGTGACAAAAAAGCGTGTATTCTCCATGTCGGCGAAACGGCGCTCATCGGGTTGAATCTCGCGGATATAGTCCGGATCAGAAAAAAATTTGTCTTTGTCCTCAACGCTGTCGAACCACAGTTCTGCGGTGCCGTCATACGGTGCGTTGCCCGAAGCGTCATATTCCGAGGGTAGGGTATGACACTGGATATACTTGCGAATGTATCGCTGCGACGCCGGGTTGCTCTTGACCAATGTGGCATGCTGGTTCCGCCAGTGACTCTGAAAGTCTGCGACAGAGAAGTCCGGGTTTTTCTTGATGGCGACAATGAGTTTAATCATCTCTGTAATTCCTGCCTGAAATGAATTCGGAAGTTAGCTTATATCTTCACGGAATTAGTAAAAAATCGACGGGCCAGGCTGCGAAAAGCGGGACAACCTTATGTTTCTTTCCTACCCTCCCCCCTAACCTTGGGTGGCATAATTTCTGTCGACCCGGTCTGGGGGAGTGAAATGCCCAGTAACGCAGTATGGATGAGTGAAAAATAAATCTGTCCCGGTTGTCTCTTTCAGCCGGTTCCCGAACGTTTTTTCCTGCTTTGAAATACTATCACCTACTCTGATATCCGATGGGGTAATCGCCTCGTTTGAGCTGGTTTCGATGCGTACAATCCTTTTGTAATCAAGCATGAAGGATACCCCGGCCATTGGGTAATAGTAATCGCAGCTGGCAACGACCTCATGCATTCAACCACGGCATTGCAACTGAGGAAAACCCTAAAATACTGCTCAGGATTAGTTGACCACTACATCCTGAAGCTCGGCAATTTGTCGCTTCAATCGGTTGGTCTCATCCTGCTCACTGATCGTCCTCTTGGCTTCTACTGGCTCTCGAATCACCGAAAAAACAAATATTTCACGTTGCGCGCACTCAAATTATCAATTAGCATTAAAGAAAGTAATTGATCACTTTCTTTAAGTTGACGGTCTAGCTATGGGTGAGGGCTTTGATGAAAATTCCAAAGGCGCGTTGCAAATACAAGAGGGTGGCTATCTATTGGGGAATATTTCTGAGCGGCTATATCGGCATCAGAATCATTCTGGATCTTGTATCACCGGGAATAATTAGTTAGTCCTTAATATGTCGAATCGATTTTGGTTGAAAGGCTAGATTAAAGATCTCTATCGAGAGGTTGTTAATAACGAATATCCCACTTTATATTGGAAATATATTTAAAAAAATTCACTAAGTTATAATAATTAATTCTATTTAAAAATAATTTTAAGTTGGATGAAAAATAAAGTGTTAAAAATTAAAAGGCCATATTATTTTAATTGTAAAACAAGTTTTTTTATACTCATTGTTGTTATTTGGACTCTTCCAGGATGCGCCCAAATGAAAGCGGAGGATATACCAGCCGAATCGTTAATTAGCGGTGTCCAAAAAATATTTCCGATAGGTGATAGCCCAATCCACGATGGATTCGAATTGCCATCTCCGGACGATCCATACTTTGCAACTTTGCTCCCCGCTGAAAAAGGTAAAAGTTCTAGAATAACAGGATCTTTATTTGATCAAAATAGAAGCTCAAACCTTTATATGGAAAAAAATTATTTTGACGTGGGTGACATTATATATGTAGAAATAAATGAGCTTACGAAAGCTGATAAAAAGGCTTCGACTAAAATATCAAAAAATATCGACTTAGATCTGAAGCCAATCGGCGTTCCCGGAGGGAATCTAAAGGCGGGATCGGACGACCTAAAATTAAATATATCACAGAAAAATGATCAAAAATCTAGTGGTGATGTAGGGCAAGAGAATAAGCTTCAGGGTAGAGTAACCGTAGCTGTCGTGCAAAGGTTTGATAATGGGAATTTGCTTGTGAGAGGAGATAAATGGATTGAGATAAATAACGGTAATGAATATATTCGTATTTCTGGCCTAATTCGATATCAAGACATAGATAGCGATAACGCTATTGATTCTTCCAAGATTGCTAATGCCAGGATTGAATATTCTGGCACGGGTGGTTTGTCAGAAAGTCAAAAACCCGGCTGGTTCATGGAAAAGCTCGGAAATTCAAAAATATGGCCATTTTAGAACGCACTCTATCTTACTGTGTGGTTTTTTTCTTATTTACCATTCTTTCAGGGTGCACTGCACAAGATTTATTACGGTATAGAATAATGAAACCCGAAACTCCAGTGATTCCTGAAATCATAGATGCTATTGGTTACGCGGTCATTGATAGCCAACCCGGGCCCTCTTATGAAGATAAGCTTTTGCAGGCGATGAGAAAGTCCAGGTCCGAAGCTTATGCACTGCTGGTAGAGCAGGTATATGGTCGGCATCTCTCCCTGAAAAGTCGATCATCCGTAGGTGGAGAAGAAAGAAAGTACATTTCATCTTCTGTTACGGGAGAACTTTTCGGCTTCACGACGGTGACTCATGGTATCGATGGCAAGCTCTACACCACACATTTATCCATAGATAAAAAAAAGGCGCAAGAGCTCTATAAGTATCACCATGGGGAAGATAAGGATAAGAAGTTATGGTGGCGATAAGATTTTTTATCCTTTTTTTGTTTTTCTATTCTAACTGCTTCGCAGATTCTTTTGTTGGTGTAGGGAAAGCAAAAGTTTTTGACAATAATTTGGTTGAAGCAAAAATAGTGTCTGCTAAAAACGCTATCAGAGAAATTATTTTGAAAGCAGGTTTGTCTGCCTCTACAATAAATGAATTAACTTTCAGCGTCGGTTATCTTGGTGATGTTATAATAATTAATAATTTTTCAAGGCCATCATTAAAAATAAGTTCGTTATCCTCAGATGACTCGGATGACATTGTTCTCACTTTTGCCAAAGCAGATGTTGATAAATTGAAACGTCAATGCAGTGTTCACCCGACGGCAAAATCCGTTATATTTTCTCCCCTTCTTGTTGGAACACCCAGACATGCAGTTTCCGGTGGTTTCAAAAATGAAATCGATACGATTAATCGAACATTTATAAATCTACTGGAGAACAGCGGAGCTGATTTTTTTCTGAAAGGTTTTTTGAGCAATTCCGTTTTATTGGAAAATAGTGCTGTTCAAATCAATTCGAGTGCCCGCATAAGAGAGATTACAGAGCGTTATGATGCTCAGTATTTAATTTCTGGAACATTGAATGATATTTCATTATCGAGAATGAATGCCGATGCAGATTCTTACCGTAATGTTGTTAGGAATTTTAGTGTAACATTTTCGTTGTTTGATGGGATCACAGGAAATAAGATCAAGAGCTATAGTTATAAAGAGTCTTCTTCCTGGCCCTTTGGTTATAGGTTGAATGTCGAGTTCAATGATGCTAGTCTGTCAAGTTCTGCTTTTGGTAGCCATATCTCCCAAATCCTAATGCGATCCGTCGAAGATATCAGTAGTGATATCAAATGCGCACGCCTCAGGGCAAGAGTTATTGAGAGCCGCGCTGATAGCCTGATGATTTCTGCTGGAACCATCCAGGGGGTAAATGTTGGTGATTTCTTTGTACTTCATAATAAAGTACAGAGTGGGTTTAACTCTGATGCTCAATATTATCGAGAGTCCAACATGTCGCCTTATTTTGTTCTTGAGTCTTATCCATCGTTTAGTTTAATTACTTCTGTTGATACCTATAATGTTGACTATACTGCAGGCGTGGGCGATATTGTTGTTCACGAAGGGCCACCGTAATATAGATTGCAAATTTTTATATGCATTGCTGCAAAGAGAGCATTTTAGATGCAAAAGAAAAGAGCTTACGAAAAAACCGAAAAACGTCAGGCGGACACAATTGAGGCAGTAATTGAATTGTGTGGTAGCAGCAATCCCTCGACACTTACAACGAATGATATTGCGAAGGGAGTTAATCTCTCTCAAGGTGCTTTGTTTAAGCATTTCCCGAATAAAGGTAGTTTGTGGGAAGCCGTAGCAAAATGGATGGCAAAACAAATGATTGACAAGGTCTTCAGGGTTTCAGAGCAGTATCAATCTCCCCTCCGCGCTCTTGAGGCCATGTTTCTGGCTCACATTTCTTTCATTTCCCAAAAGCCGGGTGTTCCTAAGCTAATGCTTGGGGAGCTTCAAAAACCAGATAAAATGGGTGCGCGTGTAATTATTGACCATGTGCTAAACGATTATAGGGATAGGGTTATTTTGCTACTTCGCGAAGGGGTCGTAAGGAATGAGATTCGAAATGATATAGATATTGAAGCAGCTGCAATATCATACTTGGGAAGTGTGCAAGGATTGATAATTCAGTCATTGATTCTGAATGACATGGCTATGGCGAAAGACTACGCGGCCCGAGTTTTTGAAATTTTTAAAGCGGGAATAAAGGTAAGTCGCTGATAGCGCATTAAAACCTCATAAGCGCTGCACGAATCCCATTTGTTGCCGAAGTAGAGAGTTGTGTTTTACCCTTCTCGTGGGCAGTCAAATTGCAGACCATTGCAAAACGCTTAGCGTTAAGAAGGAAAAACCACCACGTCATCTCCCTCTTGCCATGGCTGAAACTTGGTCATGGTTTGCAGAAAGAATGGGTGCTCCAGCCAGTACTTGAATTCGTTGTCGTTCTGCTCGATCAGAGCATTTGCCTGGTGCAGAACCGGTGCATCCAAAAGCCCCTGCGGATCTTGTTGCTCAAGCGCCCACACCATTATTTTCCGGCTCTCCTCAATCACAGCACCATCAAAACACTGTAAAACAGGCACCGTGCCTTTCGGGCTAATCGCGAGCATTTGAGCCGGTTTGTTTTTCAGGATTATCTCTCGCAGCACCACCTGCAACCCGGCAAACAAGAGACCGAGCCGGGCACGCATAGCATAGGGGCAGCGGCGAAAAGAGTAGAGGCGATGAAGTGAGGAGGTCATGGTATTTTTCGCAGTTGAATCGAGATCGGCAAGCTCTGAGGTGCATTTGATTCGTCATGCATTCCCTTGGGCAGGAAGCCGCTAAGCATCTGCTCCAGTTCTTGAGCGCTCATTTCAGTTCACGTTTTCCAAGGTGATCGGTTACGCCTTATACGCTACTGATTGAAAACCTATGATTCAAATTATATTTGAGAAATCACTCAAAAATTGTCTGCTTCCACCTTCACCTTACAAGACAGCCTGATCCGCCAAGGTAACTTCCAGGCTGGTCGCTACCGAGTTATACGGTTAGGTAACCTTCGCCCTTAAGGTCAGCCGGCCATGTTACGTTCAGTTGGTAATATCATTTCATGACGGTCGAACAAATACAGGTTCAGCTGTCATTAATTATCCAGGAGGCAAACTGATGTCGAACACTCATAAGACAATCAATCCTGCCACGGAAGACGTTCTTGAAACCTATACCATGATGTCCAGACAAGAAGCAGAGGGCATCATTGAGCAGACTCATCATGCGTTTCTCAACTGGCGCAAAACCGGGTTTGAAGAGCGTGCGGATATTCTGCGCAAAACCGCTGCCCTGATTCGTGAGCGCCGGGATGACTACGCCGCACTGATGACCCGGGAAATGGGCAAAACCCTGGCAGAGGGCAAACAGGAATGCGAACTGTGCGCGGCGATTTGTGAATACACCGCAGAACAGGGCCCCATGGAACTGGCGGATGAAACAAGAGAGCTGGCGGGCGGCCGTGCTGTGGTTTCCTATCAGCCTCAAGGTGTGATTTACGGTATACAGCCGTGGAACTTTCCGCTTTATCAGGTTATTCGCTACAGCGCTGCCAACCTCATGGCGGGTAACACCGTGCTATTGAAACATGCCAACAATGTGTGGGGCATGGCTCTGGAAGTTGAAAAACTTTACCGCGATGCCGGCATGCCGGAACACGCCTTCCGCACGCTGTTAATTGATCATGAGGTATCGGACGCTGTTATTGAACACAAGCTGGTGCGTGGCGTTACGCTGACGGGTAGCCCCAACGCTGGCCGGACAGTGGCCCAGCGAGCGGCTAAAGTGCTGAAGAAAACCGTGCTGGAACTGGGCAGCAACGATGCCTATCTGGTACTGGCAGATGCCGACATCAAGAAGGCCGCGAAGACCTGTGTTCAGGGCCGAACTTACAATGCGGGCCAGACCTGCGTGGCTGCGAAGCGCTTTATTATTGAAGAGCCCGTGTACGAAGAGTTCAGGGATGCCTGCTTGGCTGAAATGGAGAAGCTCTCTTTTGGTGATCCCACGAACAGTGATACCAAAATGGGCCCCATGGCTCGCGAGGACCTCAGAGATGGCCTGCATGAGCAGGTTCGCAAGTCGATTGAGGCCGGCGCTACCTGTTCTTTAGGTGGTGAAATCCCCGAGGGCAAAGGTTACTTCTACCCACCCACGGTACTGGAAAACGTGGCGCCCGGGCAGCCAGCGTATGACGATGAGCTGTTTGGACCGGTCGCGGCGCTGATCAAGGTAAAGGATGTGGCCGAGGCTATGCGAGTTGCAAATGACTCCATTTATGGCCTGGGCGGTGGCATCTTTAGTGCCGACGAAGACGAGGCGCTGCGCCTGGCCCGGGATGAATTTGACACAGGTATGGTCAATATCAATGGTTATAATCTGGCCAAGCCTAACCTGCCATTTGGTGGGGTAAAGCAGAGCGGGTATGGCCGTGAACATGGCGGCTTTGGCATGCACGAATTTGTGAATGTGAAGTCTGTTATGGTGAGCGAGTCCTGATGCCAGCATAGCCAGCACTGCGTCTGGGTAACGCCACGTTACCCAGACGCATTCTCAACATAGCCTTCAAGCTTTCTTCTGTCATTTGCTCGCCGAGGCGAGGCCGACACCAAAGCAAATGAAACTGCCACCGCTCAGACGGTTGACGGTAATCCCCCCGAAAAACCGAGGTGCTCAAAAGTAGAATTTTCCGTAAGCTAAACGCAGGGAGATTCTGCATGAAGAAGTCACGTTTTTCCGATAGCCAGATCATGGCGATCCTGAAGCAAGCCGAAAACGGCGTGCCCGTTCCTGAGTTATG
>Ga0207891_1000185_pt1 | contig 52206 bp, 45 predicted proteins | sample LinPmetageLP50_FD_184061 | JGI IMG/M metagenome (GOLD analysis project Ga0207891, IMG submission 184061) | Marine viral communities from the Pacific Ocean - LP-50 (SPAdes) | ecosystem: Environmental > Aquatic > Marine > Oceanic | place: Pacific Ocean | collected 2011-08-27 | reverse complement strand
TTGCGACTGCATGCGCTCGCGTGCGGCGGTGGCGGCAGTCATGAAGTCATCGTAGTTGCCGGGGTAGACACGCAGCTCGCCGTAGTCGATGTCGGCCATGTGAGTACACACTTCGTTTAAGAAGTGACGGTCATGCGAAATAATAACCATGGTGCTTTTGCGATCGTTGAGCACGCCTTCCAGCCAGCGGATGGTGTTGATGTCCAGGTTGTTGGTTGGCTCGTCGAGTAGCAAAATATCTGGATCAGAAAACAGTGCTTGGGCGAGCAGTACGCGTAGTTTCCAGCCTGGCGCCACTTCACTCATGGGGCCAAAGTGCAGGCCAAGCTCGATGCCGGCACCCAGTAAAATTTCACCAGCGCGGCTTTCGGCGCTGTAGCCGTCCATTTCCATGAACTGGGTTTCAAGATCGGCGACTTTCATGCCGTCTTCTTCAGACATTTCGGGTAGCGAGTAAATGCGATCACGCTCTTGCTTGATTTCCCACAGCTCGGTGTGACCCATGATGACGGTGTCGATAACCGAGTATTGCTCAAAGGCGAATTGATCCTGACTCAGCGTACCGATCCGCTCGTTGGGGTCGAGAGAGACGTTCCCCGAGCTGGGCTTAAGGCTGCCGTCCAGAATCTTCATAAAGGTAGACTTACCGCAGCCGTTTGCGCCGATAAGGCCGTAGCGATTACCTCCCCCAAACTTGACGGAGATGTTTTCAAAAAGCGGCTTGGCACCAAACTGCATGGTGATATTTGCGGCGGAAATCAATGTTGTATACCCAGTATGTGTGAAGTGAAAAAATATCAAAAGAGGACGATATGCGGGGCGCGAATTGTACGTGTTTATTGGCCTCAGGTCGAGGTTTGGTCGGGTTTTGGCGCAATAATGAGAGAAATTAACAACTTTGAGGAATATGACTTCTTTTTGTATTGGAAAACTGAGATGTGACGGCTAGCTTGGCCTGAAGTTGATGTTGCAGATTGCGTCCTAGAGTTTGTCGTTAATTAACAGCGAAGTCGTCGTGCGCCGCTCTTCTATTTCTTACCAGTCGGCGTAATTTATGGGTAACTAATAAAACCATAAAAACGAGGTAGCTATGAATACAGCGACACGAGAGCCAGTGCCATTCTGGGCGCGATTCTTTTTGGCGTTTGCCGATATAACCATCTTTAATGCACCGGGCCGTCCTTTTATGAAAGTCGCCTGGGCGGTAGATTTACATAAAATATTCACCCTGTTCATTATTTACGGAATGATGAGCTACTACAGTAATTTTAGTGTTGGAGCATGGGTGTTCCTTGGCTTGCACGGTATATATGGTTACTGCTGGCTCATAAAAGATTTCGGTTTTCGCGATCATCAGCTAGAAAGTAAATTAAGCTTTTTAGGGTTCATCAATTTATATGTTTTGTTGATTGCCTGGTATTGGCTGATGCCGTGGCTATTTATTGCGCGTTCGATTGAGCCTTCGGGATTTGTTTTGTTTATCGCGATAGCAATTCATACTTTGGGGGTTGTCACAATGATTGCTGGCGACGGCCAGCGCCATTGGATACTAAAATACCGCACTCAGCCTGGTCTCATTCGCGAGGGTATGTATCGTTACACACGTAATCCTAATTATCTTGGTGAGCTTATGTTGTATGCGGCCTATGCATTGCTGGCTGACCACTGGATAGCATGGGTAATTTATTCATATATGGCGATCTATTTTCTTGCGCGCATGAAAGGAAAAGATAACGCTATTTCTCGTCATCCAGGTTGGGCGGAATACAAAGCGCAGTCTGGCTTAGTTATTCCTTGGGCCCTTATTAATGGTCGTGCGATTATGGAGCAGATGAATAAAAATAAGAAAATAACGGGGTCACAATTACATGAAAAATAGTGGTGCTTGGCGAGGCTTCTTTCAGTTCTCTGCAATGTTTAATTTTACTGCGGCATTTGCCATGCTTTTTATGCCAGAGCTGTTGTTCAAAATATTAATGATGAGCGACACGCTGACCGCTGAGGTAATTCCGTGGTTACACCAATTTGCGGGTTTGGTGTTGGTGTTTGGTATGGGGTATTGGGTTATTTCAAAGAATCCAATGCTTCATAAAGATATTGTGTGGATGGGCTGTGTTGGGAAGACCGTTGTATTTGCTATTGCGTGGATTGATATCGCGCTATTTAATGCGCCAGTCGGTTTCGGGGTTTTGGTGATTGCTGATTTAATTTTTGCGATGTTCTTTGCGATAGTATGGGCGGCTAAGGAATAATTTTTAATTTGGCCGTATTTTATATAGTGATCCGACTTGCTAGCTTCTATATCTGTTTGGGCCTCTAATCCAAACAGATATATTGCCAAACAAGTCGGACCAATTTATTACCTTTTTACAGCCAAGGGTTGTTCATATATCCCAGTTTGTGGAATTTCTCAATTAACTCGCGATGACCGAATGCACCCGCTGCAGATTGGAAGCCAACCGCTTTAAGTTCACCATTTAGCAGCCGCTCTGAAGCCTCCGCGCAGATTTCACCGGTAAAGGTATAGGGGGCATTGAGCGACAGCGGGAATACGGTGGTGACTTGTCGGCCCTGGCCGATACAGGTGATAACAGTTCGGTGAATGTCCTGGCTGTCTTTTGGTGGCTCTGCTGGCGTCATCTCATCACCGAATTGATTGGTTAGCTCTTCTTTCTGTTCCTGATTCATTCCCACCGATTCTTTGTTAAAGCGGTGAATTATGCCGACTACGCCTTCGATAATTTCGTCGCCAAAGGCGGTTAGAACTTTACAGTTTCTTACCCGTTCATCGTGCTCATACCAGACCGGTTCACAACCGCCGCTCCAAGGTAGGGCCAGCGCGGGCTGAGTCATATGGGGAACGCAAATGGTGAAGTGGCGGTCGCCCTGCCACTCAATCATCTCATTGTTCTTCAATAAATATTGAGGGTTGTTCACCATGCGGAGGAAAGATTTTGTTGACGCCTGCGAGGGGAGTGCGTCGTTAATTTGATAGCTCAGATCTAAGCTGTCTACACCCTCGGTTTCAAGTGCAACCTCGGCCGCTAGTGCACCGGCGCACCACATATAGCTGTTTGCTGGGCTAAGTAATAGATTTTTTTCTGCAAAGGCTTTGCCGTATTGGTCACGTACTGCAATAACAAAGTCTTGCTCGCCAGTGGTGTCTAGGTAGTGGCAATTTGCCTCGAGGCAGGTTTCAACAACCGGCCATGCTAATTGCATAAAAGGGCCGGCGACATTGATGACCACTTCGACTTTGTCGAACCACGGTAGCAGCTCCTCGCGGGTGTTGGCGGCTTGAACAATTGTCGCCGGTGCTTTGCGGCCCAGGCGCTCTTCAACGATGGCGAGTGAAGCCTCTAATTTGTCTTTGTTTCTGCCTACAAAGTAAAAAGGTATGTTTCTCTGGGAAAGACATTCGGCGACCAGTTTTCCTGTATAGCCGCTGGCGCCATAGATAAGTATACGTGGTGAATCAGACATAATTTTCTCCAATATTTATTTTTAGAAATATTATTTATAGCCATCCGAAAACCCGATTGGCGATGATTTAAGGTATCGAAAGTTGTGTATTCTAAGAATGCGAAATGCGGACAAGAGCTTGCGAAATGCGGACATCAATGCTAGTTTGAAAATAAACAGGTCAATATGAAACCAAAATATCATTCAGCGAAAACCATACTCTCTCCCTTAACGCGCTTGCGAGACGAGGGTATTTCCGTTGGTCAGGCCTTGACTGGAACAGGACTTTCACTGTCGATATTAAATAAGTCAGAGCAGCACGTTAACCTCAGCCAAGAGCTTATGTTTTTGCGTAATTTGCGCAAGGCGACGGGCAATCCGGCAATTGGCTTGAAGGTTGGCTCATGCTATCCACTTAGTCTGTTTGGTATCTATGGCTATGCCTTGATGAGCGCGGCAACGGTGCGAGATGCCCTCAAACTAGCTTACGAGTTTGTCGAGCTGAGTTTTGCATTTTATGAACATAAAATGTCATTTCGCGGTGATCATATTGTTATGAGTATGAGCGCCGACGATTACAATGACGATGATGTCGCGATGCTCAATGAGCGCGAAATGATAGCCACACTGATGATTTTACGCGGCCTAATGGGAGAGGAGTTTCGCTTACATTCGGCAACGCTACGCAATGCGCCGCAGGCATCTGCTGCCGAGTACGATAAATATTTTAATTGCCCTGTCACGTTTAACGCTGATGAAAATGCCTTAGTTTTTTCTGCTGATTTGCTGCAGATTCCAATTCTGCAAAGCGATAGTGATACGGCGAGCTTGTGCATTGAGCGCTGTGAACGGTTAAAGGCAAGGTTGACGGAAGAGTATGATATTGAAGATGAGGTGCGGGAATTAATACTGCTGCGACCGGGCTATTTTCCGCCTATTGAAGAGTTAGCTGCCAAACTAAATATGTCTGGCCGGACCTTGCGGCGCAAGCTGACAGCACAGGGAATTGGCTATCAAAAGATAATTGATGATCTGCGTTTTCAACTGTCCCGGGAGTATTTATCAACCACTAATATTAGTGTTGAGCAGATGTCGCTATTGCTGGGCTATAGTGATCCCGCACATTTTTCTCACGCCTTTCGCCGTTGGGCTGGCGTGGCGCCGTCAGCATTTCGATCGTCGTTTGTCGCGGCGTCGCGGTAACGCAGATCGCTGGGGTTTACTCCGGTCCAGCGTTTGTAGGCATGACAAAAACTGGATGAATCAGAGTAGCCAAGTCTTACCGCAATTTCCTCTATCGTAAATGTCGTGCTTTGCAGGTATTCGATGGCGAGATTTCTGCGCACATCTTCAAGAATATCTTTGTAACTGGTGCCTTCTGCGCTGAGCTTTCTTTGTACCGTACGCGCCGTCATGTTGATGCGGTCTGCTATTGTCTCTAAGGTAAAAATCTCCCGCGGTGACGACAGGATGTGGTTGCGCACGACGTCTGAGAAGGTGCTGTTTCGGGCCAGCTGCAGGCAAATTTTGGCGCATTGATTCCCGTAAATTCTAGCCGTTTCAGGCTCAGATTGTGCCAGCGGGTGATACAGTAATTTACTATCGAAAGCGTAGTAATTTTCTGATGAATTAAAATGAATGGGGCATTTGAAATAGTGACTGTAGGCATGGGCGTAGGCGGGCTTTGCCTGCTTTAAATGCACCTCCAAGACGGGGAGGTCCTGACCTAGTGCTTCTTTAAAAATAGTGTGGGACGCCACTAGGCCCCGATCGACCATATACTGGTAGCTACCACCAAGATCTCGCAATTTCTCTAAGCTAACGTAGGCCCTATCCCCTCTAACTGTTGTGTTCCACTGCATGTATGTCCACGTCATTAAGATATTCTTATACAGCATCGCCATGCCCGATAGCAGGTTTTCGCTGGTCATTATGGCAAGGCCTAGCAAGCCGTAGGCCGATAAGTGGTAGCGCCCACCGACAATTAAACCGAGCTCAGGAACGTCGATGCTTTCGATCACGGCATTGGTAAAGCTTAGTTCTTGATGAGGTGTTAATTCGTATGTTGGGTCTTCAAGTGCCTGTGAAGGAATGCCCGCCGCGTCTAGCATGGGAGCGGGATCCAATTTGTATTCCTTTAGTAAGGAGATCAAAGGGTTAAGCCCGTAGCTAAGATGTCGGGAGGGCGGGGTGCTTAATGACGACCTTAGCTCCATGACTGGAATCTCTTATTTTGATTATGAAGGCTGTCGTAAATTAACAATCATATTGTCCTCTGTAAACATCTAACTTCTCATTTCGCGCGGATAGTATGGTCACCTAATTATCGATTTCTAGAAAAACCATAAGAATAGAGGTGAGAAAATGACTAGTCAGTCTGCCCAAGAGCTTACACATCCAGAAAGTAGTGATTACAGAAATTTAGCTGCGCCCATTTACGCTTGGGAGAGCACGCCAAAAGGCGCCTTGACTATGTCTGGTGCCGAGGCTGAGCTGCCAGAGCACATTGCAGAGTTTCAGAAAACACTGCGAAATTTTGCGCTGAATGTGATGCGTCCGATAGGCATAAAGCTAGATCGTATGACGCCGGAACAAGTTATTGCCAAAGATTCGCTGTTTTGGGAATTCCGTAAGAAATATTTGGAGCTAGGCGTTACGGTTGAGGCGCTAGGTGAAATGGAACCGCAGGAAGCGGCCTTGCTGTTCTCCATTTTATTTGAAGAATTGGGCTATGGCGATGCAGGCCTGGCGATATCGGTCGGTGCGGGAATATTACCTCAGTGGTTGTGCGCGAAGTTTGGCCGCCAAGATTTACTTGATGAGTTTCCTGATGCGGTATTGGGTTGCTGGGGTATTACCGAGCCAGATCATGGCACGGATATGCTCGACCCGAGTCGTCAAATTGTTTATCCCGGCAGCTCCTACGGCCGCCCCAACTTGGTGGCCGATTTAACCGGTGACGACATTGTATTAAATGGTCAAAAATCTGCGTGGGTTTCTAACGGAATCATTGCCGATGTGTGTATTTTGTATTGCGCGGCAGATTCGGGAAATGGACCGTCAGCCACTGAAGGCTGCGCGCTGGTATTTCCAATGGACTTACCCGGTATTAGCCGTGGCAAGCCATTGGATAAAATGGGGCAGCGGGCATTAAATCAAGGCGAAATATTTTTTGATAATGTGCGTATTCCACGCAAGTATTTGCTGGCTGGACCAGAGGACTATCAGCGTGCCGTGTACTGTATTCACGCCGAAGCCAATGCCTTGATGGGGGCAACATTCACTGGTCTCGCGCAAGCGGCTGCTGATTTAGCGCTCGACTACGCTCACGAAAGAAAGGCGGGTGGCGTTCCGATTATTCAGCATCAATCTGTGCGCAGTCGTTTGTTTCATATGTTTAGAAAAGTAGAAATTTCACGCTCGGTTACCCGTCGTGGTTTGAACTTTAATAACGACCCTAAATTGGGCACGCCTTCGCTTTGTGCCGCGATGTTCTCAAAAACCACCGGCACTCAACACGCATTTGAGGTCACTAGTGACGCCTTGCAGATCTTTGGCGGCAATGGCCTGAGCAAAGAGTATCCGCTAGAAAAAATGCTCCGCGATGCGCGCGCGTCTCTTATCGAAGATGGCTGTAATGAAGTCTTGGCCATTAAGGGCGGCAGCTACCTTATCGATAGTGAAAAACTTTCATAAGGATCTAAAACAGTGAAACAGAATGCTTATGTTGCCGGCGTCGGAATGACGCCGTTTGGCAACGCTATGGATAAAACCCTTAATGAATTGGCCTGTGCATCTATCAAGGATGCCCTTAAGGACGCCGGCATCCCCAAGGAGGAGTTGAACGCGGCCTATATGGGTAACGCTGCAGGTGGCGTTATTACCGGTCAAGTTTGTGTGCCCGGGCAGGTTGCCCTGCGCAGTATGGGGATTGGGAAGATACCCGTTATTAACATTGAAAATGCCTGTGCAACTTCTGCGACGGCTTTTCAGCAGGCTTGTACCATGGTGACTCTCGGGGTCTATGACGTGGTGTTGGTTTGTGGTTATGAAAAGCTTTATCACGAAGATAAAAACAAAACGTTTTCAGTTTTTACCGGTGCCATTGATGTCACCCAAACCGAGGCAATTACACAGCGATTGCGAGCTCGTAATGACGCCATAGGCCAACCGCTAGATATGAGTGGCGCAGGCAGTAGCCGTTCGATTTTTATTGATATCTACGCGACATGGGCGCGCGAGCATATGCATCAGTACGGCACTACCCGCGAGCAGTTGGCGGCGGTGTCAGCTAAAAACTCCGTGCACGGTAGCCTGAATCCAAAATCACAGTTTCAAAATGTTATATCGATAGCGGACGTCCTCGCTGCTCGCGAAGTAGTTGCGCCACTCACCTTGCCGATGTGCGCACCGATTGGTGATGGTGCGGCAGCGGTGATTGTTGTGAGTGAAAGTTATGCCAAGAAAATCGGCAAGGGACGCTGCATTAGAGTAAATGCGTCTAGCCTACACAGTGGTTGGGATGCCAGTGAAAATGAACTGCCAATGGTGTCGGGTGCGGTTGCACAGCTTTATGAGCAGGCAGGTTTGGGCGCTGAAGATCTTAATTGCGTGGAGCTTCACGATGCGTCGGCGATTTCAGAAATAAAATATTACGAATACTTGGGTTTGTGCGCGAATGGAGCGGGTGGCGAATTTGTCGCTAGCGGAGCGTCATCCCTGGGTGGGCGCGTGCCGGTTAATACATCCGGCGGATTGATGCGCAAGGGGCATCCGATCGGTGCCACTGGCGCGGCACAAATTGTAGAGCTGGTGATGCAGCTTCGCGGCGAGGCGGGTGCGCGTCAGGTTGGTGGTGCCAGGGTTGCGCTTGCCGAGAATGGTGGCGGTTATATCGGTGCAGATGCGGCTGCCTTGGTGCTTAGTATCTTGTCAAAAGAATAATAAGGGAAGGGATATGAAAGATCTCAGAATATTTTCTAATTTAATTGAAGATAAAAAAAATTCTAATCCAAACCTTGATGTGCTGACTTTCGTCAATGTACTTCCCTGCGGCGATCTTGAGCACGAAACGAGAACGTATCAGGGCTTATGGGAGCAGGGGCAGCGCGTTTTTGCCGGTTTGAAGAATGAAAACATGGCGCCGGGCGAGAGCTTTGCCATTGTTATGCAGAACCACCCGGAATTTGTAGATTGTATGGTGGGGAGCTCCCTCGCCGCGACCGTATTTGTTCCTATTGATCCGCGTACCAGCGGTGAGCGTCTGGAGTACATGTTGAGTTGGGCTGACTGTCAGGGTGTTGTTTGCGCTGATTATTGTCTGAACAATGTATTGGCTGCCTGCAAGAAGTTGCCACAGATACGCTGGATTTGGGTTATGCACAGCGGCGAATTAATAAAAATGCCTAGCAATGACCCGCGGCTAAAAAAGTGGAGTGATATAGCGCACGCGCCGATAAATGAATCTGAGGGGCGTGTGCAAAGTGCAGATGAAACGATGCAGATGCTCTATACGTCCGGTACCACCGGTGATCCAAAGGCTATTCGTGCACCCTACACTCGGTATGACACGGTGGCGTCAATAGGGCCAATGATAGGGCTCCGGGAAAATGACAGGCCTTATACAGGTTTGTCTTTTACCCATGCCAACGCCCAGTTAATTAGTTTGGGAAATATTTTAAAAATGGGTTTGCGTGGCGTTATCAGTCGCAAATTCACCAAGTCTAGATTGTGGGATATTTGCCGAGCTTATAGTTGCACCACATTTAACTTGCTTGGCGGTATGACAACCGCAATTTACAGCGAACCAGCGCGCCCAAATGACGCCAATAATCCGGTGCGATTTATATTAAGCGCGGGCATGCCCGGTGCAATCTGGGAGGACTTCAGCAAGCGCTTTGATGTGGACCTCTTTGAGTTTTACGGGGCTGCCGAGGGCGGGATGATGTTCAATCCGCCTGGGGTGGGGCCTATCGGGAGTATTGGCAAGCCGCCGGCAAGTTTAACTGCCCGGATCATTGATGAGCAGGGCAATACATGCGCACCGGGCGAGCGTGGTGAAATTGTTTTTGAAGCGGCGTCAGGCGAGCCCTTGGCTGTTGAATATTACAAAAACCCGGAGGCATCAAGAAAGAAGACGTCCGACGGCGTGTTGTATATGGGTGATATTGGGCATCAAGATGAAGATGGTTGGTACTACTTCGACAGTCGTAAAGGGGATGAAATTCGCCGCAACGGCGAGTTCGTCGATATCGCAAAAATAGAAAAAACCATTGCCGAATTTGATGATGTTGAAGATGTTTTTGTCTACGGCATTCCCTCCTTAAATGGTGCTCCTGGTGAGAAGGATGTGATTGCGGCAGTGGTGCCGGTAGAGGCTAGGTTGTTCGACCCGGACGTGCTGGTAAAACATTGTCGAGAGGTGTTGGGGCGCAACGATTTGCCGAGTTATATACAGGTAATGTCGGAGATTCCCAAAACCGCTTCTGAAAAACCACAGTCACGTTTTTGTTATGAGTTTTTTATGGAGCAAAAAAACCATGTTTATGATGTGGCTTCGTAATTACAAAAATAAAATAATAAATATTTTGTGTCGTAAATTAACAGTGAAAGGGTCGGTAATGAGCATTACCGAAAAGCAGGTTTAAAATTAGCATATGGTCATGATCTGATAAAAATATTTTGTACGTATATGAAATAAGAAGTGCATTGAATAAGTAACGAGGTCGTAACGCTAAATTTACAAACTTCTACATCGCGAAAGCAGGAAGTTTGTAGATGGGTGAGATTCGGTTTCACTGCACAAAGAGATCAAAACGAGATATTGGTTTGCGGTTATTGAGCTGAGGACGCTTGTCGTTGCAGTTAAAAAGTAAAACCTCCCCATTTGGGCAGGTCTTTTCTAAATGATCGCGAAGTAGGATTGGTCCAACTGGTTTTCAGACAATAACAGCGCAAAGTACTAAGTATGTGTATTAGAAGTCTGTTGGATGATATGCGTGGCTAGGTGAGATGTAGCCGAACAGCGACACGATAATTGTGTGTAAAGAGCGTTTCATAGTGTCTCTTTGCCATGAAAGAGGTAGAAAACCTTAATGAATACAATAAGAAATAGAATAGCGTTAGCGGTGCTGGAAAATAGAAAAACTGCGTGGTTTTTCTTTATCGCCGTGACAATATTTTTTGCTATGGGCTTAAGAAACGTTGAGCTTAAAACGATATTTTCTGACTTGCTGCCCAAAGACGACCCGTTTATTCAAGTCTTTAAAGATCACCCAAATTTTGGTAATCCCTTAACGTTTACTTTAATGGTGAAGACCAAAAGTGGCGATATTTATAACGCAGAAACACTTGATAAAGTTTGGCAGCTTACCCGTGATATCGACCTGTCACCTGGCGTTGATCACGATCAGATATTGTCAATCGCGTCGGCTAAAGCGCGCTATGCAGAGGCTACCCCTTTCGGTATTGATGCGCAGCCTCTGATGGGTGATTCGGTGCCGGTTACCGATGAGGAAATCGCTCGATTTAAGGAGAATGTGCGTAAGTCACCTAATGCACAGCAGTTCTTAATATCTGGCGACGAGACAGCAACGATCATTTCGGCGACGTTTATTGAGCAGCGCCTGGACTATGGCGTCGCTTTTAAGTTTGTTAAAGATCTTGCCGATAATGCCCGCGATGCGAACCATGAAGTCTATATGGCGGGTCAGCCGGCGCTGACTGGCTGGGTATACGAATACCAGCATCAAATGATCGGGATTTTTGCGATCACCCTGGGTGCTCTAGTTATCGCCTTAATTCTGTACACCCAAAATATCGCCGGTGTTGTTACGCCGGTGTTTGCCAGTATCGTCGCGGCAATTTGGGGTTTTGGTTTCGCGGGTTGGATGAAGCTGCCAATAGAGCCCTTGTTGATGATTGTGCCGCTATTACTGATTGCGCGGTCCTTCAGCCATTGCGTGCAGTTTACCGAGCGCTTTTATGAAGTATTTGCGCAGGTGGGTGACAAGGTGCGTGCTGCCGGTATTACCACTGGGCTTATGCTGGCGCCGTCGATCTTAGGGATTATCACTGACGCGGCGGGTATCTTTCTTATATCGATTGCGCCGATCCCCGCGATGGAACGTTTCTCTTTGTTTTGCGGCTTCTGGGCGATGATGCTTGCGCCAACAGGGGTCTTCCTTGCGCCGTTGCTACTGTCGGTATTACCGGCTCCGAAGAATCTCGATAAGATTATTTCCGATGAGTCGGGTGGTGTGCACGGCCGAGTGAAGTCAGTGCTCGCTTGGATTGCGACCTTTTCGCAAGGAAAGCGCGCACGCTATACCACCGTTGTCGTGGTGCTGATAGCCGCTTTCTCTACCTACCACGCGATGCGTATCCAAATAGGTAACCCGGTCGAAGGCAGTAATTTGCTATGGGAAGACTCTGAATACAATGTGTCGGTCGCAAAAATTAATCAGCATTTTCCAGGCGTAAATACTCTTGAGGTTATTCTAGAGGCTAAGGACCCCAATAATTCAAACCGCGTTGCCCGTCAGGCGGAAACGGTTTCGACGATGTTAGAGCTGCAAGCCATTATGGAAGCAGGCGAAGACGCACCGCGCGCGACCTTGTCCTTCGGTGACTTCTTGATGGACGCAAATCGTCTGATTTCCGGCGGTCACCCTAAGTGGTTGCCTTTGGATGATACCGATTCGGCTGTGAATGCGGCAACGTCTGCGGTGTTGATGGGCACCAGCCCTAAAGCCTACTCCCACGTTGTCGACTTTGAGCTACAGAACTCCACGGTGTCATTTTGGTATCCCGATAATAAGCAGGCGACAGTCGATCATGCGCTCGCTTCTGCTGAAGCTGCGATTGCCAAGGTGGGGATTGATCACCCTGACTTTACTGTGCGTTTGGGCAGCGGAACGATTGCGATTCAGCAGGCGATAAATCACGTAGTTGAGCGCTATCACTGGCTAATTATGAGCTTGCTAAACCTGGTGATTCTGTTGGTATCGAGCTACGCCTACCGCTCGCTTGTTGCGGGTATCGTCTTACTCATTCCGGTCAATCTTTCTAATATGATTCTGACGACCTGTATGTCGTTTATGGGTATCGGCTTAGATATTAATTCGTTGATGGTGGCGGCAATTGGCGTTGGTGTGGGTATCGACTACGGCATCTACCTGCTGAGCAGAATGTGTGAGGAGTATCAAGAGCGCGAAGATTATGGTCAGTCGATCACGGCGGCATTAACAACTACTGGCAAGGCCATTATGTTTACCGCCAGCATTATGTTGATAGGGATTCTTCCTTGGTACTTCCTTTCCGGGCTGAAATTTCTTGCCGATATGGGGCTGCTACTCGTGCTGGTAATGCTGATCAATATGGTAATTGCGCTGGTTGTATTGCCGCTGTTGGTATGGCTGATAAAGCCGAAATTTATTTCTAGCAAAGACATTATGGTGCTCGGTGAAGGTATCGATATAGCTAAGTTGATGGCTGACGATGCGCAAAAAAAACAAGCTGAAAGTCACAATAATTTAAAAGCCGAAACAGTATAAAGACCCTGTTCTGAATGCTGTTTTAACACGACGTAAGAAGACAACAATAAAAGGGTTTATCCCGGAGGAATATTATGCACATCAAGAAATATGACACCAATTTTAGTCGTCGTCGTTTTATGGAAAATACCCTCAAGGGAGTGGGAGCGGCTGGCGTGCTAGCCCCGTTGTGGCCACTTATTGCCAATGCAGGTGATGTGAGTAAGGCCTATCCTGACGAGCTGCTATCTATCGAAATGTACACCAAGGGAAAGGTAAAGCCGGGCGATATCATCACCGCCGACAATGTTGAACATGTAAAAGAATTGTTAGACCCCATTGCCTATATGCACGTGAAAGAAATGGGGCGTCGGATTCATATTGTTGAGCCGGTTAAGGACGTAAGTCGTATATTTCCTACCGAATATCTAGAAGCGACATTGCGAAACCAAGGCAAGGCGGTTATTGGTAAAGACGGCAACGTTTATACCAAAAGCGGTGAGCCGTGGATTGGTGGTACGCCTTTCCCTGAGCCCAAAAATGGGGTTGAGGCGCAGTATAATTTGACCTTGAGCTGGGGGCGTCACGATTACTCGCAGTATGCAGTGCGCGATTGGGATATCGATTCATCCGGTGACTTGTCGTACCAGTACGACTTTGTGTGGACTGAGTTAAATACCACTGCGCGTACCGACGGCACTGTTTGGAAAGATAAGAAAGATCTCCTGCGCTACCAGTCAGTGTTCTTTACCGCACCGAACGACAGTGCCGGTACGTCGTTCTTAAATATTTGGGATTACGATCAACGCAAATTCCCAGAATTGCACGGTTATATTCCTGCGTTCCGCCGTGTTCGCCAGTTCCCTACCAATCAGCGTTTTGAGCCACTGGTGCCAGGTATTACCTTGTTCCTTTCTGATGCATGGGCAGCGGGTGATCCACTGCAAACCTGGGGTAATTACAAGATTGTGGGTCGTCAGCCAATGTTGGGTGCGATCGGTTCTAGGAACTTCCACGGCGGCTATCACGACAACTGGGAAAAGCCGGTTCACGGCGGTCCTAAAGATCAAACTTTCTTCGATACCTATATGGAATTGGTGCCTGAGTGCATCGTGGTCGAAGCTGAGCCAACCGGTTATGCGCGGGCGCCCGTCGGCAAAAAACGGGTTTGGATTGATGCTAGGAATCAGATGTATGTGGCCTATGTTGTCTACGATCGTCGCGGCGAAATGTGGAAGTCGTTTGAGCCACACTACGCCATGCAGGATAACGACAAGATGACCCGCAACGATGGCGCTCATCCAGCTTGGTCCTGGTCTAGTGTGCACAGCCACGATATTCAGTCGAACCGTATGAGTCGTTTTGTTCAGGCTAAGTCGGTCACGGGTGGTTACCAAAGCGGCTACGATCCTGGCGACGTGGATGTCTTTAACAAGTTCCTCACTATTCAGGCCATGCAGCGTCTTGGGGGTTAATGTGAGAACGGTAAGCAATAAGGTGAAATGCCTTCTACCGCTGCTCTTTGTTACTGCAATAGGTGCTGCTAACGCGGCGCCATTGCAGAGCGAGATGGTTAATCAGGGGCATGCTCACGAGGCATTATTTGCCATTAATGTGAGCAAAGATGGCCTTATTGCGGTCGGCGGTGCCGGGCAAATAAGCAGCAGTAAAGACGGCCAGTCGTGGCAGCGAGTTAACGTTGACCTGGCGGGCCGGTCTTTATTGGCGGTGTCTGATTTGAACGGTAACGCTATTGCGGTTGGTCAGCAAGGTGTCATCGTTCGGCGTCAAGGCGAGGCGTGGCTAGAGCAGGCCTCGCCCACCACTGAAAGACTGTTTTCTGTCGCCCAGGATGGAGCGGGATTTGCCATCGCCGCTGGCGGCTTTGGCACGGTTTTACGCTCAATCGACAGCGGTGCGAGCTGGGAAAAACTGGCTATCGACTGGCAGGAGCTAATCGGCCAGCCCTACGAACCTCACGTTTACAACGTCACTGTGGATGAGCTGGGGCGCGCTTATATGGCCGGTGAGTTTGGCATGATTGCGCGCTCCGACGATCAGGGTGAAACCTGGCAGGCTCTGCACAGTGGTGACGAGTCACTATTTGGTTTGGCCTTGGGTGAGCGCGGTTTGGCTTATGCGGTAGGTCAGAGCGGCACCATTTTGCGCAGTCAAGATAGTGGTGAAAGTTGGTCAAAAATAGAGTCTGGCAGTGACGCAATTTTACTAGACGTGTCTATTCGTGGTGATGATCGCGCAGTGATAACCGGTATACGTGAAGCCCTATCGGTTGCCGCTGGCAGTTCAAGTGCCACTCGACTTGATAATCCTCAGTTGCTGACATCCTGGTATTGCGATGTAGGCGTGTTTAACGGCGAGTTCTATGTGGTCGGTCAACAAGCAAATGTTTTAAAACTCTCTATATAAAAATATTTTTGGAGATTATCGTGTATGAAAAATAATAATCAGCTGGCGACAGCTATCTCCCTGGTTTCGCTTGGACTCAGCAGTGCTGCGTGGTCGGCGAACGGAGAATTGTTTGGAATTGATTACAGTTCCAGTGGTTTTATTCGTGTAGAAGCCGCGGCCAAAACCGTAAGCGAAGAAAACCCGTTTAATCAGCGTGGCAATGTATTTAATGGTGTATCTATCGATCGTGACGGTGGCCTCAATGCGGGCACCTTACTTGGCTTGGAATTACCCTTGCCCGTCAGTATACCGATTACTGACAGTGCGACGCGTAATGGAGAGCAGGCTAATAACGATTTCAATTTCACTCAGGTCAGATTGGAGAATACCTTGCAGCTGCGTTTTAGCGACAACTGGTCGGCGACTGCAAAAATACGCGGCATTTTTGATGCCGCGCAATACGATGAATTTGACCCAATGAGTGTAAATAGTAATGCGGCGGGTTTTTTATACGGTGAGCCAAATTACTTTGAGTACGACGACTATGAAACCGGTGGCGAGCAAAATCGCCTGGAAGTAGCTGGTGATAATTATATGGTCGATTTTCCATCGCTGTATGTCGACTATCAGAATGGGCCGATTTTGGTTCGGGCTGGTAATCAACAAATCGCATGGGGGCAGGCTTTATTTTTCCGAGTAATGGACGTTGCTAACGGCTTGGATTTACGTCGCCATTTGATTTTGGATTTTGCGTCTGAAGAGTATGCCGATGAGCGTATATCCTCCCCCGCAATTCGGGTGTCTTACCAGCTTAATGCCAGTTGGGAGCTGGATATGTTTGCGCAGGCATTCCAGCCAACTATCTACGCCAATCCTAATACGCCTTATAACGTCATTCCCAGCCAATTTACGGTGCACGATCGTTACAGCGATGCGAACGAAAAAATTAATAGTGGCTTCCGTTTAAAGGGCAATATTGGTGATTTTGGTTTGCAGTTTATGTACACCAATCGCTACAACCCGGACGGCGTTATTCGCTGGACTGCCTCGAATGTTAATCGGGATGCACCGGGGATCCCCGGTAGTGGTTTTATACTAGCTGAAACGCCTCTTGAAATTGATCCGACTGGTGTGTGGAGCGCGGAGGAGTGGTTTACCTACGCTGGTATGGCGAGATTGGATGGTGCGGAAGGTCTGAATAAATTGATTACAGATTTCCCTGCTTCACAGTTGCTATTGGCGAGACCGGTAAATGGTATTGATGCTGCGAAAGAAGAGCTTGACTTGTTCTTCATTCTTACCGGCGGTGTAGATAGTGTGCTCACAGGCAATGGCATGGGTGGCTTGCGTGGTCATATCGAGCGTGAATATAAGCGCGAAGATATTTTTGGTACCGGATTTAGCTATATTTTCAGCGGCGAACCGGGAAGTTGGCTCGACCAGTTGATTCTTAACTTCGAAGTATCATTTACACCTGACCGTACTTTTACATCACCCGATCTTGGCCAGGATTATCTGGTTGAAGATGAATTTATATCGGCCTTGGTTTTAGAAAAATATCAGCGGTTTAGTCGCAGTTTTCCCGCAACTTACTTTGTCTTCCAGTGGATGCATCGCACCGAAAGTGATTTGTTTGGTCGTCATCTGAGCGGCATGGGCGGCACGGTGAATAATACGCCCACTGGAGTTGATGCTTGGGATGGTCTGGTACTGGCTATACAACAACCCTTCCCGGGCCTGGTGTGGCGCGCTGACCTTTCGGTGCTATATGACACGCGTGGCGGTGTGTTTGTGCAGCCAGCACTCAAATGGAAGCCAAGTGGCAATTGGAATATCGAAGCCTTTTACACTTATATCGATGACGATATTAGCTCAAACGCCAATGAAAATATTATGCAGACCTTTGATTGGGCTGAGGAGTTTGGCTTGCGGGTAGCGTATCAGTTTTAACAACCCACCCTGCCGAGGCCGCGTGCCTCGGGTCTTGTCCATGTAATAACGGGACCTTTCCGGCGGTTAACTCCGCCGGCTTTTTCGTCAACGGGACACGTGATGGTATTTCATATAAAACGATTTGATCGCAATTACGCCCGCCGTCAATTTTTAAAGAAAACGGCAGGGTTGGCTGTCGGTGGTTTACTGATGCCGGTATGGAAGGCCATGGCGAATAATGGCGATTTCGCTCCGGCCTATCCCGACGAACTACTGTCGATAGATGAATACACTAAAGGTAAATTAAAAGCCGGTGATTATATTGACGTAAGTAATGTCGATATTGTTAAAGACCTACTTGAACCCGTTAAATATTATCAGATTAAAGAAATGGGTCGCCGTTTGCGACTTAGGGAAACCACCCGCGACATCATGAAACTTAGCCCGTGGGAATATCTTGAAGCCAGTTTCAAAAATCGCGGTCAGGCCAAATTTGATGACAAAGGTAATGTTGTCACATTGGATGGCCAGCCGTGGATCGGCGGTATGCCCTTTCCCGATGCAAAAAATGGTCTGGAATTGTTTGCCGGATTGACCATGAGCTGGGGGCGTCATGATGCTTCCTTTTATGCCATTCGCGAATACGATTTGAGTCGCGAGGGGAAAGTCAATTATCAGTATGAAAATGGCTGGGCAGAATATGCTCCGACAGGTCGTCTGGTCTTGCCAGATGTTTATTGGAAGGGCCATGAAGATAAGTTGCGTTATCAGAGCGTCTTTTTTTCCGAACCGGATAGTGTGCGCGGCACGTCGTATCTGAATATCTGGCATTACGATCAGAATAAATTCCCTGAGTTATACGGCTATATTCCCGACTTCAAACGTATTCGACGCTTTCCTACTGACCAGCGCTTCGAGCCCTTGGTACCTGGCTCAAGTTTGTACTTGTCCGATGCCTGGGCCGCCGGCGACCCACTCCACACCTGGGGTAATTACAAGATTGTCTCCCGTGGTCCTATGTTGGCTGGTGTGAGCGGTGGCTGGAACTCCGCAAGTGAAAGTTGGGCGCACACAACCCACGGTGGCCCAAAAGGTGAGACCTTTTGGGATACCGATGTTGAGTTAGTGCCAGAGGCCATAGCGGTAGACGCCGAACCGACCGGTTTTCCACGCGCCCCGGTGGGTAAGAAACGGGTGTGGTTTGACGCGAGAACACAGTTGCCATTAGGCATGGTGTCTTTTGATCGGCGAGGGGAAATATTCCGCTCCTTTGATGGCGCTTACGGGCTCTATGAAGATGGAGACAAGCGCGTGATGGACGGTAAGCATCCGTATTGGTCGTGGGGCCATGTGCATGCCTTCGACGTTCAAACAGGGCAGATGACTCGACTCGAACAGATGGCCAGCATGAGCGGTGGCCACAAAATGATGGTGAACTCCCAGGATATTTACGATCGCTATTTAACGAATGGCGCACTGAGACGATTAGGTAATTAATAGTTTATTGTGAGGCAAATCCTATGACACAAACATACAAAGCATTAGTTGGCACTCGCCAGGATGGCAAGCTATCAGTGGGCTTTGCCCAGCTCGATGCGGCAGAAATTGGTGATGGCGATGTGGAAATCGCAGTTGAATATTCTACATTGAATTACAAAGATGGCCTGGCGATAAGTGATGCCATTCCCATTGTGCAACAAGAGCGCCTGATCTTAGGTATTGATATGGCGGGCACCGTTGTAAGCTCTGACAGTTCCCGCTTTGCCGTCGGTGATAGGGTGGTGATGAACGGCTACGGTGCGTCCGAAACCCACAATGGTGGCTATACCGAGCGGCTGCGTACCAATGCGGATTACTTAGTAAAACTCCCCGACGGCATAACAACTCGTCAGGCGATGGCGATTGGCACCGCCGGCTACACCGCCATGCTCTCGGTTATGCGTTTAGAAAAATTAGGCGTTGTGCCTGAGTCAGGCGTCGTCTTGGTAACGGGTGCATCGGGGGGGGTAGGGACGGTCGCTATTTCATTGCTCTCTGCGCTCGGCTACAGAGTGACGGCGTCTACCGGCCGAATGGAAGAGGCAGATTTTCTAAAGAGTCTGGGTGCCAATGATGTGATCAATCGTGCAGAGCTGTCCGAACCTGGTGAAATGATGCAAGCGCCACGCTGGGCGGCTGCAGTGGACTCGTGCGGTAGCCATACCCTGGCAAACGTCATCGCCCAGCTGCATTACAGCGGCGTTGTGACTGCCTGTGGTTTGGCGCAGGGCTTAGACCTACCAAGTAATATGATGCCATTTGCATTGCGCAATGTAACGCTGCTGGGTGTGGATTCGGTTCACGCGCCTATGAGCTTGCGCGAAGAGGCGTGGCGGAGGTTGGCTAAGGATTTGGATATGGCGAAATTGGAAGCCTTAACGATCAATATTCCCTTTGATGATATACCGAGTGCCGCAGGGAAAATTTTGCAAGGCCAAATTCGCGGTCGCGCGGTAGTCGAGATCGCGAAATAATATTTTTTAACTAGCTGTAAATTAGAATAATAAGGGCAATGTTATGAGTAAAGAACTCGCCGTTTTTGGTTTGGAAGGTAAGGTTGCGGTGGTCACAGGCGCCGGTGCCGGGATTGGTGAAGCCTGCGCGCGCTTGTTTGCAAAAGCTGGTGCCGCTGTTGTGCTAGGTGATATCAACGTCGAGGCCTGCGAGCGCATAGCCGCCGAACTAAATGGACAGGGCTTGCAGGCAAAGGCCGTGCGCTTAGATGTGACCAGTGAGGATGATTGGGCGGCGCTAAAGCAGACTCTAGTCTCATGGAAAAATCGCTGGGATGTGTTGCTGAACAATGCTGGTATCTATATAGGCGGTATGTTGGAAAACAATACTAGTGCGCAGGTAGGTAAAATAAATCAGATTAATATTGAGTCGGTATTTCTCGGCACTCGCGCTGCGGTCGATTGCATGAAGCCCGGTGCATGTTTTGCGAATGGCGGTTCGATTATTAATCTATCGTCGATCGCGGGTTTGATTGGTGTGCCGGGACATAGCATCTACGGCGCAACCAAGGGCGCGGTGCGCTCGCTTACCAAACATAGCGCCGTCGAGTTCGCCAAATTTGGCTACGGTGTGCGCGTTAATTCTCTACATCCCGGGCTTATCGAAACCGCGATGGGTGACCAGGCCTTGCAAGATTTTGTCGATATTGGTGTGGTAGCCAATGTGGACGAAGCCGCAGCGCTGCTTAAATCTGCGATGATCCCCATGGGACGGCTTGGCAATGTGCAAGATATTGCCAATGCGGCACTGTTCTTGGCGTCGGATGCTAGCACGTATGTGACCGGAATTGAGTTGACCGTGGACGGCGGTTTCTGCGCGGCTTAAGGAGAATACTATGTCTTGTCAGGGAAAGGTGGCGTTGGTTACTGGTGGTGGCGTGGGGATCGGTGAAGCCACCTGCCGAAGTTTGGCGGCGGCGGGTGCGATTGTTGTGGTAACGGATATTGATGAAGCGTCTGGTAGTCGTGTCGCTGAAGCCATCAATGCCGAGGGCAAGTCAGCCATATTTATGAGGCTGGATGTCTGCGATGAGCCGCAGTGGCAGGCAGTGATTGCTCAGGTCATTGAACGTTATGGCCGCTTGCAAATTTTAATTAACAACGCCGGTATAGCTAATATTTGCGGCATAGAAGATGAAACCTTGGCGGGGTGGAGAAAGACCAACACCATTAATAGTGACGCGGTGTTTATTGGTACCCGCGAAGCGATTCGCGTTATGAAAGAAACGGGTGGCAGCATCGTTAATATTTCTTCCATCGAGGGCATTGTCGGTGATCCTATGTTACCGGCTTATAATGCAAGCAAGGGCGCAGTGCGTGCGTTTACTAAGTCAGTTGCCTTGTACTGCGCAGATAAGAATTATGGCATTCGCGTTAATTCAGTACATCCCGGTTATGTGACGACACCACTGGTGAGTGGCGCTTTGGCGCGGTTAGCACAGATCGACGCCGAGGCGTTTGCCCAGCGCGTAGTGGCGAACATTCCGATGGGGCGGATGGCGGAGCCAGCCGAGATAGCAAAAGGCATTGTGTTTTTAGCGTCTGACGATGCCAGTTATATGACGGGCTCTGAGTTGATTATGGATGGCGGATACACGGCGCGTTAGCAATATATGCGGCTATTTGCTTCGAAAATAATAAAATTAAGTAAGCTTTGGTTAGGGGCTGTTGACGTTTCATCATTGCCTCTGTTGCGCCTGAGAAAGCGCCAATTTAGCGGGCCCCGCCGGGACGCGACGAGTGTGGTTTGGTTGCTCCAAATGAGCGAGGAGCAACGACAAGTGGCGCTTTCTCAGGCACAACCCGAAGGGCTGGGGCCATTTTTCCGCCTGGCATCGTTATTCAGTCATTTATTTGGAATAACCAAACCGCACTCCTTCTGCCTCGCCAGACGAAAAAATGGCCTCCAGCAGTGGTAATGATGAAACGTCAACAGACCCTAGGGCTTTGTATGCGCGAATATTTAATTTTTCCAATGATCGCGCTGCTGGTCGGCGCGTGTATTCCGGTTCAGGCGTCGATGAATGCGGTGCTGAGTAAGTCGTGGGGAAACGTTTTTTATCCAACCTTGATTCTGTTTTCTGTTGCCTTGCTTTGTATTGCTATTGTGGTGGTTGCAAAGGGCATTAGGCCGCCAGATTATTCGGCTGTTATTGGTGCGCCCCCATACGGATATATCGCCGGCGTGATTCTGCTTAGCAATATATTGTTGATTACCTATTTAGCCCCCCGTATGGGAATGGGCAACGCGATATTCTATATTGTGACGGGGCAGATTGTTGCCGCAGTATTAATCGATCACTTTGCCGTGTTTGGGGCGCTTAAGGTACAGCTATCCTGGCAGCGAATAAGCGGCATTATGCTAATGGTGCTGGGAATAGGTTTGGCACGACATTAGCGCTCGCAAGACATAATGGCTTAAGTATAATGGGGCGACAATTAATCGCTTATCTGACGAGCCCCGGTGACGAGCCATTCCCATGACAGAAAATACCGAACTTAAGTTATCTCCGCTGTGCCGTGTTATCGAGCAAGACGGCAAAACGCTTCGCGTTGAAATTTGTGAAGACGGCGATGGTGGCTGGCTACTTGAAGTGTTTGATGAGTTTAATAACTCCACCGTGTGGGAAGATGCGTTTGAATCTGATCAAGATGCCTTATTTGAAATAGAATCAACCATACGAGAAGAGGGCATCGATTGCTTAATTGGTCCTGTTGATGGCGGTATGCTGTGAGCGGAACGCTTAAAAACATGAACACGCCCGTTGCACTGGTCACTGGGGCCGCCCAGCGTCTTGGTGCGGAGATTTGCAGAACGCTGCATACGCGCGGCTATAATATTATTATCCACTATCGACATTCTCAGGTACCGGCTGAGGCCCTGCGCGATGAATTAAATGCGCAACGTGACGCTTCGGCGGTAATACTCTGTGCTGATATGAACTCTGTGCTCGACGTGCAATCACTTGCTGTGCAAAGCTTAGCGCAATGGCAGCGACTAGATGTGTTGGTAAATAATGCATCGGGGTTTTACCCGACGGCACTTGAAAGTGCGGCTGAGAAAGATTGGGATGCCTTATTTAACAGTAATCTCAAGGGACCATTTTTTCTGTCGCAGGCGGTGGCCCCGGCTTTGAAAGAAACTACAGGTTGTATTGTCAATCTCGTCGATATTTACGCTCAAAAGCCACTGCAGGGATTCCCTATTTACTCGATGGCGAAGGCTGGCGTAGCGATGATGACCCAGTCTTTGGCGCTTGAATTGGGCCCGGATGTTAGGGTCAATGGCGTGTCGCCCGGTGCTATTTTATGGCCTGTGGAAGAAACCGAATACAGTATCCAGGAAAAGCAGGATGTTAACCACCGCGTGCCACTGCGGCGTCAAGGTGAGGCAAGTGATATTGCTAAGACGGTGGTTTTTCTAGTGACGGATGCGCCTTATATTACCGGTCAGATTATTTCGGTTGATGGTGGTCGAACGGTGTCCATGTGAAGTGAGTCGTTTGGCGAGTTATGAAAAAGTCTGCGTTAAAATATAAAAATATTATTTATCTTTCATAAGTTTCTAAATATTGGGTCCCCGTTTGTATGGATAGGGAAAGCACCACATTCATTGCCGGCGCTTTCCCTGTCGGTCTATTTATTGAGGCGATGATTGACGAGGTCGTCTACGACGGCTGGGTCAGCCAAGGTCGACGTGTCCCCCAGGGTGTCTAATTCATTCGCTGCGATTTTGCGCAGAATGCGGCGCATAATTTTACCCGAGCGTGTTTTTGGTAGACCGGGTGCCCATTGAATTAAGTCTGGCTTCGCTATGGGACCAATCTCTTGAACACAGAGCGCGATAAGTTCTTTGATTAGCTGTTCGCTTCCTGTGATGTCATGCATTAGCGTGACGTAGGCATAAATTCCCTGACCTTTGAGGTCGTGCGGGTAGCCAACCACAGCGGCTTCCGCGACAGCCTCGTGCAGCACCAATGCGCTCTCCACTTCAGCTGTCCCCATGCGATGGCCAGAGATATTTAAAACGTCATCGACGCGGCCGGTGATCCAGTAGTCGCCGTCAGCGTCCCTACGGGCGCCGTCGCCGGTAAAATAATAGCCGGGATGGGTGCTGAAGTAGGTTTCGATCAGTCTTTGGTGGTCGCCATAGACGCTGCGAATTTGTCCGGGCCATGACCGTTTGATGACGAGCAGGCCTTCACCGGCGCCTTCAATTTCATTGCCGTCGTTGTCTAGAATAGCGGGTTCTACGCCGAAGAAAGGGCGGGTGGCTGAGCCCGGTTTCATATCGATGGCACCGGGCAGCGGCGTGAGCATATGCGCGCCGGTTTCGGTTTGCCACCAAGTGTCTACGATGGGGCAGCGCTCCTCGCCGACGACACGGTGGTACCACTCCCACGCTTCCGGATTGATGGGTTCCCCGACGGTGCCAAGTAATCGCAGGCTGCTGCGATCTGTTTTGTTAACGAATTCATCACCCGCGCCCATCAGTGCACGGAGTGCAGTTGGCGCAGTGTAGAAGATACTGACATTGTGCTTATCAATTACCTGCCAGCAGCGCGAGGCGTCGGGATAGGTGGGTACGCCTTCAAACAGCAGAGTGGTCGCGCCGTTGGCCAGCGGGCCATACACGATGTAGCTGTGGCCAGTAATCCAGCCGACGTCAGCGGTACACCAAAAAACTTCACCGTCTTTATAGTCGAAAACGTATTTGTGACTCATGGCCGATTGCAGTAAGTAGCCCGCGCTGGTGTGCAGTACGCCCTTGGGTTTGCCGGTAGAGCCTGAGGTGTAAAGAATAAATAGGGGCGCTTCGCTTTCGACCGCGACGGCGGGGCAGTCTGCAGATGCGTTTGCCACTGCATCATGGTACCAAATATCGCGATTATCTTGCCAAGCTATATCGCCGCCGGTGCGTTTAACCACCAGGCAGGACTCAATACTCGGACAGTCGCGGAGAGCGAGGTCGGCATTGTTTTTGAGCGGTATTTTTTTTCCGCTGCGCAGCCCTTCGTCGGCGGTAATTAACATTTTACAATCGGCATTTTGGATGCGGTCTTTTAACGCCTCTGGCGAAAAGCCCCCGAATACCACCGAGTGAATAGCGCCGATGCGTGCACACGCTAGCATCGCATACGCGGCCTCTGGAATCATCGGCATATAAATGCAGACGCGATCGCCCTTGGCGACCCCTTGGGCAAGTAACACATTGGCGAGTTTGCAGACGGCGGTATGGAGCTCACGATAAGTTATATGGCTGGAGTCCGCTGGGTCGTCACCTTCCCAGATAATGGCGGTTTGATTGCCGCGGGTCTCAAGGTGACGGTCGATACAGTTGTAGCTGACGTTTAGTTTGCCACCGTCGAACCAGCTGGCTTCGCCCTTTCTAAAATCGTACTTGTTTACGGTGTGCCAGCGCTTATCCCAGCTTAAGAATTCGTCGGCCTGTTGTGCCCAAAAGCTGTCGGGATTGGCAAGCGACTCCTGGTACATCTCTTCATATTTTGCTTTATTGATATGGGCTTGCGCGGCAAAGGCGGGTGGAACGGGGTGGACGGTAGTCTTACTCATGACCTTGCTCTCTATAATGCGAATATTATGATTGTTGGGCTGCGGTAAAGCAGGAAACAGACCGCTTTGAAAAGTGTATAGAGAGTCAGGATAACGGCTTGGTCGATAGGATTGAACCCTCAAATAGACTAATTTTTATGGTTCGTGGTGATTGTGTGGCGCAGGGGTAAGCTACCGCGACTTGGCAGTTTAAGATCTATTGGGGGGTAGTGGCAGAGGCGAGCGCCTCTGCCAGATGATCAGGCGACCTGAACAGGGATGGCGTTGCTGGCGTGGCTAACGGTGTTGTCCGCATTCATATAAATAAGACGCGGCTTGAAGTTGATTAGCTCTGCCTCTGAATATGTAGCGTAGGCGCAAATAATGATGACGTCGTCGACATTGGCTTTATGCGCCGCTGCACCGTTTATAGAAATGATGCCGCTATTGTCTTCGCCACGAATAGCATAGGTGGTGAAGCGCTCGCCATTGGTGACGTTGTAAATTTGAATTTGTTCAAATTCACGGATGCTCGACATATCGAGCAACTTACCGTCGATGGCGCAAGATCCTTCATAGTCAAGCACGGCGTGAGTCACGCGGGCTTTGTGAAGTTTCGCTTTCAGCATAACTGACTGCATAACGCTGTTCCTTTCTCTATCGGTCGTAACTGGCTTAATTAGCGGCCAGCATTCCCCAATCGGCGCTGGGGTTAACATTCAGGGTGACGTTGTCGATCAAACGCGTACTGCCAAGTTTGGCCGCGGCGAGTATGACCACTTCTTCGGTGTCCAGATCAACTGGACGCAGAGTACGCGCATCGCAAATAGTAAAGTAGTCAGACTCTAAGCCAGCCTTATTCAGGCTGATTTTGGCGTGCTGTTCTAATTTACTGTAGCTGTCGTACCCGCAGGCAATTGCCTCTCGAGTTTCCTGTAACACACGATGTAAAACCGGTGCAATTCTGCGCTGATCGGCATTGAGATAGCCATTGCGCGAACTTAGCGCTAAGCCGTCTTCTGCTCGCGCAGTTGCCACACCAACGATGTTGATGGGCATACACAGATCGCGCACCATTTTACGGATAACGCTAAGTTGCTGAAAATCCTTTTCGCCAAACACCGCGGTGTCTGGTTGCACGATATTAAAAAGCTTGGCCACTACTGTTGCTACGCCGGTAAAGTGCCCCGGGCGACTTGCACCGCAGTGGTCGTCAGACAGCTCTGGCACAGAAATTTTGCTGTGGCTGTCCATGCCTTCCGGGTAAATTTCGCTTACCTGGGGAAGGAATAAAAATTGTGCGCCGGCGGCAAACAACTTTTCTTTGTCTGCGGCTAGGGTGCGTGGGTAGCTGCTGAGATCTTCGTTGGCGCCAAACTGCAGCGGGTTAACAAAGATACTGACTACTACGATGTCAGCGTGCTGGCTCGCTCGCTGAACAAGGCGCAGATGTCCCTCGTGCAGATTGCCCATAGTCGGTACAAAGGCGACGGTTTTACCCGCGCGTCTTCCCGTATTTAGAGCGGCCCTTAGTGATGCGGCTGTGCTATATGTTTTCATACCACCTAACTTCCCAATCTCATACTTCGCAGGGCGAAGGTAGTTTGCTGTGAAGTCAGTCCGCGCACATCGCGGGCTGGCGACCAATACACTGGCAATAAGGCCTTTAAAAGCTGAAAAGATTGTTCATAATCTGATCAGTTTGGCCAGTGGCGGGCAAGTATGCCCCAATCGGAATGGCCGTTCAATGCTTTGGTAACAAAAAAATCATGACTTTGTTACCTCAAAAAATGTTCCCCGAGGTAACAGTTTGGGATTATAAACCCTTAGTCAAAACTATGCTCCTCTGCGGGGAAGCTACTGTCAATGACCGCGTCATTATAGCGTTTCAGGGCATCTTCTACACCGTGACTGCCCTCCGCAAAGTTACGTACAAACTTGGCGGTTTTCTCGGTGATACCCAGTAGGTCGTGTAACACCAGTACTTGGGCGTCGGTCACATTGCCGGCTCCTATGCCAATTACGGGGATTTTTAGCTCGGCGGTGATTTCAGCGGCGAGTTTGCGGGGTACGCACTCAAGTACCAACATCGCTGCGCCAGCGGCTTCTAGCGCTATGGCGTCGGCGAGAATGGCTTTCGCTTGACTGTCGTCGCGGCCCTGGACTCGGTAGCCTCCGAGTACGTTAACGGATTGCGGGGTGAGTCCTAGGTGGCCGCACACGGGAATTCCGGCTTGATTGAGCAGTGTTACGCTTGCCGCTAGCCAGCTACCACCCTCGATTTTTACCATGTGCGCGCCTGCGCGCATTAATGTGGCGGCGTTGTCGGCACATTGTTGCGGGCTATTATAGCTGCCGAAGGGCATGTCGCTGATGATGAGGGGCTGCTGGCAGCCACGTGCGACACAGCGGGTGTGGTAGGCCATGTCATCAATGGTGACCGGTAGTGTGGAGTCGCGCCCCTGCAGCACCATGCCCAGTGAGTCGCCGACGAGAATGGCGTCTATTCCCGCCTTTTCGACGAGTCTGGCAAAGCTTGCGTCGTAGCACGTCACTACCGCAAATTTTTCCTGCTGTTGCTTTTTGGTTAGCAGTTTGAGGATGTTGACCTTGCTCATGGAGTGCCTCGCAGGTACTTAAAAAAATGTGGGGTTAAAGTAATGGCGACCGCTTGGTATTTCCAGCAGATATTTTAATAATTGCTCATATTGACGGTCGTTGTTGGCGAAATCGATATCGCTGGCATTAATGATGAGCAGTGGGGAGTCGTTGTATGACAGGAAAAACTCACTGTAAGCGGCATTAACCTGTTCTAAATAGTCGCCACTCATACTCTGTTCAAACTGCACACCGCGGTGCTGTATACGCTCTTTTAGAACCTTTACCGGAGCTTGTAAATAAATCACCAAGTCTGGGGTTGGAATATCAACCTGCACCTGTTGATAAACTTTTTTGTATAGCTCCAGCTCATTGGCGTCGAGCGTGATTTGCGCGAACAGAGGGTCTTTCTGAAAGAGAAAGTCGGCGATATGAGTTTGGTTAAACATATCGCTTTGGCGCAAGTCACTGAGCTGCTGGGCGCGCTGAAACAAGAAAAATAACTGGGCTGATAGTGCGGCATGACGCTGATTGGCGTAAAAGCGCTCTAGAAACGGGTTGTCCTCTGCTTTTTCGAGCAGCGTGTGGTAGCCGAGTGATTCCGCTAGGCGTCGCGTCAGGGTGCTTTTGCCAACGCCGATGGGGCCTTCAATCGCGATAAAGCACGGCGGCTTCTCGGCATTGATGATGGGCTCGTTAGGGTGTGATCGCTTTATCATCTGGTGCTAAAACCCATAAATTGTCGTTGTCGGAATAGTGTATATCGGTGTTCTCGCCCAAATAGTGGCGAAGTAGCTCGGGTGGTGCAATATCTGCGAGTGGGCGTAGCACAAAGTCCCTACTGAACATTCTGGGGTGTGGGACAATAAGTTCTGGTGTTTGAATATTTGCAGTGCCGTATAACAGCAGGTCGAGATCTAATGTTCTGGCCTCCCAGCGAATCTCGCGCTGTCTATGGTGCTGGGATTCTATGGACTGCAGGGTGGCTAGAAGCTTTGGCGCTGTGAGTGTCGTGTCGATAGCGATAACGGCATTAACATAGTTGTCCTGCTCGCCGGGGCCAATCGCGATCGATCCATAGAGCCGAGATTGCGAAATTAAAGTGCAATCTGGGGTGTTGGCAAGGGTCGTTATTGCCGCCAAAACTTGCTCTTTGGGCAGGTTTAAGTTGCTGCCCAGCGCAATATAGCTTCGAATCATCTGGGCTTGCGGGGGCGGCGGCGTCGCGGAGCGCGAGGTTTTTCGCCAGCGGGAACCTGAGTGAGCATGGCGCCACGGGTGTCTGCATGAGCCTCTTGGAATGCCAGCCACCACTGTCCTAATCCTGCCTCTACTTCTCCTGCTTGTTCGCGCAAAAGTAGGAAGTCGAAGCCCGCTCGGAAATAGCGGTGATCTAAAAGTAACTCGGCGCGCTTACCTGTGCGGCGGGTGAGTCGGCACTGTAGTTCCCATATGTCGCGCATTGGCAAAGAAAATCGCTTGGGAATGGCAACAGTTTGCTGTTGTTTATGCAATACGCGCTCGGCGGCTTGGTGTAGTGCAGGAATTTCTGGAACACCACTATCCAGAATTTCTTTGTGAATACGTTTTACGACGGGCCACAACAGTACCGCGTAGATAAATGCCGGTGTGACGTGTTTATCTTCGGCAATTCGCGCGTCGGTATTGATGAGGCCTTGTTGAATAATCGCCTCTGCAGCCGGCTCGTGCTGATTCAGCATTTTCTGGGTTGCGGGGAACAGAGGGCCGAAAAGACCGTAGCGCTGCAAAAGCGCGTAAGTTTGAATGCCCTGGCCAGACATTAGGAGCTTGATCACTTCATCAAACATCCGCGCTGCGGAAATGTCGGTCAGCAGTGGTGCCAGGCGTTTCAGTGGCTCTTCGGTGCGCTGTTCGATATCAAAGTTGAGCTTGGCGGCAAAGCGGACAACTCTGAGCATTCTGACGGGATCTTCGCGATAGCGTGTCTCAGGATCGCCGATAATGCGTATGAGCTTGCGCTCTAAGTCTTGCATGCCGCCAACATAATCGTAAACGCAGAAGTCGCGACTTGAATAATAGAGGGCGTTGATGCTTAGGTCGCGGCGCGCGGCATCTTCTTCCACCGATCCGTAGACATTGTCACGGGTAAGCATGCCTGATTCAGTGCGGGCGGAGTGCTTGTTGCGCTGAGCGCTGGAGGCGGGGGCGTCGTGGCCGCCCCGAAACGTGGTTACCTCAATGATTTCGTTGCCGAAGCGCACGTGCACAATGCGAAACCGGCGGCCGATGATTCGGCTGTTGCGGAATGCACCGCGAACTTGCTCAGGAGTTGCATTGGTCGCGATGTCAAAATCTTTGGGTTGGCCGCCCAAAAGCAAGTCGCGAACGCCGCCGCCCACCAAGTAGGCATCGAAGCCCTCTTCGTTTAGGCGTCGAATAACTTTAATTGCGGCGTCGCTGATATTTTTGCGGGAAACGCAGTGCTCATCTCGCGGAATAATGGTCGCGGAGTTTGGCGCGTATTGGGTGGGTTTGGAAAACTTGCCAGAGAGTTTTTTCCAGAGCCCGGTCACGGAGCTAGATGTCATTGATGTCTGTGCTTAGCCGATAACTATTATGAAGCCGGTATTCTAGCACAGGCTTATTTCTAGTGTTGTTAAAGGATTGGTGGAATTTTGGCTTGGCTGTGTAGCTGGAGGTAAGTTAAATTTTGGGGCTTCTAAAACGAAGAAGGGGAAAACATTGTCTTCCCCACCCAGGTCTCTTTGCTTTTGTATTATTATTATTCTTTCTCTGTTTTCTTATTATTATTTTGTTTTTTTATTATTCTTCGCTCCCAATATAGAGCATATGCCGTGCCAGTTTTGTTTTTTCCTTTACTATCAGTGGCTTGCTGTTTTTTGTGCTCGTATTTGGGCTTTGCATATTTGTGAATTGTTACCTTACTAAACGCCCTTTGTTACGATTGCTTGTGGCGGGTAACGCCTCCGTTTAATTCTATGAGCCTGAACGGGAACTAACCTTCTTGCGTGGAATGCCCAATCGTTGGCGGCGCTCCCACAGACATTTTCTGCTGACGCCGAGTTTCTGTGCCAGTTCGGTTTCGCTCATAGAATCCTGGTGTTCGAGTACAAAGCGTTGGAAATAGTCCTCCAGTGAGAGGTCTTCGCTCGGGTCTGCATGTAACGGCTTACGGCGCTCTGGCGCGCTGTTACTGCTTATTTGCCGTGGCGGCGGGTCGTTGCGACGCCCGCGAATCTGGCTTATATCGACGAGCTCTAAATCAATGTCGAGTAATTCGTTGTCGATTTCTTTGCGGTCACAAAGAATCACTGCGCGTTCAATGGCATTCTCCAGCTCCCTAATATTGCCGGGCCAAATATAGGTGGTGATTGCCTGAATTGCCTTTGGACTGAAATGCATCAGCGGCTTTTTCATCTTTTCGCAGCGATTTTTAAGCAGGGTTTCGGCAAGTTCTAGAATATCTTTGCCGCGCTCGCGCAGTGGCGGCAGCTCTAGTTTCATGACGTTAATACGGTAGTACAAATCTTCCCGAAAGCGCCCGGAATGGGCCATGTCTTTGAGGTCCCGGTGCGTCGCGCAGATCAGTCTGACATTCACTTTGATCGACTCCACCGAGCCGATACGGCGAATTTCGTCCTCTTGGATAAAGCGCAATAGTCTAGCCTGCGCTTCCAGTGGCAGTTCGCCGATCTCGTCAAGGAACAAGGTGCCGCCGTCGGCCGCTTCTATAAGGCCTGTACGATTCGTGTTGGCACCCGTAAATGCGCCTTTTTCGTAGCCAAATAGCTCGGATTCAATCAGTGTTTCTGGGATCGCGGCGCAGTTTACGCAAATAATAGGTTTGCCACTGCGGGTACTTTGATTGTGAATGGCCCTCGCCACTAACTCTTTACCCGTGCCGGTTTCGCCGTGGACAAGGATAGTGGCATCGGTTGGCGCTGCTCGGCGGATATGATCATATAGCTGTTGCATTGCTTTGCAGCTGCCGATCATGCCATTGGCATCTGCGATTTGCTTGCGCTGATTACTGCTCGGCTCGGGTGTGCTGTTTGCTTGCTGTTCTGTGACGTTGCTATGAATGATACGCGCCACGGTTTCTAGCATTTCGTCGTGATCAAAGGGCTTGGCAATATAATCTATAGCGCCTTTTTTCATGGAGTCTACGGCGGACTTCAAGCTAGCGTAACTGGTCATAATCAAAACGGGAGCATCAGATTTGTTGATTAGATCGGTACCCGCTGCGCCGGGTAGGCGTAAGTCACTGATTATTAAATCGTAGTCGTTTACATTGTAGCTGCTCAGTGCTTTTTGCACCGAGTCGGCCTCGTCCACCTGATAGTCATTCCTCTCGAGTAGGCGTCGCAGCGCCAGACGGATGACATCTTCGTCTTCGACTATGAGGATTTTGGGCATAATTCTCTCCGTGGGTTTGTTCAGCGATTACCGAACAGGCGCGTAGCCGAACAACATAACGCGATCAGCGGAATAATTCTAGTTTGACTCGGTGTCGTTTAGCGTGAGCCGGATATGGATACGGGTTCCGTAGCTGCCAAATTCTGGCACCGGGCTTTCAATGCTGATCTCGCCGCCTAGGTCATTGATAATGTTGTATACCAAGGCAAGGCCTAAGCCGGTGCCTTTGCCGGGGTCTTTGGTGGTAAAGAATGGTTCGAATATCCGGTCTTGCAATTTTTGGTCGATGCCTGTGCCGTGATCTGTCACCGTAATGCGCGCATTTGGAGTGTCTGATTGTGCGTTTATGGTGATCATCGCATTGTCGCTACTTGCATCTCGCGCATTGGATAGTAGGTTAATAAATACCTGCATTAATCGCTGGGTGTCGCCTTGCACAGCAATATCGACGGGGCAGTTGTTGTTGTAGTGGATTTGGCGAGCTTCATTGTCCAGGCTTAGAAGCTGTATCGCCTCGGACACGCAGTTGCGGATGTTGACGGCTTCCGTTGCTTGCGACGGTGCTTCGCGACCAGTGTGGGCAAAATTGACTAGGCTGTGCACAATACTGCTAATGCGCTGAGTTTGCTTAACGATTTGCGAGGCGGTTTCCAGGGTATCTGGGTTTTCGGTTTCATAGCGTAGGTTTTGAGCGAGACAGGCAATGCCGGTGACCGGATTGCCTATTTCGTGGGCGACTCCTGCCGCGAGCCGGCCGATCGAGGCGAGGCGCTCTTGGTGAGTGAGCTCGTGCTCTAGTAGTTGGGTGTCAGTAATATCTTCTACTACCACGATCAATTCGTCGCGGCCCCACATCTGTGATTCAGTTCGATGTAAATTAAGCCAGCGCAAACCTTTTTCAGTCTCCAGGCAAAACTTACTGCGGTGCAGATCGCTACTCGCTAAAAAGCTAATTAAACAATTGGCCCACGGTGCGGATATGCCAGAGAGGCGTGAGCCAGTGACGTCGCTAGATTTGATAGCCGTTATATCAGCCATGGACATATTCCACAGCAAAATTTCTTGGTCTCGCCCTAGGGCGCAAACACCAATAGGAAGGTCTTCCAGCGTTTGCCGATGGTAGCGGCGAAGGCTGTCGAGGTCGGCGGCAAGGCCCGTGAGGTTGGTTTGGTAACGTTCTAGGCGCTCTTCGATATAGGTTATGTCTTCACTGCTGCCTAAAACACTATCCGTATAGGGCAGTACGCGATCAATAACCCGCCTAGCGCTGGAGGGCCCGACTAATGATGATAAGTTGATTTCTATTCTGTCGCGGATACGGCGCAGGGCATAAGGGCGTGTTTCTAGCTCATTAAGCTGTAGTTCGTCTAATGCCCGCCTAAATTCCTGTTCGGCGGCGTGGTCTCCGAGCGCCTCCTGTAAGCGCTGCCGTATTTCGCCGGCAGATTGTAGATTTAATGTGTGGCGGCTGGGGCGGTTAAGGTCGTCTAGAGTGCAGGCTTCCGCAGCGCTGCGCTCTTCATCAGAGGTTTCACTAAATATGGAAACAATAATGAAAAATGCACTGTTAACGCCTAGGGATACACTGGCCACGACAACCCAGAATAAGTCGCGATCGAGTGAATTGATATACAGCTTTTCTAGATAGGCGGGGTGTTCATTGGTGAACATGGGGATCAGTAATCCCAGTGCCCACACAATAAAGCCGGCAGTCAGGCCGCAGATAAAACCGTTTCGATTGGCCCGGGGCCAGTACAGCACGGCAAGCACGCCTGGCAGAAATTGTAGGCATCCACCGGCGGAAGCCACCGTAAGATTTGTGAGAGTTTGAGTGTCGCCGATTAACTCATAGAAAATAAAGCCGATTAAAATGATAGCGCATATTAGTAGCTGACGAGTCATCAGCAGCCAGCGATAGATGTCAACGTTGCGGCCTTTGGGGCGCAGGATTGGCAATACTAAATGGTTAAGGCTCATGGACGCGAGTGCGAGGGTGGTCACAATGATGGCGCCGCTTGCAGCCGAAAGGCCGCCGAGGTAAATCAGCGTTGTTAGCCATATATTCTCTATATTTAAAGACAGGCCAAGTGCGAAATAATCTGTGGCGATAGTTAGTCCCGACGCTTTTCCCGCCCAGAGTATGGGGAGTACAGGTAGGCTGATCACGAGTAGAAATAGTGGTAGCCCCCAACTTGCGGTGACGAGGTTTTGGCGACTGGGATTCTCAGCAAACAGCATATGGAACACATGCGGCATACAGACTGAGGCGGCGAAGAACATAATTAGCATTAGCCGGTTGGTGTCGCCGGATTGCGGGGCGCTAAGTTCCCTGAGTACGTCCGGGTTGCTGTTTAGCCACTCTTGCAATCCATCGAAGCTGCCAAACACTGACACTACTGCGACAATGCCGACCAGCACAATGGCTAGCATTTTGATAATGGATTCGAATGCGAGCGCGACCACTAAACCGCGATGGCTGTCTTTGGAAGCGAGGTTGCGCGAGCCGAATAAGATTGTGAATATCGTAATCACGACACAAAAAAGTAGTGCGGTGAGGTTTTTGAAGTGGGGTTGGTCGCCCATTAACGCGTCGCCAGCACTTAAAATCAATGTGGATTCAGAGACTATTTTTATTTGGATGGCGAGAAGGGGCCAAACGGCAAGCGCTAAGAATAATGTTGCTAGCGAGCCGGCCCAAGAACTGCGGAAACGGAAACTAAGTAAGTCAGCGAGTGAGTTAAGTCGGTAGCTTTTACAAATCTGATGCAGTGGTGCGAGCAGTATGGGAAGGAGAATTAACGCCGCCGAAATCCCAATGTAGTAGTTTAGGAAGCTATAGCCATAGCGCTCTGCAAAGCCGACGGCGCCGTAAACAGCAAAGCCGCTGGCGTAAACTCCCAAGGATAAAACATAGACGCTGGGATGGTTGACCAGTCGCGATGGCAGTAATTGGCGCTCGGTGGCGTAGGCGATAGCAAACAGTAGCAGTAAATAGCCAATGCCGATAAAAAACAGGGTATTGAGGCTAAGGGTCATTGCGGCGCTGATGCGATAGGCTGATAAAAACAAAAATAATAATTAGTAGCCACAATATATGATGCCGATACCAAAGATTGCTGGCGTCGTTAAGCCAACGGCCTATGGCTGGAGCATAAATAAAAGCAAATGTTACAAGCAGTAGCAGTGATGAGTGAATTTGCATGGTGACCGCGAGGTTTTCATCGTCGGCCTGATGTTACTGGAGCGTCTATGAAACTGCAAAATATTGCGGGCAAGTTTATAGCTTAAGCGCTGTTGTTTTAGGAATACTCTCGACACACCAATGTGCAGCTCCCCATTGCAGTATTTGCGCTACATCAAGTTCCGGTGGTGGGGGAGTTTGCTGCAGATAGCGCAGTACGGTTTGAATGTTTTGCTTGGCGAGGCGGTCGTCAATGGCGGGGGCAAAGCTTTGTTTACTCAGTTTATGGCCGTCATCGCCAACAATGACGGGTAAGTGAAGGTATCGAATAGCCGGCAGTAAAAGTGCCTGCTGGAGATGGAGCTGCCATGCCGTCGCATCTAGCAGATCGACGCCGCGCACGATGTCGGTAATGTGTTCAGCGGCATCGTCGACGACCACCGCAAGTTGATATGCATAAAGACCGTCGCGTCGCTTAAGTACTGGGTCACCTACTTGCGTTGTAAGGTAGTGTTGCTGGCCCTGTGCTCGGTCTAGGAAGGTGATACTTGGATTTTGGAGTTTAAGACGAATCGCGGCGTCACCCGCTATATAGGGTTTGATGCAAGCGGGCGGGTGTATTCCACCGTACTCAGCCAATTGCGCGCGTGAGCAGCTGCAGTAGTAGGCACTCCCATTGCGCAGTAATATATTTAGGGCGGTATCATACTGCGTGCTTTGCTGACTTTGCCACAGGATGGCGCCATCCCATTGCAGGCCATGGGCGATTAAACTGTTGATGATTAGGTTTGCTGCGTCCGCTTGTTCGCGGGGTGGATCGATATCTTCAATGCGCAATAGCCATTGGCCGTTATTGGCGCGGGCATCGAGATAGCTAGCGACGGCGGTAAGTAGCGAACCCAAGTGAAGTGGTCCGCTGGGCGAGGGGGCAAACCGGCCAATATAGCCAGTGTGAGGAGCAGTCATAGCGAGCCTGTTGCTTAGGGCGACAATTGCTGTCGCCCATGCAGATTAACCGCGTTCTTGACGCTCTTTGATCTCGTCTAGGGTTTTGCAGTCGATGCACAAGGTAGCGGTTGGTCTCGCTTCAAGGCGTTTAATGCCAATGTCTACGCCACAAGTATCGCAGAAACCGTAGTCGTCTTCGTCGATGAGATTGAGGGTCGAGTCAATCTTCTTGATCAATTTACGCTCGCGATCACGCGTGCGCAGCTCAAGACTAAACTCTTCTTCCTGGGTCGCGCGGTCGGCGGGATCAGGGAAGTTAGAGGCTTCGTCCTTCATGTGACTAACAGTGCGGTCAACTTCTTCCATCAGCTCTGCCTTCCAGCTAAGCAGAATTTGGCGGAAGTGATCCTTCTGATTGTCGTTCATGTATTCTTCGCCCTTTTTTTCTTTATAGGGAACGAAGGTCTTCAAATTTTCAGGTGTACTCTGCTGTGCAGGCATGGCTGGCCCTCTTCTGTACAAGCCGTTAACCGCAAACTGCGGACATGCGCGACGACGCTGTGTCGCCAAACCGGCAAAACTACCAGATATGGCCGCCTTGCGCTACACGAAATTCACCTTAAATCACATGGCTACCCTGTTGTGGCGATGTTAAGGCGTTGCGGATAAAGCTACACTTCACGTTTTGGCTGATAGGTACAGTATAGGTGATTAATAATTTTGCGCGTCGGCTGGCAGATATCGAGCCATTTCGAGTGGTTGAGGTTTTAACGCGTGCCAAGCAGCTCGCTGCGGCAGGTCGGGATATTGTTCATATGGAAGCCGGTGAGCCGGATTTTACAACGGTAGCAGCGGTTATTAATGCAGCGAAGGCGTCGCTAGATCGCGGCGAAACCTATTACACCCCCGCAGCTGGAATTCCTGAGCTGAGGCAGGCAATTTCGCGTTACTATCGCAGCGATTACGGCTTAGACATAGCGCCAGAGCGGATTATGATCACACCGGGTGCGTCCGGTGCCTTGCTTCTATTGGCGGGTTTATTGGTTAACCCGGGTGAGGGCATGTTAATGACCGATCCGGGCTACCCCTGCAATCGCCATTTCTTGCGATTGGTCGAGGGTGAAGGCCAGCTGGTGCCGGTTGGGCCGGAAGATCGCTTCCAGCTTAGTGCCGAAAAAGCGGAGCAGCATTGGCGGCCAAACACCAAGGGCATTATGGTGGCCTCACCCGCCAATCCAACGGGGGAAATATTAACGGCGACACAATTGCGCGACCTCCATTCACTGTGTGAGCGTAAGCAGGGTTTTTTATTAGTCGACGAGATTTATCACGGCTTAAATTACGGGGTAGATGCCCCCAGTATTTTGTCGATCACCGATAAGGCCTTTGTAATTAATAGTTTTTCAAAATATTTTGGCATGACGGGTTGGCGCTTGGGGTGGCTGGTCGCACCTGAAGAAGCGGTACCGCAGTTAGAAAAACTAGCGCAAAATCTTTTTATATCCATGTCTACTATGGGCCAGTACGCGGCATTGGCGGCATTTGAACCAGAAACTCGCGTAGAGTTGAATCGGCGTCGAGACGAATTTGCTGCACGGCGCGATTATTTGTTACCGGCTTTGCAGAGCTTGGGTTTTGATATCCCTCACTGTCCAGCTGGTGCTTTATATCTGTACGCGGGTATTGAGCGGTTTAAGACGAATAGTCAGCAGTTTTGTTTAGATTTATTAGAGAATCATGGTATTGCCATCACGCCTGGTGAAGACTTTGGGCGCTATAAGGCAGACCAACACGTTCGGTTTGCCTACACAACAGGACTTGATCGTCTGGAGGAAGGTGTGGCGCGTCTGCGCCGTGTTTTGGCGTAGTACTGATTGAATTTAAGGTGTAAAGAATTGCACGCCGGTGCGCGGGTTATTGCTAGTTGATTTTTGTTCCAGGGCTGCGGCCATCGACTCCGCGATACGCGCGGCGCGGGTTTTCATTTTTGTGCAATTCGGCCCTTCAAAGTGGCGATCAATATTATTATTTAATAGGTGCAGCCAGCGAGAAAAATGATGCTGACTAAGCTTTGCCTGTTGGTGAATGTGTTGATGGCGTTCAAAAAGTTGACCTTGGTAACTCGACTCTCCGAATAGAATTTGCGCCCAGAAATCGATAACGCGAGGTAGGTGTTGCTCCAGTGAGAAGGCGATGACGTCTGTAAAGAAAAATCCGATGATACGGTCGCTTAAAACATCTTGATAAAAAAGCCTGAGCAGCGTTTCAAGCTCTTCGCGACTGGCAATATCCACTTTGTCATCAGAATGCATATGCGATGCGCCGTATTTTGTAGTGTCGGTAGAGGATCAACGTGTGGTGGTATTATAGTCATCATTTTATAGTGGTAGCGTTTTTTAAACGAGACGATTTTGCCAGCGGTGGGCGCTTTTGGGTGGTGCTGGCCGCGGATAAAATAACTACTGCATGTGGGTCTCGGTAAGCTTAGCGCTCGCGCGACAACTTGGCTTCGCGCCGGCTAAAGGGGTTGGTATTGATAGTAAACACACCTGAAGCGGTGGCGCTTCAACATATTGTAGAGCGGCTAGATAAATTTAAGCCCCGCCAGCGTTGGTGGCGGCGATGGGTAAAGCGTTCAGCAGTGGCGATTATTATACGTGAGCTGAATGATCACCTTGAAATCTTGATGATTAAGCGGGCCGATCGCGAGGGTGATCCGTGGTCGGGACACATGGCATTTCCCGGTGGCCGCATGGATCGAGGCGATATTACCGGTTTGCGTACGGCAATGCGTGAAACAGAAGAAGAAACGGGTATTTATTTAGACAAGGCCGGCCACTGTATTGGTCGCCTATCTGACATTGTGAGTCGCCCCCATTCTGGTCGCCAGCCCATGGTGGTAACGCCCTACGTTTTTCGACTGCATACGGCGGTAAGCATCGAGGCCAATCATGAGGTGGCTGAGGCGGTATGGATTCCCATGAGCTACCTGATGGACCCGGTGCAGCGCGAGACTATGGAGTTAAAACGTGGAAGATTTGCAATGACATTGCCCTGTTATAATTATGGTAAGCGCCGTATTTGGGGGATGTCATTGAGGATGTTGGACGAGTTACTCAGTCTTGTTTGATGGCTCCTCGCTGTCATTGGTCTCAATGTTCGGCAGTCTGCTAGGCGGCCGGAAGTCGAGGTCATCTGCGTCCGGTAGGGGGTTGCGCCGCTCTTCCCACAGGTGAATTTTCGTTTCGTTGAGTAGTTGTCGAGCTTGGTTTTGTGGTTTTGATGCTTCGGCTATTGCTTGATCTGGCAATATGTCTTTAATCCACGCGACAAATATCGACATAATTATCGGTGTCTTTTTGGTATCCAGGTATTGCCAGCGCGAGCCGTCCAAAATGTTTCCTGATACCCGCTGTTGCTTTACTGGCAGCCAGTAAACGCCGCAGCTGGAAAGGCTGAAATCGTCCTGGCGGCCAAAACTGATATTTGCTTTGAAGGGGTTGAATGCATCTGCCGGCGGATTGTCGATGCGCTTTAGCGCCATAACCCATTCGCTACCCGGGGTGAACTGCTCGGCTTCGGGGCGGCATAAATCATCCTTTTTCCCCCAGATTCGAATCTGCTCTCGGTATTCACGGCCTTGTAAAACGGTGTCGACGACTAAATCAAAGCCATTGCCTTGGGTGTTGCTCACTTCGCCGTAAACTACCAAGTCGGCATTGGCGTAGACTGATTTGAATGGGCCTTCCCACAGGCATTCGCAAGCGGATGCCAAGGGGCTTGCAGTCAGGGCGGCGATCAGTGAAAGTGTTTTTAAGGGCGTGGTGAGGGTCATATTTGTCAGCGTGGTTAGGCGGCGAAATAGTGTTTTGGAGATATCAGACAATATTAAACAAAAAAAGGCGCAATAGATTGCGCCTTTTTTATGATTCTTGTTGCGAAATTAGATGTCGATAACGACACCAAAAAAGTAACCGTCAACAGTGACTTTGGCTTCTTCACCATCGTCTTCAAGGTCGACGTCGAAGTTACGGTAGCCGAGCTCAAGTCCGACTACGCCGAATTCATAGCCTAATCCCACGCTCATATCAGTCACACTGCTGTCACTGTAGGAAATCACGTTTGCGAGTGCAGATGCGTAAAGCCCAGTGAGCGGAAGGTCAAAGCGCGCATTGACGTAAGCCATTGGCACTGGCGCGTCTAACTCGATGGAGCCTTCGCGGCCGGTCGTTGCCAAGCGAACTTCACCGTCAAACATGCGCACGGTTAAACCGACGTCAAGATTGACCCAGTTGTCGAGAATCTCATAGTACAGGGTGGCATCAGTGTGCGTTAAGTCAGTGGTTGAGTTAACTGTGTCAGCCACTGTGTAGACGTCGCCTTCAAACGTAAAGTTGCGAGATAGCTGATTAGATTCAGAAATGTCGAGATCAGTTCGCTGTAGGCGAATGTTCGGCAAAACAGGGACGGGATGTTCTAGGGCAACGTAGAAACTTTTACCTGTTTCGTCGTCATAGCCAAGGTCATCGTTCATATCGATACTGTCTGGCCCGGATTTCACATGACCGTCCCAGCTTTGCTTCCACATATAGGCACCAGCACTGGCGCCGACAATATCGGCCTGAGTAGAAACAGATGCACTTGCAGCCAATATGGCTAAGGCCAGTAGTCTTTTTTGCATGGTAGATCCCCTGTAATAGTTTGTTTTTATCATAGCTTACGATAAGCGCTCTGTGTGACAGCGTAAATACTAGTTATTCAGTAATAATGCCACGTCTTTGGCAAAGTACGTCAATACGCCATCAGCACCTGCGCGTTTAAAGGCCAGTAAGGACTCCATCATGACGGTATTTTTGTCTAGCCAGCCTTTTTCAAATGCGGCGCAATGCATCGCGTATTCGCCACTTACTTGGTAGGCATAGGTTGGTACAGCAAACTCATCTTTAACGCGGCGCACGATATCTAAATAGGGCATGCCCGGTTTGACCATAATCATATCGGCACCCTCAGCAAGATCCAGTGCACACTCGTGCAGGGCTTCATTGCTGTTAGCGGGATCCATTTGATAAGTATATTTATTGCCGCCACCCAAATTGCCCGCTGAACCGACCGCGTCGCGAAACGGCCCGTAATAGGCGGAGGCGTATTTTGCCGCGTAGCTCAGAATACAGGTATTGATATGCCCTGTGCTTTCTAATATTTGTCGAATAGAGCCGATGCGACCGTCCATCATGTCCGAGGGGGCAACAATGTCTGCCCCGGCGTCAGCCTGCGCTTTGGCTTGTAGACACAAAGCCTCAACGGTGCGGTCATTCAGCACATAGCCCTCTGCATCAATGATACCGTCTTGGCCGTGGGTGGTGTAAGGATCTAGGGCGACGTCGGTGATAATGCCCAGCTCTGGGGCGGCGTCTTTAATTGCTTTGATTGCGGTTTGGGCGAGGCCATTCGGATTGTAGGCCTCCTCAGCGAGCAGGGATTTTTTCTCAGCCCCGACCACGGGAAACAAGGCGATGGCGGGGATACTCAGCGCGGCGAGCAACTTGGCTTCCTTCACTATTAGGTCAACGCTTAGACGCTCGATACCTGGCATTGAGCCAACCGCCTGGCGTTCGCCGCTACCTTCGCAAACAAACATAGGATAAATGAGGTCATTCACACCAAGTTGGTGTTCACGCATTAGGCGACGAGTTACCTCTTTCGCGCGCATGCGGCGCAATCGGGTGTTGGGGAAAGCGCCCCGCGTTAGTGATATAGCCATAATCTGTTCTCAGCGCAGGGTTTTAAAAACATGCTCGGCAATGTTCAGGGTTTCTTCAATATCGGCATCGCTGTGTGCCGCGGATAAAAAGCCGGCTTCATAGGATGCGGGGGCGAGATACACGCCGCCCTCAAGCATACCGTGGAAGAATCGATTGAAGCGTTCGGTATCACAGGCCATGACCTGCTGGTAGTTGGTGATGTGCTCTGTCTCGGTAAAAAACACCCCGAACATGGTGCCGACATGATTGCTCGTCATGGCAATACCTGCGGCATCGGCGCGCGCCTTTAAGCCTGTGATGAGGTTATCGGTTTTTTGAAAAACCGGTTCATAAAAGCCGTCTTGTTCAATGTGTTTTAGCATGCAGAGTCCGGCAGCCATGGCAATAGGGTTGCCAGAGAGCGTTCCTGCTTGGTACACCGGTCCGCTTGGGGCGATGTGTTCCATGATATTGCGTTTGCCGCCAAAGGCCGCAACCGGCATGCCGCCGCCGATAACCTTGCCGAGGCAGGTGATATCCGCGGTCACACCGTAATAGCCTTGGGCACCTTGCAGGCCGAGGCGGAAGCCGGTCATGACTTCATCGATAATAAGAACTGCGCCGCTTTGGTCGCAGCTCTCTCTTAGGCATTCGAGAAAACCGGGTATTGGTGGAACGCAGTTCATATTGCCGGCAACCGGCTCAGCGATAATGCAGGCAACTTGATCGCCATATTCCGCGAAGGCGGCGCGCACGCCCTCTATATCGTTATAGCTGAGCGTTATTGTGTGCTCTGCCAGCGCGGCGGGTACGCCGGGTGAGCTAGGGACGCCCATGGTGAGTGCGCCCGATCCGGCTTTGATGAGCAGTGAGTCGGAGTGGCCGTGGTAGCAGCCTTCAAATTTAATAATTTTGTCGCGTCCGGTATAGCCGCGGGCGAGGCGGATGGCGCTCATGGTAGCTTCGGTGCCGGAATTAACCATACGTACCATGTCCATGCCGGGCATGATGTTGCAAAGTTTTTCCGCAAGTTGAGTTTCGATTTCCGTTGGCGCGCCGAAGCTGAGGCCTTTTTGTAACTGGGCGGTGACGGTGGCAATGACGTCGGGGTGAGCGTGGCCGAGTAACATGGGGCCCCACGACAAAACGTAGTCGATATATCGCTTACCTTCTACGTCAAATAGGTAGGGGCCTGAGGCGTGGTCGATGAACCTCGGGGTGCCGCCAACCGCTTTAAAGGCGCGAACTGGACTGTTGACTCCGCCAGGGATGCGGTGGCGGGCGGTCTCAAAAAGTTGCTCGGAGCTAGTCATATAAAAATCTTAATTATAAAAAATGTCAGTGGGCATTATCACGTGCTGAGCTAATTATCGCCAGAGCAGGCAGCGTCTAATCATTAAAAGGGTTTCAGGACGGCAAGTAGCACTATTGCAAACAAAGCGACGACCGGGGCTTCATTAAACCAGCGATAAAAGACGTGGTTTCTCGTGTTGTTATCGTCGGCAAAGGTTTTCACTAAATGACCGCAATACAGGTGGTAAGCAATTAGAGCAGCGACAAAAAGTAGTTTAAGGTGCAGCCAGCCAGCGCTTAGGTAGTATTCAATATTTTGCGCAATTAGCAGTGCGCCGAAAGCGATAGTCAACACGGCAAAGGGGCTAACAAAACGATAGAGCTTACGCTCCATGACTTTTAAATAATCGCGTGTCGCTTGATCTTCTGCCATGGCGTGGTAAACAAATAGCCTAGGGAGATAAAAAATTCCGGCGAACCAGCAAACAATGGCGATGATGTGGAAAGCTTTCAGCCAAAGCATAATGCAGTACCTAAATAAATTGTTTCTGGGTGGCGTGATTTAGACACATTGTCATTGCTATCATCGGTGTCTGATAAAATCACTTTTTGGGCGCTGGGTGTTGCCAGTGAATTAGCATACAATATCTGCTAGCCAATTGTGGCTTGCCGTATTAATTTTTATCTCGCGCATTCTCATTAAGCTCTGCCGCCTGCACAGGCCTCTTAATTACATGACCGCCAAAAATAAACGTACTCAGACTGCTCGCAGACTTCGTCTGTGGTGGACGCTGGGTAATCGACATACCCGTCGTCAGCTAGGTACGGTTGAAGATTGGAAGACGCGCGGTGTGTTTTGGTTTGGCGCGCTAACAGTCGGTTTGGTTATTCAGAGCTTTGCATGGCTGTCTGAAGAAAGTTTTTCGATCACAGAAGCTGTGTTCGACCGTTACCCCTATGCCTTTTTATTGATCACCCCGCTTGGGTTGATGGCCATTGTGTGGGTGATGAATTGGGGGGGCAAAGCAGCCCGAGGCAGTGGTATCCCGCAGGTCTTACTAGCACATAAACAGAGTTACCATTGGCTGCGTGGACCTTTTTTGTCGCTGCGGGTGGCAACGCTGAAGGTCTTGCTGACTTGTGCAGGTTTACTGGTAGGTGCAACGGTGGGGCGCGAAGGTCCCAGTGTGCACGTCGGCGCAGCCTTGATGTACAAATTTGGTATCTGGGCAAAGTTAAAACAGCGGCAGGTGGAAAGCAGTTTAATTGTGGCGGGTGGCGCGGCCGGTGTTTCCGCGGCCTTTAATGCGCCACTTGCGGGTATCGTGTTCGCGATTGAAGAGTTGCAGCAATCGATGGAGGCGCGAACTACCGGTACGTTTATTATGGCGATCATCCTGTCGGGGGTGGTGGTGTTGGCCTTTGCGGGACACTATAGCTATTTCGGTGTCCCAGATGTTACGGCGGTGCCATTCTCTAATTACCCCTATATTATTGGTGTAAGCGCGGCGTGCGGTTTGTTGGGCGGGCTATTTAGCTTGTTTTTGGTTCAGGGTAATCGTGCGATTGCACCGTTAGTAGCGCGGCGGCCGCTGCGAGTTGCGTTTGTTATTGGTATATTTTTAGCTGCTATGGCAATACTGTCCGATGGGCTAACCATGGGTAGCGGTTATGTTGAGGCCAGGTCACTTTTAGCAGGGCAGTCAGAGGGGAGTTGGTTAACTGCTGCGGGCAAAATACTGGCAACGCTACTCACGTATTTCAGCGGTATACCCGGCGGTATCTTTTCGCCGAGTTTAGCTGCTGGGGCCGAGCTGGGGTCTGCTATGGGGCCGCTTTTTCCGCAGGTTCCGGTGGTGTCATTGATCTTGGTTGGTATGGCCAGCTATTTTGCCGGTGTGGTTCAGCGGCCAATAACGGCCTTTGTCATTGTGCTGGAGCTGACAGGTAATAATCACGATATACTGCCGGCTTTAATGGTAAGCGCGCTAGTCGCAACTGCGGTGTCGAAATTGGTAATGAGCGAGCCCGTGTATCATGTGTTAGCGAGGGATTTGGTTCGCGGCTGGGATCACCTGCTGCGCGAGAAAGACGAGTCGGTGTTGACGACGGGTAAGAACGTTATCGAACCGCAAAATGAACAGCGTTAAGGGAGAGAAAGTCTAGTGTTAAAAGTTGGGATAGTAGGTGGTACTGGTTATACAGGTGCAGAATTACTGCGTTTATTGTCTACCCATGCTGAGGCCGAAGTGGCGATGATTACATCGCGCGCAGAAGACGGTGTGGCAGTAGATGAATTGTTCCCGAGTTTGCGTGGCGTGGTTGATCTGCGCTTTACCGCGCCAGATGTGGATGCATTGGCAAGCTGCGATGTGGTTTTTTTCGCGACACCTCACAATGTCGCGATGAATATGGTGCCCGAGCTGTTGGCGGCAGGTACTCGTATAATTGATTTGTCTGCAGATTTCAGGATTGCGGATGCTGAGTTGTGGTCAAAGTGGTACCACGAGAAGCATATTTGTCCGGACGTGCTCGCGATGGCGGTTTACGGTTTGCCAGAGCGAAATGCGGATAAAATTCGTAACGCGAAGTTAATTGCTTGTCCCGGCTGCTATCCAACGGCGATCGAGCTCGGCTTTATTCCTTTGCTTGAGCAAAAGCTGGTTGATCCCAAGCGGTTGATTGCAAGTGCTGCCTCGGGTGTGAGCGGTGCGGGTCGGCAGGCGAAGATCGACAATTTGTACGCAGAATTGTCCGAGAGCTTTAAAGCTTATGGCGTGGCCGGTCATCGGCATTTGCCAGAGATCGAGCAGGAGTTGGCCTTGGCTGCTGGTGGTGCGGTAGGTTTGACCTTTACGCCCCATCTATTGCCGCAGGTGCGCGGTATTCACGCCACCTTGTATTCCGAGCTGTTAGATCCCGCTGTGCCCTTGGATGAGTTGCAGTTTATGTTTGAAAAGCGGTATGCCGATGCACCGTTTGTGGATGTGATGCCCCTAGGCAGTTTGCCGCAAACGCGCACAGTGCGGGGCGTAAACACGTGCCGCATTGCTTTATATCGTCCGCAAAATAGAGATACCGTTGTTGTGTTGTCGGTTATTGATAACTTGGTGAAGGGGGCGTCTGGGCAGGCTATTCAAAACATGAACTTAATGTTTGGTTTGCCAGAAACGATGGGGCTGCAAGGCGTGGCATTGCTGCCGTAAAAGGTGTCGGGCGGCAAATACTTGACTAAATTAGTCGGAAAAGAAGATAATTAGGTTAGTGGTGGCGCATATTGGCGCACGGGTAGTAGTGAGGTGATATATGTCTGCGGTTGAACAATTCACACCGTCAGTACTAACATTGACGGATAAGGCGGTTGCTAAGGTTAAAAACTTAGTTGAGTCCGAAGCCAATGATGATTTGAAATTGCGTGTATTTGTTACCGGTGGTGGATGCTCGGGGTTTCAGTACGGATTTACTTTTGATGAAATCGCCGAGGAAGATGACACCTTGGTTGAGCGCGATGGAGTAACGGTTCTCGTCGACCCTCTAAGTTATCAGTATATTGATGGCGCTCAAGTTGATTACACCGAGGGTCTCGAAGGTTCTCGATTTGTAGTTAGTAACCCAAATGCCAGCACTACCTGTGGCTGCGGATCTTCCTTCTCTGTTTGATTTTCGTTGGCCTAGTATCTGCTAGGCCCTCGCTAGCATCCTGCCGTTTTCTTCTTTTTTCCCCGCTTTGCTATCTGAGCTAGCGTATTTGTAATCACGCTGGATAAATTGCGCCAAGAATGCGTGGTCCTTTCGCACCAGTTACAGCCGGTATATTACCTGGCAGATGGCTGAGTGTTTGCTTGGCCAGCCACGCAAATGCGACCGCCTCAACCCAGTCTGGTGGAATACCAAGTTGCTGGGTATCTGATACTGATCGCTGGGTAAGTAACTCTTTAATGCGTCTGCGAAGCGCTAAATTTGCACTGCCGCCACCGCATAAAAATACTGGCGCTCGATTCGCGCTGGTTTTTTCTATCGCATCGCAAATGCTGCGTGCGGTGAGTTCAAGTAGCGTGGCTTGGACGTCATTCGGCGCTATCGGCGGAAATTGCATAAGCGTGTTCAGAATGGTCCGCAAATTGAATTGCTCGCGTCCTGTGCTTTTGGGGCCGGTTTGGCGGTAGAAATCGGTGTTCAACAGGTGCTGTAAAAGTGCGTCATTTGATGTGCCGCTGGCTGCCCAGTTGCCGTCGCGATCAAAGTCTTGATTCAGGCTGGTTTTTATCCAGCTATCCATAAGAACATTGCCCGGCCCAGTGTCGAAACCGATTACGTCGCCATTCTTTTGGAGGAGGCTGATGTTTGCCATGCCGCCAATATTGAGAATAACTCGGTCTTCGGTTTGGCTGGCAAATACTGCGGAGTGAAATGCCGGTACCAGCGGTGCGCCTTGGCCAGCCGCCGCTATATCGCGGCGGCGAAAGTCGCCAATGGTGGTAATGCCGCTTATTTCCGCGATGGTGTTGGGGTCGCCGATCTGTAGGGTAAAGGCTTGCGTGTGATGGCGGGTGCTATCGGGTGGCCGGTGCCGCACGGTTTGTCCGTGGCTGCCGATTGCAGTGATATCTTTGGGGTTGAGTTTAGCCGTCTTGCATAATTGCAGGGCGGCATTGGCGAAAACACGAGCGATTTCACGATCTGTTCTGCCCAGTAGCTCTATTTCGCCATCACTCGTTGAGCACAGTTGTAATATGTCTGCTTTTAGCTCTGCGGGGATGGCGGCTGACACGCTGGATACAAACTGGACGGTGTTGTCGCCGTCCACGTCAATTAGAGCGGCGTCTATGCCATCTAGGCTGGTGCCCGACATCAGGCCAATGTATTTCGAGCCCATTAGCCCGCGTCAATACTGTTGTAGTTACGTTGCGCGGCGTAGGTTTTAAGCTGCAGCTGCATGCCAGATATTTGATTTTTAAATGTCGACATTTCTCCACTGTTCACCTTTGTTGGTGGTGGCAGCTTGGTGACAATGGTGGCTGGATTGCGGTGTACGCCGTTAACTAAAAACTCATAATGCAGGTGTGGTCCGGTGGCGTAGCCTGTGGAGCCAACCCAGCCGATGGTTTCGCGTTGCCGAACACGCTCACCCTTGGATACCGCTCGCTTATGGAGATGCAGGTACTTGGTGATATACGCTTCGCCATGTTTGATGAAAACGTAATTGCCATTGGCTTTTGAGTACCCGGCGTCTGAAACGCGGCCGTCGCCGGCGGCGTAAACTGGTGTGCCGCGCGGTGCTGCGTAGTCTATGCCGCGGTGCGGGCGCACGGTTTTGAATACAGGGTGTAGGCGCTTGGGATTGAAGCCCGAGCTGATCCTGGTGAAATCTAGCGGTGCCCGCAAAAAGGCTTTGCGCATGCTTTCGCCGCTTTCAGAGAAGTAGTCGACTTCGCCTTTGGTATTGATGTAGCGGTATGCTTCAAAGGAGCGACCTTGATTAAAGTACTGCGCCGCAAGAATTTGCCCGCTGCCTAGCCGTTCGCCGTTTAAGTATAGTTCTTCATATATAACAATGAAGTAATCGTCTTTGCGGACGTCATAAACGAAGTCCAGCACCCCGCCGAATATGTTGGCGAGTTCCATAATTATACTTTGGTTTACCCCTGCATCCTGTGCAGCTTTATATAGTGAGGAGGTAATTGTTGCGCTGGCAACGCGTTGTCGGATTTCTGGTGTTTCTGCTAGCTCGGTTGTGCCGAAGCCAGTTACTCCGCGTTCGAACACGAGGCTATTTAACTTGTCTAGCTGGTAACTCATTGCAGAGAGTTCGCCGCTATCATCTATTTGGAACGATAATTTTTGGCCAGGACGAATTTTGTTGAGTGCCTTGGCTTTCGGTGCGGTCGTTAACAGTTCGTGAAGGGCTTGCGGCGTGAGATTGGCGCGGCTAAAGATTGCCGACAGTGAATCGCCAGCTTTCACTTGTACTTCTGTCCAGGGCTTTTCGGCATCCTCTATTGGCGGTGGGGTCGTATCGGCTGGGCTGCTCGCCGCTCGAGCAGGGCTTAGCTCTAAATTTAACGGTATGGCAGTGCGCTTGGCCTCAGCATTTTCACCGGGCAATAATAGGAGTGATAGGCCAAGAGCAATAAGCGTTGATGCAGCAAGGGCCAAGTGGCGTCGCGGAAATTTGCCATTGCTTAATTTGCGAACGGCGTGCCTTTTGGGAATCCATTTTTGCATAGGTCTAATACTACATGCCCGTTGATGATTTTTTGCGCAGTATAACAAATGTACTGCGTGCTTGAAGCCCGTAATTACCGAGAGTTAAAGTAGATTCTAGCTTGAGTGCGGCGGCATGTCAGCTTTTCCGAGTTTGCATTTTTTGTCGGTTGTTGTATCTTGCCGGCACTTCGGTATTTTCCTATTTTTGCAAATCATCTGCATCAGGTGATTTGCGCCATCTATTTAATTGAAGGTCGGCGTATGACAGCAGTAAATGCAGATTTACTCCCTGAATTAGAGGCGAGAGGTCTTGTTGCCCAGATGACGGGTGAAAATGGTTTGTCTGAGTATCTTGCTGAGGGTCCTCGAACGCTGTATTGCGGCTTTGATCCCACTGCGGATAGCCTTCATATTGGTCATCTTGTGCCGTTATTGGCGTTGCGTCGTTTTCAGCAGGCGGGGCACAAGCCGATTGCGCTTGTTGGTGGTGCAACGGGCCTTATAGGCGATCCAAGTTTTAAGGCTCAAGAGCGCCAACTTAATACGCCGGATGTGGTTGCGTTATGGGTTGACCGTCTGAAGGCGCAAGTTTCGTGTTTCGTTGATTTTGATTGCGGCGAAAACTCTGCTGAGGTGGCAAATAACCTCGATTGGTTTGGTCCAATGACGGCGTTGGAGTTCTTGCGTGATATAGGTAAGCATTTCTCTGTAAATACAATGATTGCGAAGGAGTCGGTGAAACAGCGTATCAACAGAGAGGGTTCGGGGATCTCGTTCACCGAGTTTAGCTATTCATTATTGCAGGGCATGGATTTCTCTGAGTTGTATAAAAGGCATGGCTGTACTTTGCAGCTAGGTGGATCCGACCAGTGGGGGAATATCATTGCGGGGGTTGATCTAACTCGCCGCCAGCATGGCGCAGCGGTTCACGGGTTGACGATGCCGCTGGTTACCAAAGCTGATGGCACAAAGTTTGGCAAGACCGAGTCCGGTACGATTTGGCTTGACCCTGCAAAAACTTCTCCTTATGCCTTCTATCAATTTTGGTTGGCTACTGCTGACGCGGATGTCTATAAGTTTCTCCGTTACTTCACTTTTTTGTCTTTGGCGGATATTGATGCAATTGAGGCTGATGACCGAGAAATGGGGCGCCCTTCGGGCCAGCGCGTATTGGCAGAGGAGATGACCAGGCTTATTCACGGTGACGATGAGTTGGCTGGTGCGCAGCGAATTACTGAGGCGCTGTTTTCCGGAGAGTTGGCGGAGCTGTCGGCTGCAGACTTCAGGCAGCTGCAGTTGGATGGGCTGCCGACCGCAGATTTAAGTCGTGCAGACTTAAAAGATAGACCTTTAACACAATTACTTGCTGATATCGGTATGGGGGCCGGCAAGCAAATAAAAGACGCCTTGGGTCGAAATGCCGTTTTGGTAAACGGTGTGGCGATAGGTTTGGCGGATAATATGAATGTCGGGGGTGTGTTTTCCGAGGGGCGTTCATTATTTGATGGCTATTACCTTGTGAAGCTCGGTAAAAAGAAATATCAGCTGGTGGTGATTAAGTAGCCAAGTTGCTTACTTATTCATCGTTAAGTGGTTGATAGTTAACCGAAGTGTTCGGTTTTTGTACGGACTTAAATGTTTTTAAAATTCTTTTAAAAAGTGTGTTGACTCCCATCATGGTATCTCTATAATGCGCCTCCTCAACTGCTGAGGCGGACTTCACCGAGGTGAAGGAAGCGGATTTGATAAGCGGTTGAGGTGGTAAGAAAGTTTAAAAAACTGCTTGCTACTGAGGATGAAGTATATATAATACGCCTCCTCGCTTAAGGGCAACAACTTAAGCAAAATCAAAACCCTGGCGGTTTTGAGTTATTTAAAAACAAGAGATTAGATAATTCGTGTGGGTGCTTGTTGGTTGAGATTGCGACAGCAATTTTCAGAAACAAGTGACCTACATAAATGCAGAAATGAATTTTTGTAGATTAACGTTTCTGAGCCGAGATTTTGAATCGTAGCGCTGGCAAAGCGAAACGGTTCCATCATGCCGCAAGGCTGATGTAAAAGATTAAACTGAAGAGTTTGATCATGGCTCAGATTGAACGCTGGCGGCAGGCCTAACACATGCAAGTCGAGCGGTTGAAGATAGCTTGCTATCTGATGCAGCGGCGGACGGGTGAGTAACGCGTGGGAATCTACCTAGTAGTGGGGGACAACTCGGGGAAACTCGAGCTAATACCGCATACGCCCTACGGGGGAAAGGAGGGGATCTTCGGACCTTTCGCTATTAGATGAGCCCGCGTTAGATTAGCTAGTTGGTAGGGTAAAAGCCTACCAAGGCGACGATCTATAGCTGGTCTGAGAGGATGATCAGCCACACT